>Ga0335082_10000613_pt1 | contig 37078 bp, 38 predicted proteins | sample Lox_Sample_41_FD_206718 | JGI IMG/M metagenome (GOLD analysis project Ga0335082, IMG submission 206718) | Soil microbial communities from Loxahatchee National Wildlife Refuge, Florida, United States - Lox_Sample_4.1 | ecosystem: Environmental > Terrestrial > Soil > Wetlands | place: USA...
CCACCACCTCGGAGGGCGCGTAATCCACGCCGGCGACCTTCATCGGCCCGTAGTTCATCCAGTGCTTCCGGATCCCGCGAATGAGGTTCCTGACCTTCTCGCGCTTCTGCACCTTGCTCTTGCGAGGCATGGCCCGCATCCTACCAGGCCGGAGATTCGGGGACGTCGATCGCCCTCCATCTCGATCGTGACGCCCCCGCGGGGCAGACGAGACAGCCCCGCGGTGCGATCGCGATTCGATTCGGGGGAGCACGTGCTCCCTCCATCCCCGTCGAGACCGTCCCTCGGGAGGATCGCGTCCGCAAATCGGGGCAGGCTCCTTCCCCGATTCGTCGGCGCGGTGAGGAGCCGGGGCAAAGTGACGCCCCGAATCCCCCGCGCGTCTACGTTTCGGACCCCCCAAGCTTCCCCCGAGTTCGACGCGCGCACGAAAGGGGTACGGACCGTTCCCCCGAATCCCGGCGTCGCCATCCCCATGACGGTCCATGCTGAACCCGCGGGTACGTGGGTTCACGCCACGGGGCGCGTACACGGCTCCCGAGGGGATTCTCGCCGGCACCTCGGCGGCACATCGGTTGCGATCGGGTGCGGGCGAGCCATGTCCAGGGTACCGCTCGTCTTGCTCTCGCTCGCCGCGTCGTCCGTCGTCGTGCTGGGTGCGCCCGGCGCGCGGGCACAGGATGCCCCGTCGCAGTCATCCCCCTGGGCAGATACGCACGCGCTCGAAGTGTCCCTCGAGGGACTCGTCGGCGGGCGGCGGCTCTCGGTCGGGCAGTTCGACGCTCCTCTGCGCGCCAGCGGGTACGGGCCGCTGCCGAGGAACTTCGTGGGCGGCGGCTTCGCGATCGACTTCTCGGTGGCGCGGTGGCGCTTCGAGATCCCGATGCTCTACACGGTGGCCAGCGCGCCGAGCCTCGTGGACTCGGGCAGCGTCGGCGCCGCCGTCGGCGACGTGAGCATCGACGTCGGCTACGACGTGGTGCGCTACGGCGACTTCACCGCCTTCGTGCTCGGCGGCCTCGGGGTCAGCTCTCTCATGATGGACACGCGCGACCCGCACTGGAGCTACATCGCCACGCGCACCCAGGTCGGCAGCGACGTGAGCACCGTCGAGGAGGACGCGTTCACCTTCAGCCTGCAGCTCGGCCTGCAGCAAACGGTGCCCCTGAGCAACTCGCGGGACAAGGGATCGTGGGCGCTCTACATCGCGCTTCGCGGCGGGTACCGGCAGGAGGTCGCCGACTTCGGCTGGGTGACGAGCGGCAGCAACTCGACCAGCGTCAGCGGCCTGCCTTCGGTGGACGTCGGCGGCCCCTGGGCGGCGCTCTCCATCGGCATCGGCGCGTACGGCGCGGTCCCCAGGCTCGCCGCCGCGCGCTAGCTAGCTGAGCTTCGCGAGGGCCTCCTCGGGCGACGCCGCGAGCTTGCGCACGATGCGCGCCGGGTTGCCGGCGACGACCACGTCGGGAGGGACGCTCCGCGTGACGACGGCGCCGGAGCCCACGATCGAGCGGGCGCCGATGCGCACGCCCTTGAGGATGCGCGCGTCGGCGCCGATCCACACGTCGTCCTCGATGACGATGGGGCGCACCGCGTCGGGTGGCGTGGGGTCTCCCGCGCGGCGCAACGCGGCGTCGACGGGGTGGCCGTCGTAGTCGCTCATGCGGGCGCCGCCGGCGACGAGGACGTGGCGTCCGATCGCGATCGACGAGGCGACCGCGAGGCTGCAGTCGTGGCCGACGAAGGACCCGTCGCCGATGAGCAGCTCGGGCACGCGGCCGCCAGCGTGGTGGAAGGAGACGGAGCTCTTGCCCGAGAGCCGCACGCGGTCGCCGATGACGATGCGACCGCTCCCCCAGACGTACGGGAGCTGCTCCATGCGAAAACCGGTGCCGACCGATTCGCACTGGCCGCGGAGCAGCGGCTCGAACCAGAGGAACCGCAGAACCTGCCCGAGCGACTCGCGCGCGCCGACGTGCAGCGCGTAGAGCAACCGGAAGAACGGGCGAAGCGAGCCCCCGACCGGGACGTGTGCCGTCAGGGCCCGCACGGCGAGCGGTTTGATGCGCGCCCGCAGCGTCGTGCCCGCCCAACGCGATTCGCTCATGTCGCCTCGCGGTTGCAAGAGGTGCACGCGTTCGCGGTTCCGGCTGAGGCGTTTCTCGTGGCGCTCGGTCGCGCGCCGGGGTTCGCGGGTTGCACTCGCGCTGGGGCATGAAGCAGCACTTGCTCGCAATGCTCTCAACGCTGGCAGTCGCGGCCTGCGGCAACGGCGGGGGCAGGTCGCACGCCCAGTCCGGCGACGACGGCGGCGCCGGGTTCGACGCGTCGCTTCGCGGGCCGAGGGAGCCGGTGCATCCCGGCAGCGGCAACTCGCTCGGACCGCTGGCGGACGCGACGAGCGGTCTCGACGATGCGACCACGGCGATGGACGCGACGGGCTCGGAGGAACCGAGCGGAGACGGAGGACTGACGACGGGGCCGCAATCGTGCGGCTTCACCCCGTGCGCGCCGGGGCAACCGTGCCCGGATCTCACGGCGGACTACGACGCGCTCATCGGCTCGCTGGTGCAGGACACGAGGACCTTCGCGCCGACCGACTGCGCCATCCTCGAGGGGTGCATCCTGACGCCGGGGACGCGCAAGCTGCTGCGCTTCGACACGGCGACCGAGAACATCGGCAACGCGGACCTGACCGTCGGCGATCCGACGCAGAACGCCTGCTTCGTCTACTCGGACTGCCACCAGCACTATCACTTCAGGGGCGTCGCGAGTTACACGCTCTACCAGGCCGACGGGACGACGGTCGCCGCCGTGGGGCACAAGCAGGGCTTCTGCCTCGAGGACGTCGACCCGATCCCGTCGCTCGACCCGCCGCCGGCGAACCCGGCGAATCCGTACGTCTGCACGTACCAGGGTCTGCACGTAGGCTGGGAGGACGACTACCCGGCAGGCGTGGATTGCCAGTGGATCGACATCACCGACGTGCCGCCGGGGCCGTACATCGTGTCGGTCGTCGTCAATGCGCAGCATTACCTGCCGGAGTCGAACTACGACAACAACGAGATCCGCGCGCAGGTGACGATCCAATGAGCACCACAAGGACATCGGTCGTCTTCACGGTCGCCCTCGGCCTCGCGGCGCTCGTCGCGTGTGGCACCGCGAGCGAGGTGGGCGCGCAGGCCACGGTGGATGGAGGTGCGGTGGACGGCGGCGGCCCGAAGGAGGGCGGTGCTGCGGGAGACGGGGGCAGCTGCCCCGAAGACGAGATGGCCGCGATCCTCTCCGCGACCAACCAGGCGCAGGTGGACGCCACGACGCAGCTGCGCGCGAACCTCTCCGATCCGCGCGCCACAACGCTCGCCGAGAAGATGCTGACGGACCACTCGCTCCTGCTCGAGCAGCTCCAGGGCGCCATGCGTGCCGGCGCGATCGCGCCGCGCACCAGCGGCGTAGCGCAGGCCATCGCCGACTCGGCGGCGCGCGATCGCACCGCGATCGCCGCGAGCACATCGATGGACTCGGCCTACGCAGACGACGAGGTGCTCTGGCACCTGCGCGACCAGGCGCTGCTCGACGCCGTCGTCGCCCCGGCCGTGAGCGGCTCGCGTCTCGCGTTCGTGGCGACGAGCATGCAGAACCTCGAGAAGCAGCACGTGGCCCTCGCCCTCGCGCTGCAGGCGGAGCTCGACACGACCTGCCACTAGTGCACCGCCGTCGAGGTGGAATCAAAGCTCGCAGGTGGCCGCGCGCACGACACACGGTCGTTACGCCCGCTTCGACTCATGGTCCCGATGCCTTGGTCGAGGATCCCGACGCGGGGGAGGATCGTCGACGGGCGCTCGGGGAGGCTCCCTACGCGCTGTTCTTCGTTCCCCGAGCACGCGGGGAAGTTCGCCGAGGCCTCTGCGACGAACTTCCAGCCCACGGGGAAGCTCCCCGCGCACAGATCTTCGTTCCCCGAGGAAGCGGGGAAGCTTCCCACGAACACATCGTCGCTCCCCCGACTGCGAGATCCGTCCGTCTCGCGCCGGATGTTGAAGCGCATCTCGACGGCGGTGCACTAGGGAGAGCGCGCGAGGAGCACCACCGAGTAGCCGACGGCGACGCGATCGCCAGGGTTGGCGTACGAGTGACGCTGGTCGCCTCGGAAGACGACCACGTCGCCGGGCGCCAGCGTCCACGAGTCGCCCGAAGCGACGAGCACGATCGAGCCGCGCTCGCACGTGAGGTACTCCGTCGTGCCCGGCAGGTGCGGCACGCCGATCATGCGAGCTCTCGCGGGCAGCTCCATGCGGTCGAGCTCCATGCCCGGGATGGGGTCGGGCAGGAGCTTGCGCACAGTCACGTCCCCGCGCGTGCGCGTGACCAGGGTGGCGGCCGGGAAGTGCTTCACGGCGGAGCGGGGGGCCGCAATGAGCTCCTCGATGGTCACCTGCAGGGCGGACGCGACGCGGCTGAGGACGGCGAGCGTCGGGTTGGCGTGCCCCGTCTCGAGGTGAGCCCATGTGGCGCGCGGCACGCCAGCGAGCCGTGCCATCTGCTGCTGCGTGAGGCCGCGCGTCTCGCGGAGCTGGGAGATGTTGGCGCCGAGGCGTCCGGCCGCGTCGAGCTGCGTCATGCTCGCATGTTGGAGCGCTGCCAACAGATTGGCAAGACGGCCAATGCGCCGGCAGGGAGGGCCCATGCTGTACCTCGGAGGCCGAGACATGGAGCTGGGAGACAGGGCAGCGCTGGTGACGGGTGGGAGCCGCGGGCTGGGAGAGCAGATCGCGCGGAAGCTGGCGGCGTGCGGGGCGCGGGTCGCGCTCGTGGCGAGGAACGAGGGGGAGCTCGGGAGGGTCGTCGATTCCATCCGGAGCGCGGGGGGCGTCGCGCACGGAATCGTGGCCGACGTGGGGGACAAGCGCGCGCCGCACGCCATCGCCGCGGCGGCGGCGGCCCTGGTCGGCGACGTCGACCTGCTCGTGCACAACGCGAGCACCCTGGGGCACGTGCCGCTGCGGCCGCTGCTCGAAACGGACTGCGAGGCGCTCGAGGAGGCGCTCGAGGTCAACGTAGTCGGGCCGCTCCGGCTGACGAAGCTCGTCGCCGGGCCGATGGTGCTGCGCGGGCGAGGGCTCGTCGTGCAGATCACGTCGGACGCCTCCGTCGCCGCCTACGCGAACTGGGGCGCCTACGGGGCCTCGAAGGCGGCTCTGGATCACATGGGTCGCATCCTCGGCGCGGAGCTCGAGGGCACCGGCGTGCGCGTCGTGACCGTCGATCCGGGCGAGATGAGGACGCGCATGCACGCCGACGCGATCCCCGATGCCGATCCGGCGACGCTGCTCGAGCCGGCCGTCGTCGCCGAGCGGATCCTCCGCCTCATCGGTCGCATCGAGGAGCTGCCGAGCGGGGCACGGGTCGAGGCGGCCGCCTACGCGGGAGGCCCGTCGTGACGCCCGCCACGTGGCCGAGAGAGGCGCCGCTCGAGGAGCGACTGCTGGTCGTGGACCCGTCGCGCGGCCGGTGGACCCATCACGTCGTGCGCGAGCTTCCGGAGCTACTCCGCCCGGGGGACCTGCTCGTCGCCAACGACGCTGCGACCATCCCCGCTTCACTCTTCGCGACGACCGCCGGAGGCGTGGCGGTCGAGATCCGTCTCGCGGCCACGACCGACGAGCGCACGTGGCAGGCCGTGCTCTTCGGCGACGGGGACTGGCACACGCGGACCGAGGAGCGCGCGTCGCCGCCGCCGGTCGCCCCCGGAGACGTGGTGCACGTGAGCGACGCGCTCGACGCGACGGTCCTCGCCGTCGACCCGCGTTCTCCGAGGCTCGTCACCCTGCGCTTCTCGCTGGAGGGAGCGGCGTTGTGGACGGCGCTGCATCGCTTCGGCCGGCCCGTGCAGTACGCCTACGTGCGCGACTGGCTCGCCCCTTGGCACGTGCAGACGGCGTTCGCCTCGCGGCCCTGGGCCGTCGAGATGCCGAGCGCCGGTCGGCCGATCACCGCCGAGATCCTGACGCGCCTGCGACGGCGGGGCGTCGCCGTCGCGCGCCTCACGCACGCCGCGGGGCTCTCGTCGACCGGTGACCCGGCGATCGACGCTGTTCTCCCCTTCCCCGAGCGCTACGAGATCCCGAGCGAGACGGTGACGGCGCTCGCGCGAACGCGCGCCGAGGGAGGGCGCGTCGTCGCCGTCGGGACCACCGTGGTGCGGGCGCTCGAGGGCTGCGCCTCGTCCCACGGGGGCGAGGTCGTGCCCGGCCGCGGCATCACCGACCTGCACATCGGCGAGGGCTTCGTCCCGCGCGTCGTCGACGGGCTGCTCACGGGGCTGCACGAGGCGGGCACGTCGCACCGTACCCTCCTTCACGCGTTCGCGAGCGAGCCGGTCCTCGCCGGCGCGTGGTCCGACGCCGAGGCGCGCGGCTACCTCGCCCACGAGTTCGGCGATCACGCCCTCGTGCTGCGCTCGGCCTGAGCCGCGCTCACTGCACCTGGGTCGCGCAGCCGACGACGATCTGCACGTCCGCGTTGGGCGACATCTCCACCGCGCTGCACGCCGGCCCGATGAGGACGACCTGTCCGCTCGTGTTGTAGTCCCAGCAGCCGTTCCCGGTGCTGCACGGATCGCTGATGCTCTTGCGGCGGAACAGGTCCGTGTACGTCATGCCGCCGTCGGTCGAGTACTCCACGTTCACCTTGCTGGGATCGATCATCCCGCCGTCGGGCTGCGGCAGGTCGAACACGCATCCGAGCAGCGACCCGCGGATCTTGTCGATCGCGGCCGCCAGGGCCATCGCCGAGTAGTTCTGCGTCATGTCGAAGTGACAGGGGACCGTCGGGTCGCCGCCGCTCTGCGTGAACGTCTTGCCGTCGCAGCTGGGGTCGCACGTCTGCGGCGAGCCGGCCCACGCCTCGGCGCTAAGCGCGAGGCGCACGTGGTAGGGCGGATCCATCGCGGTGTTGCTCCCGTCCGTGTCCGCGCCGGGCACGCCGACGAAGATGGTGTTCACCGGGGCGTTCGCATCGTTGTTCGCTTTCTGGACGAGGCTCACGATCGACGCGGGATACTCCCAGTCGGAGCATCCGTTGGCATCGGTGTAGCCCGGGCGGGGCGGACTCGAGAGCGACGTGCACGAGGCGCCGCCGTCCGTGATGAAGAAGAGGATGCGCTTTCCCTTCTGCGGCCACGCCTGCAGAAGGCTGATGCCGACCTGGATGGCGTCGTACGACGGGTTGCCGTCGCCGACGCCGGTGGTGTTCGGCGAGCTGTTGACGAGCTGCTGGTAGATGTCGTGCCGCACGCCGGTGGAGGCGCTCGACTTGCTCATCCCGGCGGGCTGCAAGGGGACCTGCGCGAGCCCGGGCACCGCGCACGTGACCGGCAGGCCGAGGACGCAGGACGGGCCCGTCAGGTTCCCCGTCGGGTAGATGAGGAGGCCGAGCGATGCGCTGTCGAAGGCGTCCTCGTCGATCGCGCTGACGATCGCCTGCTGGGCGAATGCGTACTTGTTGTTCGCCGCCATGGTGCCGCTGCCGTCGAGCACGACGAGCATCGCCGCCGGCGCGAGCTCCGCGCGGATGTCTGCGGTGGCGCAGCCCGAGTCGGGTCCGAAGGAAGCGTCGGGCACGTTGCCGTCGCCGAGCGAGCCGACCTCCATGCCGCCGACGTCGGCCCGCGTCCTGGCGTCGTCACCCGCGTCGTCGAACCCGGGCTTCGCGGGCGCGCCGGACGACGCGCATCCCTGGGCCACGACGACGAGGAGGCCCGCGCTCGCGCCGGCCACGACGAAGCCACGAGTGAACTTCCGCGTGCGCATTCAATCCCCCTTTTCGACGAGACCCTTGTCGATCATTTTCTTCGAACTAACCATGGAGATCATGAGATGGGGCGCCTTGTTTTACGTGAGTTCCGCGCTGGCTGCACTGGGTTCCGCGCTGGCTGGATGCGGCAGCAATCGGAGCGGAAACCCGGCGGCCCCGGACGATGGCGGCATTGATGGGCTGACGCCGGACACTGGATCGGCGGACTCGGGAGGGCACGACGGCGGCCCGGATTCCGCGGATGCCGGAATGACGACCCTGTCGCTCCCTCAGTTCGTGCACGGCGCGGCGCGCGTCGACACGACGGCCTTCGCGAAGATCCCGCTGGCCGTCGCCGTCTCGGGAGCGCACCCGGCGTCGGTGAAGGTCACGGTGGACACGGCGCCGGCCGTGACGGCCACCGCGGTCGACCCGACCCACTGGGTCGCCACGCTCGACGCGTCATCGCTCTCGACCCAGCTGCACATGGTGACGGCGACGGCGCTGTCGGCGTCCGGCCAGACCACCGGCACGGTCAGCGGATCTCTGCTGGCCGCCGCGGGCAGCCTGCAGCTCACGTCCTTCGGACAGGTGGGACCCGCCTACGCGTCGCGCATCCAGATGGCACCGGGCACCGACCAGCTCGCCATGACCTGGATCAGCGTCCCCGGCGGCGGCAACCACCAGTTCTCGCTCGACTATCTGAACGGCGCCGGCGCCCGCATCCTAGGCAACGACGTCGTCATCAGCGATCCAGTCGACGACGCCGTCCAGGGGGCCACGGCGTTCTCGAGCGACGCCATCGGCGTCGTCTACGACGTGCCGCAGCCGACCGGGACGCACTGGCTGGTCAAGATGCGCGTCGTCGGCACCGACGGCTCGGTGAAGGTGCCGACCATGGACCTCACCCAGGGCGAAGGCGCCTTCTCGCTCTCCGCGGCGGGCGTCGACCCGGGCGGCTTCTCCGCGGCGTGGCTCCACATCCGACCGCTCGACGACGCCGGGATGACGCAGCCGGTGGAGCTTCGCTTCTCGCGATGGGACACGGCCGCCGGAAAGCTCGTCGGCCCGATCGTGATCGACTCGGACCAGCCGCAGCCCTCCGGGAGCACCCAGGGACCGCTGCCGCTCGAGCCGCTCGCGGAGCTCGGGATCGCATGCAACCAGGCGATCTGCCTCGTGCTCTATTCGCGCGACGACTACAACGCGCTGGTCGAGCTGAACGTGCCGAAGCTCTTTCTCGCGACGGTGGACCTCGCGAGCGGCAAGCTGGCAGGTCCCCCGGTGGCCGTGGAGGACAGCGACTGGGACACCCAGCAGTTCGGGCAGCAGATCGTCGCGCTGGCCGACGGCACCTTCGTGCTCGTGTACACGGCGAACGACACGACGACCGCCGTCACCCCGATGACCCCGTGCGACATGACCATCGAGCGCGACCTGCTCTTCGCGGCGAAGGTGGACGCGACCGGGAAGCTCGCGGGTACCCCCAAGCCGATCTTCGACTTCCAGGGATCGCGCGAGTACCCGCGCATCGCGCCCCACCCCGCCGGCTGGGCCCTCTTCTGGGAAGACCAGCGATCCGAGTGCGACGCCACGGGCGGGCACATCGGGATGGCCATGAACGTCGCGGCGCCCGACCTCGCCTCGCTGCTCGACTCCTACCTCGAGGCTCCCGGGTCCATCGGGCTGCCCCCCGAGTATCCGTCGCTCGCGGTCACCGGGACGAACTTCGTCGTCGTCTGGAGCGACAACCGGCACGGCAACGGGCTCACGATGCCCGCGAACGAGCTCTATTTCGACACCTACTGGCGCTGAGGGATCGCCTGCTGCGCCGCGAGGAGGCGCTCCACGAAGGGGTCGCCCGGCGCTCGCGTCAGCGCCTCGATGGTGCCGCGCTGCAGGACGATGCCGTCGCGCATCACCGCGATCTCGTCGGCGAGGTACGCCGCCTCTCTCACGTCGTGGGTCACGAGCAGCACGGTCTTCGACAGCGTCCGGAAGATGCCGCGCAGCTCCTCGTGCAGCTCCGCGCGCACCACCGCGTCGAGCGCGCCGAGGGGCTCGTCGAGCAGCAGCACGTCCGGATCGAGGAAGAGCGCGCGCATCAGCGACACGCGCTGGCGCTCGCCGCCACTGAGCTGCGCCGGATAGCGGCCGAGCAAGGCGTCGCGCAGACGCACCAGCGGCGCCAGCTCGGCGACCCTCGCGTCCACGCGCGCGTCGGTCCACCCGAGGTGCCGCGCCACGATCGATGCGTTCTCGCGTGCCGAGAGGTGGGGAAAGAGCCCCCCTTCCTGGATGACGTACCCGGTGCGAAGGCGCAGTCGCTCCACCGTCGCGGGGGTGACGGGCTCACCCGCGAGCTCGATGGTCCCGGAATCGGGAACGACGAGACCCACGATGGCCCGGAGCAGCGTCGATTTGCCCGAGCCACTCGCCCCCACGAGAGCGAGGCTGGCGTGCGGCGCGACCTCCAGCGAGACGGGGCCGAGGACGCGAGCGGCCCCGTAGTTCTTGCTCACACCCGAGATGCGGATCACCTGGAAAAGGATGCTCGCATGGCACCCACGAACCGGGCTAGAAGGGCATTTCCGTGTCGCGCTCTTCCCTGCAAGACCTGGGTCGCATCGTCGGCGAGCGGCGCGCTCGCATGGCGCGCGAAGTCCGTGCCGGCCTCACGCGCACGCCGCGATCGATCCCGCCCAAGTACTTCTACGACGAGCGCGGGTCGAAGCTGTTCGACGCGATCTGCGAGCTGCCAGAGTACTACCTCACGCGCGCGGAACGCGAGCTGCTCATCGCGCACGCAGACGGCATCGTCGGCGACACCGGCGCGACGGCGCTCGTCGAGCTGGGGAGCGGCATGGCGCGCAAGACGGGGCTACTCGTGCGCGCCCTCTGCGCGAGGAACCCCTCGCCTCTCTACGTGCCCTTCGACATCGCGCGGACGGCGCTCGACGCTTCGGCGCGCGCGCTGCAGGCCGAATGCCCGACGCTGCGGGTCGAGGGCATCGTCGGCGACTTCGGGACCGACCTGCCGCTCCTCGCGCGCGGGCTGCCGCCGGCCGACGGTCCCCGGCTCTTCGCGTTCCTGGGGAGCACCATCGGCAACCTGGACGAAGAAGAAGCGCCCGCGCTGGTGCGCGGCGTCGCGGCGGCCATGACCGAGCCGGACGCCCTGCTGCTCGGCTTCGACCTGGTGAAGGACGAGCGCGCGCTGCACGCAGCGTACAACGACGCGCGCGGGGTCACCGCCGAGTTCAATCGCAACGTCCTGCGCGTCGTCTCGCGCGAGCTCGACGGGGACTTCGACGAGCGGGCGTTCGATCACCTCGCCTTCTACGACGCGAACCGCCAGCGCATCGAGATGCACCTCGTCGCGCGCTCCTCGCAGCGGGTCACGCTCCGCGCCATCGATCTGTCCTTCGACGTCGCCGCGGGCGAGCGGATCATGACCGAGATCAGCCGGAAGTTCACGCGAGAGACGATCGAGGACACGCTCCGCCGAGGCGGCATGCGCCTGGAACGCTGGATCGTGGACGCCGGCGGGGCGTTCGGTCTCGCCGTGGCGAGGAAAGCCGCAGTCTGAGAGGCATTGCGCGCGAGCACGCGTCTCGCGCAAAGTGTGTCCGTGGCGAAGGTCTCCGGGTCGTCGGTGCTCACGCTCCAGGTCTTCCTCATGAGGACCTACGGGCCGAACATGTTCGAGCGCTGCCTCTGGCGCGTCCGTGCCGAGGACGCCGAGCGGTTCGCCGGCATCGTCCTGCCGGTGAACTGGTACCCGACCCAGAGCTACCTCGCGGTGCTGCACGCTGCGCAGAAGCTCACCGGCGACGTGGACTTCTTCGAGCGGTTCGGCGCCTTCGCCGCGGACTACCAGATCAACGCCTTCCACAAGCTGCTGCTCAGGTTCACGTCCCCGATCTTCTTCCTCGATCGCGCCGGCCGCCTCTGGTCTCGCTCGCACGACACGGGATCGTGGGAGATCGAGGGTGGGGACAAGCGCGTGAAGGGCACGCTGAGCGACTTCGCCATCGTCGACGCGGACTACTGTCGCGTGCTCGTCGCCTGGATTCACCGCGCGAGCCAGCTCACGGGCACACGTGGGCAGACGGTGCATCGCGCCTGTCGAGCGCGCGGTGACCAGGCGTGCGTGTTCGAGGGATGGTGGCAGTGAGACCGCCGCCGACGGGCTAGTTCTTCTTCGGTTCTTCGTGGAGCGCGAAGGCAGCGCCCTGAGGGTCCATGAGCTGCGCGATCCGCGCGCCGCCCGGCACCTCCATCGGGCCGTTCATCAGCTTCGCGCCCTTGGCCTTGGCGCGGGCGACGGCGGCGTCCACGTCGGCCACCTGCGTGTAGTAGAGCCACGACGGTGGCATCGGCATGTCCTTGGACTTCGTGAACATGCCGCCGAAGCGCACCGGGCCCTTGCCGTAGATGAGGTACTTGCCCATCGCGCCCATGTCGAAGTCACTGAGCTGCTCCCAGCCGAAGAGCGTCGCGTAGAAGCGGAACGCGGCCTCGTGATTGGTCGTGAGCAGCTCGTTCCAGCAGAACTCGCCCGGCTTGGTCATGTCGTGCGGCGCCATGCCCTCGGTGGGCGTGAAGACGCTGAGCATCGCGCCCTGCGGGTCCCCGATGATCGCGAAGCGCCCGACCTTGGGGATGTCCTCCGGGCCGTGGAGCACCTTGCCGTCCAGCTTTCGCGCCTGGTCGATCGTGGCGTCGACGTTCGCGACCTCGACGTGCGCCATCCAGTGCGGGGGCGCGCCCATCTTCTTCGCCGCGTCCGGGAGCGGATAGATCCCGCCGAGCGGTCCCTGGCTGCCGACCCACATCTCGTAGCCGCCCTCGAAGGGCTGCGTCGTCCAGCCGACGACGTCCTTGTAGAAGGCCATCGCCGCCTTCGTGTCGGTCGTGAGCAGCTCGTACCAGACGAAACGGCCTGTGTTCGATTGCGCCATGGGGCGTAGCCTCCTCGCGTGAGATGGGAAACCGGCGTACCGACATTCGTCGACCGCGGCAAGCGTCGATCAGTGCACTTTCAGGATGAGACCGTCGCGATCCTGGAGCGTCACGCTCGTGACACTCGACCCGTCGTCGACGGTCGGATCAGCGACGAGAACGCGGGCTCGTCCCGGTCCATCGCCGGAAGGCGCGGAAGAAGGCGCTCGGCTCCGAGTACGCCAGCCGCGCCGCGACCTCCGCGACCGTCGTCGTGCCCTCGCCGAGCAAGGCCTGGGCGCGCTCGCGCCGCACCGAGTCCAGGATCTCCTTGTGCGAGACGCCACGTCGCGACAGCTCACGCTGCAGCGTGCGCGTGCTCGTGTGCAAGCGCGTAGCGGCCCCTTCGAGGCTGGCGTCGCCTTGCGCGATCAGCTCGACGATCACGTCGCGCACCCGCTCGAGGAACACGTCCGGCGTGCTTCCTTCCTCCGGCGGCGGCGGTATCGTCGGCATCTTCTCGTCCAGGAGCTCCGCCAGCGATGCAGCCGCCGTGCGCAGGTGCCCGTCGAGCAGGCTCCGGGCGAAGGCGAGGCAGTCCTCGGGCGCCGAGAAGTGGACCTCGGTGCCGAAGAAGGCCGCGTGGGCATCGACGCTCGCGGGTGGGTCGTGGCGAAAGCTCACGAGCACCGGCGACACGTCGCGCCCCAGCGTCTGGCGGGCCCGCTCTGTCAGGATGGCGAAGGAGAACTCCATCCAGTGCCGGCTGTGCGCGATGCCGGGTTGCCGCTCGAAGACCAGGGCCACTTGCTCGCCTCGCTCCACGAGGATGAGCTTCACGCGCTGCGTGGCGACGCCGTAGTGGCGCGACACGCGCTCGAGCGCGTCGCGAAGCGTGGCGCTGGAGATGAGGGCGTAGTCGATGAGTCCGAGCCCGCCGATGGGGATGCGACGGGCGAGCGTGAGCCCGAGCGCTTCGTCACCGAGGCGCTCGGCGGCGACGTCGAGCCATCGATCGGCCGACGAACCTCGCACCACGTCGTCCCCTGTTTCGACCGCAGCGCCCAGAGCACGCAGATCCACGCCGGCCGCCGCGAGGACGTCGAGCACGGGACCGACGATGGCTGCCGCTATGCCGGGTTCGGGGACGGTCAACGTGTACACACTCTCGCACTGAGGCACCTGACCAAGCTAGAACCGCGAGAGCGTGCGGCCCGGTCGCTCGAGTCTCCTTTCATCGCTGGTCGTCGTCGCCGGTCTGACATGGACCTCCGTCGCGAAGGCCTACCGGCCCTTCGACGGGACGGACGCCGACGTGGCCGACACCGGCGACTTCGAGCTCGAGCTGGGCCCCGTGCACTGGTACTCGCAGGGCGACGCGCACTACCTGCTCGCCCCCGCCACGGTGCTCAATCTGGGCCTGGTGCACCGGTGGGAGCTGGTCATCGACTTCCAGAACTACGTGGGCATCGACCAGCCCCCCGGCGAAGCGCGCGACCGACTGCTCGACACGGACGTGCTGCTGAAGTCCGTGCTCGTCGAGGGATCGGTCCAAGGAAAGGGATTCGGGCCGAGCGTCGCCGCCGAGTTCGGCCCCCTCGTTCCCAACACCCAGGGCGAGCAGGGGTTCGGCGCGTCGCTCGACGTGATCGTCTCGCAGCACTGGCGACCGCTGACCCTCCACTTGAACAACTGGTTCGAGCTGTCTCGCGGCGACCTTCAACCATCCTGGTTCGAGGGCCTCATCATCGAGGGCAATCAGGACGAGCCGGTGCGCCCGGTGAGCGAGTGGTTCGTCGAGCACGACTTCGGTGCCAACAGCACCTCCTTCTCCGGTCTGGTCGGCGCCATCTGGCACGCGCGCGATGAACTCGACTTCGACGTGGGCCTTCGCGAGGCCAACCTGAGTGGTCAGCGAGCGACCGAGGTGCGTCTCGGACTCGCGTGGACGCTGGGGATCTGGGACGGGCACTGAAATGGGTCCCCGACGCGTCTCGATGGGCTGATTCCGTCGGCGGCATGCCTGCTCCCGGAGTGGTCGCGTCACTTGCCACTCTGTGAGAACGCTCTCCCTGATCGCCTTCGCGATCCTCGCGCTGCCGGCGGTTTCCGGTGCCTGCTCCTCGCCTGCTGACGAGAAGGTGATTCTCGTACCCGGCTCGGACCCATCCTCCCCTGGGCCGGCGCCCTCGAGTGGCTCTTCGTCAGGCGCCGGTTCCGCGACCGGCTCCTCCACCGGCTCCTCCTCCGGTTCATCGAGCAGCTCGTCGGGCGCCGGCTCCAGTGGAGGCTCGTCGAGTGACGGTGGCGCCGGTCGTGCACCCGGCGTCGGTGAAGGCGCCGAGCGCGCGGCACGTGAGCCCTGCGGCGCAGTCCGCGTCCGCGCCGCATGCGGTACCGGCGACCTTCAGGGGCGCACTGCTACAGCCGAAAAAGGCGGGGACGGCGACCATCGCCGCGACCACGAGGACCATTCGCATGCGTCGAAAGGATTGTACCGCAGCGAGGACTGGACCAGGCTCCCCCGGGGGATGCTACACACGGGGCGCCCATGAGGCGGCCGCAGTGGATCCCGGGACGAGCAGACCTGCCCGGGCTCGCGCTCGCCGGCGCGCTCGGGGCGGCGGCGCTTGCGCTGGTGCGCATCCTCCCGTCCTCGCCGCTCCTGTCGGACGTGCTCATCGCGCTCCTCCTCGGGGCCCTGGTGCTCAACACGCCGCTGCGACACCTCGTCCGCCTCGAGCTGCCCGGCGACGAGCGCGAGCCGGATGTCTACGCGCCGGGGGTGCGCTTCTGCGGCAAGTGGGTCCTGCGCGCCGCCATCATCGCGATGGGCCTGAAGGTGCAGACGTCGTTCTTCGGCGGCGTGGAGCTGGCGCTCATCGCGGGGGTCGGCGTCATCTCGATGCCCAGCGCGTTCTTCGTCGCGCACGCGCTCGGGGCACTCCTCGGTCTGCGCCGCCCGCTGGTAGATCTGCTCGCCGGAGGCACGATGATCTGCGGAGCCTCCGCGGTGAACGCGATCGCGCCCGTGGCGGGCGCGCGACGCGGCGAGCAGGGGATCGCCATCGGCGTCGTCTTCCTCTTCAGCGTCGTGGCGCTCGTCTGCTTCCGCCCGATCGCCGCGTGGCTCGGTCTGGAGCCGACCTTCTCCGGCATCTGGAGTGGCCTGGCGGTGAACGATCTCTCGAGCGCCGTCGCGGTCGGCGCCCAGATGGGCGGGTCGGGCGGCGTCATGGCGGCCGCCGCCAAGTCGGCGCGCGTGCTGATGCTCGGGCCCGTGCTGGTCGTGTTCGCGATGTTGCGACGCGACGGCGGACCGGCGAAGGGCGTGCAGAAGAGCATCGTCGACGCGCTGCCGCGGTTCGTGCTCGGCTACATCGCGTTCGCCGTGGTCCGCGCGGTCGGCGACCGCGCCTTCGCGGGCGGTGCAGCGTGGGGATGGGTCCTCGCCGCCGACCGCTTCTTCGTCGATCTCACGATGGCCACGGTGGCGGCGAGCATCGGTCTGCACCTGGCCGTTCGCGCGCTGCTGGCGTCGGGGGCGCGCGCCGTTGCCGTCGGCGGAGGCGCCTCGGCGACCATCGCATCGCTGACGCTGGGCATGATCGCGTTTGCCTCCCGCGGTGCTCACGCTGCAGCGGCGCTCGTCGGAGGCATCGGGCTCGCCGGGTCGGCCCTCGCCTACCGTCTCGCCACCGCACGGGCCAAGACCAACCGCGGCCTCAGGGTCCGGTTCGAGCGCGGGGCACCACTGGCGCTCGCCGAGGCGACGGCGGTGCTCGACGGACTGGAAGCCGACGGCACCCTCGACGAGCAAGCGCTGCGCAACATCATGCACCAGCTCCACCCGGCGATCGGCGAGCTGATCCCCGTGCGCGAAAGCCCGCTCCACCACGGTGAGGGTTGCCGCTGGGTGACCTTCTGGGAGGGCAAGACCGGCTGGGCGCTGGTGTCCGTCTGCCGCGAAGCCGGCTCGGTCACGCCCATCCACGCCCACCCCCACCGGTTGCTGGGCAAGGTGATCGAGGGCACGCTCGAAGAGCTCACCTTCGAGGAGCGTGGGGCAGGCGCGTTCGCGCTCCGGACGCGCAAGGTTCTGGGGCACAACCAGCTCATCGAGACCGACGGTCTCTCCGCGCTGCACCTGGTGCATGCAGTCGGCGAACGCGCTGCCATCGATCTCCAACTCCGCGGGCCCGAGGTGGGCACCCCGGGGCGGCGCTTGCGGACGACGGTGGACCCTCTGTCGCTGCCGGTCGGCGCGACATTCCAGGCCGAGCTGGAGGTCGATGACCGCCCGGGCCATGCCGGCGAGGGCGCAGCGGCCGGACGCCCGTCTCTCTAGCGACGCTCGCGCAGGGCGTCGATCGCGGCGAGGACCTCCACCTGCAGCACGCCGTGACGGCCCGCGCGCAGCGGCGCGCCGTCGAACTCGACGAGCGTGAAACGATCCACGATCCGCCCGCGCTCGACGGTCGCCTCGGAGGAGACGATCTGCACGCGCGCCCGGAACAGGGCGCTCGTGATGGCGAGGAGCAAGCCTGGTCGGTCGAACGTCTCCACCGTGAGCACGGTCTCGCCCGCAGCGCCCTCCACCCAGGCGACGCGGGTCGAGCCGGCCGGCGGCACCGCCGTCCGCCGACGTTCGGCCTCGCGGGCGACGTCATCGATCGTCTTGCGACCCGTGACGAGCTCCTGCAGCGTCTCGGAGACCCGCACGACGTCGCCGGGCATGACGGGCGCCTTGATCCCCCCGTCGCGACGCAGCCAGAAGACGTCGAACGCCTCCGGCGGCTCGGTCGCGCGCGTGAACGCTTGCGCCGCTTCGACGTCGAGCCCGTGGACCACGAGGGAGGCGCTGACGAAGGAGAGCAACCCGGGGCGATCGTCGGCCAGGACGCAGACCGCCGCGACGCCGCCCGGCAGGGCGCGCCAGATCTCGGCGTGCACCGCGCCCGACCGCCGGCGCTCGGCGATCGCAGCGTGCTCGCGCGCTGCCCCCGTGTCGAACCGTTCGCGATAGAGCGTGGGCATCGACGCGAGGAAGGTGGGCACCGGATCCCGTTCGAGAGCTGCGCTCATGACGGTTCCCAATGTGACCCACGGTGCGTCGCCTCAGGGTTGCCGCCGTGTTTCGGCCAGATGTCGCTGCGGCCGAGCCATGCATGGCTCAGCTGTCCGGCCCCCCGTCTCTTTCGCGGGACTCGGGCGACGGCGGTGCCGCAGCATCCTCGATGATCGCGATGATCTTCACGGGGGTCGGGGGAATGGTCACGCTCGGCGCCGGGATTGCCGGCGGGGTTGCTCGAGTCGACGGCTGACCCGCGGAGTCGCCTGCGCCCGCCGAGCAGGCGGCGAGAACGTTGCCCAAGGCGAGCAGGGCGAGGGTGCTGAGGTCGATCGTTCGCCGCCACATCGGACCCGTCAGAAGAACCCGGCCTCGTCGGAGCCCCCGCCCCCGTCATCGCCGCCGCCGCCGAAGGGGAAGCCACTGGCATCGTCGCCACCGTTCGGGTTGCCGTTTCCGTTGTTCGGATCGCCGCCGTTGCCGTTGCCGGACCCACCGCACACGCCGCCCACGCAGCGAGCGCCGAACGTGGTGCAGGGCGTCCCGCAGGCGCCGCAGTTGTTCATGTCCGTATTGGTGTTCGTGCAGATGCCGTTGCAGTTGGTCTGCCCCTGCGGGCACGTGCACTGTCCGCCGATGCACGTCGCGCCGCCGGTGCACACGTTGCTGCAGGCCCCGCAGTTCCAGTTGTCCGACTGCGCGTCGATGCAGGTGCTGAGGCAGTACGTCTTGCCCGGATCGCAACGCGACACGCACTTGCCTGCGCTGCAGAGCTGGTCCATCGCGCACGTGGCGCCACAGCTGCCGCAGTTCGCCGAGTCGGTCTGCAGGTTGGAGCAGGTCTGCGCGGAGGATGACCCGCAGAGCGTGAGCCCCGAGGTGCAGCCGCACTGCCCGCCCGTGCACTGCGTGGTCCCCGAGCACGCCCGGCCACAGCCGCCGCAGTTGGAGTTGTCGGTCTTCGCGTTCACGCACGCGTTCTTGCACGCCAGCTCGTCGGGGCCACACATCGAGACGCACTTGCCCTTGGAGCACAGGTATCCCTGGTCGCACACCGCACCGCACGTTCCGCAGTTTTGCGCGTCGGCCTGGAGGTTGGCGCAGGCGCCGCCGCAGTTCGTCGTCCCCGTCGGGCACGCGCACTTGCCCGCGCTGCACGTGGCCGACATGACGCAGGCGACGCCGCAGCCACCGCAGTTGTTGGTGTCGGTCTTCGTGTCGACGCACGTCCCGCCGCAGAACGTGAGAGTGGCCGGCATGCAGGTGTCCTGGCACACGCCTCCGATGCACGAGGCTCCCGCGGGGCACGCGTGATTGCACACGCCGCAGTTGTTCGGGTCATTCTGCGTGTCGCCGCAGGAGGACTGGCCGCTGCCGTTGCTCTTCGAGGAGCTGCATCCGGAGTCGGCGACGATGCTCGCGGAGCCGAACGCCATCGCCGCGAAGAGCGCGAACCGAACGAGGCTGTGGGACTTGGACATCACGACCGTGCTCGCCCAGCAAGGGCGGTGCCCCCGGTTGCCGTGTGGCGTGCGCGCCACTCGCGCCGAGGACCGCGCGCCCCCTGAGCGGCGTTGCTCCTTCGCGCCGCGCGTGCGGCTGGCGAGCCACTCGCATGGGTGGCCGCCGAAATGCCAAAGAGAGTGCGGATCCAGCTCTGCGTCGGGCTTGCGCTCGCGCTCCACGGCGCCGCGGCGCACGCCGAGCCGCCGCCCGCCGCTCCGGCCGAGGCGAGCGGCGAGACTCCTTCGCCATATCCGCCGCTGCGCGTCGGCGCGATGGCTGGGATGGGCTTTCCGCGCCCGTTCGCGGTCGAAGCCCTCGCTCAGGCGTGGGAACACCTCGTGGTCGGGATGGAGTACGGCGTCCTGCCCTCGATCACGGTGCACGGAGTCCAGGTCGGGACATGGGCGCTGTCGGGCGATGCGCGGTGGCTCCCGTGGCACGGGCCACTCTTCGTCGGGCTGCGCGCCGGAGTGCAGCACGTCGAGGCCGCCACCACGATGTCCCTCTCCGGTTGGGGGCAAGTGAGCGAGACGCTCGGCCTCGACTCCTCGTTCATCAACCCGCGCATCGGTCTGCTCTGGGTGATGCGCAGCGGTCTCGTGCTGGGAATGGAGGCGGGCGTGCAGATTCCGCTGAGCACGTCGACGTCCAGCACGTGGCCGCTGGCCCTCGTCCCCAGCCTGCAGGGTCAGATCGACGCTCTCCAGCGGTCGGTGCTGCCGACGATCGACTTGATTCGAATCGGTTTCGTCATGTGAACCGCTTCGCGTTCGGCAGGAGCGCCACAGCGTGACTTCGGTGCATGCACGCGAAATCTCCCACCGACACGCTGCTGGCCGCACTCGCGAGGCGAGTTGGTAGCCGACGTCGCTTGCACGCCTTCGAGCAAGGTCGCGCACTTGCGCGATTGTTTCGCGACGGTACGCGCGCTGCAGAGCCGCGCCGCCGCTCGATCTCATCCAGCCATCACCGTCGCCTCGACCGCGCGTCTCGCACGGCCGGGGGGCCGGGGGTGTCTGTCACACGAAAAACCGAATCGGAGGAACAGGACAATGATGCAAACGACCGTGGACATCCGCAGACTGCAGATTCTCAACGACAGCATCAACCGGACGATCGATGCGCTCAACCAGGTTCGTCTGTCCGTCTACGGGGCCGTGACCCCGAACACGCTCGGCGTCACGCCGGCGATCGGCGGGCTCGCGCACGCAGCGGCGCAGAATCCCTTCGTGGCCAGCCAGCTGGCGAACCAGTTCGCGGCGAATCAGTTCGCGAACCCGTTCACGAGCTCCTTCGGCAACGTCACGAACCCGTACACCAACCCGTACGCCGCCCAGTTCGCTGGCGCCGGCCTCGGGCACACGGCGTTCGGCTCGGCCTTTGCCGATCCGTACACCACGGCGCGCGTCGCGCAGACGTTCCCGTTCCTGCACTGGGGCTACTCGCCCTTCGCCTGGCCGACGATCTGACGTAAGGCCGCGCAGCTCGTTGGGGGCGGCACCTGCCGAGGCAGGTGTCCGCCCCCTTCGTCTATTTGACGACCGAGTTCACGATCGTGTTGCTGGTCGCGGAGCCGGTGCCGCTGGCCGCGACTTGCTGCGTTGCCGTGCAGTGCATGACGGCCTGCGAGGAACAGTCCGCCGAGCACTCGGCCGCAGTCCTGGCCGCGCACGCCACCTGGGAGCTCACCGACGCCCTGACGCCGCAGGCGACCTGCGCCTGCACCGTACACGTGGCCTGACACGCATCGTTGCACTTGGCCGTGCAGCTGGAGGAGCTGTTCGATGCGCATCCCGCGGCGCACTGGTCGTCGCACTGCTGGGCGCAGAAGGAATTGCACTGGCTCGGATTGAGGGCGGTGATGCAGAGCGTGCCGCAGTTTCCGTTGCACGTCGCCTTGCACGTGCTGTTGCAGTCGGCGATCGCGTTGGCCTGACAGTCCGCCAGGCAGTGCGACCCGCACCCGGTCACGCACTGCTCCGTCGCGCCGTTGGTGCAACCCGCGTCGACCTCGCCTCCGATGTTCGCGTGGCAGACGGAGCTCGTGTCGACGCTCGCGCAGGCGAGCGGGCACTGCAACTTGGCCGCCATCACGCAGGACTCGTTGAAGTCCATGCCCAAGGTGAGGCCGCACGCGACGACACAGGCCGAGAGGCCCACGATCGTCAGCCAGAGAATCCGCTTCACCCGCGAGCGACCTACCGATTTCATCCGCGCCACCATTCATCCCGAAAAGGTGCCGACGGCAGCGACGCGCTCCCCACAAGCGCGCCGCCACCGCAGACTGGTTTCACGCTCTCATCGCGACCCTCATGCTCCGGTTCCGCACGCCGGAGTGACGATGGGGAAGTTCTGGGCATCGGTCACGACGCCGTTGCTGCCTTGAAAGAGGCGAAGCGCGCCATTTGCGCCGCTCGCCGTCATGTTGATGACCAGCATGAAGTGGCTCGCGTTCAGGAGCGAGAGGTCGGTGAACGCGAGCGTCGTGGCGCTCGATTGCGCCGCGGCGCTCTGCTGGGTCTGAGCCGCGTTGCTCTGAGCGCCGTCGGCGGCGGCGGCGGCTCCGTTGCCGTTCCACGAATACTGGTGCCCGACGGACTGGCCGGACTGGGTGCCTTCGTTCGTCGTGTAGTGGCTCGCGCCGGCCGACGTCTGGTTCGCGCTGCTCCCGTTCTGATAGGCGCCCACCATGGAGCTCGTGGCGTGCGCGCCGCCCACGTTGCCCACGTTCGCGACGATCAGGTTCTTGACCTGGTCCGTCGCGGGGTCGTCGAGCAGGGACACGAGCTGCGCGCTCGGGGCCTGCGCCGTCTTCCGGACCGGTGTGTCGAGCCCCTGGCCGTCGACGGTGTAGAGCTGCATCTGCACACTCCGCAGGTCCGTCGGGGCCATGGCGACGAAGTCGATCGCCGTCGGCGCGGTGATGTCGAAGACGCCTCGGGTCACGCAGCCGTTCGCGGTGAATCCTCGAGCCGTGATCGTGGCTTTCGAGGCGCCCGTCGGCTCTCCGCCAATCGGACCGGCGGAACCGTCGCCCGAGCCGCAGCCCATCGCCAACGTCGTCGCGAAGATGCCCAGGGCACAGTGGCCCAGGGCGCGCGACTTGGTCGGATTGAGCTCAGTCATGATCGAGTTCCTCCCCATCGAGCTTGTGGTGCCGGGAGCAACGCTCGTTCCCTCGTCGTGTTCGCCTTCGGTCCACCCGCGACGCAATCGCGAGCGAAGAGGGGCGCACGTCCTGTTTCTCCCGTACCGGGTGCTCTGCCGCATCGCCTGCGCAGCGCTCGAGTTCTCGCGGTTCAGCAGCGAAATCGCCTGAGCGACTCGAACGGGCGACGAGTCACTGACGCGCGCCCCACGCGTCACGACCGTGTCCGGTACGCCGGCTGCAATCTCCCGGACGCCAGGGGGACGCCGATGCAGCGCATGATGCCCACGCACTTCGTCGCGCTCGCGCTGCTCGCAGGATGCGCGGCGGCTCTCGGAGCCCGCGCGGCGTTGCTCCTCGCGGTGCTCCTCCCGCTCGTGGGCGCGGTGCTCTTGCTCGACGGCAGACGTCCGGCGAGTGGCACTTCGGCCCGGTGAGTCGTCGCAGCACGCTCGACGGCGCGCCGCAGGTGACAGCGCTCTCGGCGATCGAACGGCACGACGCGGGAGCACCGATTGCACGCGCGCCCCGCCGAGGCCCGGCGGACGCGTCAGAAAGGCGGGCAACGAGCAGGTGCACAACGCTGTGGAGTGGGGCGCCCGTGCTTTCCGGCAGCGGGCTTGGGCGCTCATTTGCTGGATCGTGCTGGGATGCGCGCTGGCGCCACGCAGCGCGGACGCCTACGAGCTGCGCCAGACGTCGCAAGGCGCGTTCGTGCGCTGGGATGCGACGCAGGTCCCGTTCGTCGTGGACTCGAGCCTCGATGCGGCGGCGCCGCACGGCGCGCAGGCGGCGCTGGACGCGATCGCCGCGTGGAGCGGAGTGGGAGTGGGCCCCAAGCTGGTGGCCGCAACGGGTCGCGGCGCGGCCGAGCCGGCCGCGGACGGTCAGAACACGATTCTGTACATGCCGGAGGGCTACCCCGCGGCGCAGAGCGCGTTGGCCGTCACGATCTCCACGGTCGACGTGAGCACCGGGGAACTCCTGGACACGGACATCGTGATCAACGGGACGTACGCGTTCGCGGTGCTCGCGCAGAACGCGCGCGCCGCACCCGGGACCCAGCCGATTGCGATGGAGGGGCAGTCATTGGGAACGGACCCCTCCGGCCCGTTCGACCTTCGGCACGTCATAGGCCACGAGATCGGCCACGCGCTTGGACTGGCGGACGTGTACGACGACCCCCACGCCGTGATGTACGCGTACACGAGCGCGGGAGACGCATCGAGGCGGGCTCCCTCGCCTGACGACGTGGCCGGGCTCGACTCGCTCTACCGGGGAGTGTGGGAACGAGGGAGTTGCAGTGCTTCGAGCGTCGGAGTCTTCGATGCGGCGGGCGTCGGTCGCGCCGTGGCATCGCTCTCGATCGGCGCCCTCGTGCTGCTCGTGCGCATGCGGCGGGCGCGTGGCGTTCGCGCGAGCAGCCAAGGTCGGGCACGCTGATCGCAACGAGCTCGCTTCAGGAGCGGCCAGAGCCACGCCCGCGATTGCTCCTCCCTGAATCAATCGAGGTGACCCAGGCTCTGGCGCTCCTGCCATCACTTGCGTCGACGCAAGGTCCGGACGCCCGCGGTGAGTGCGACCATCAGCCACGCGAGGGTCCCGGAGCTCGTCGCATCAGGTACGGAGCACCCCGCGCATCCGATGATGGCCTTCGAGGGGGGCAGGTCCAGGTTGGGATCCCCGCCGTCGTACGACGGCACGCCGAACGACGACGAGGGCCCGGCGTCGTCGAAGAACGAGCTACCGTCGTCGCCGAACGCCGACGCGTCCGAATCGTCGCCGGTGCCGGGGAGACCGCCCTGGCCGCCGACGTCGCGCGCCGGGACGTGCAGACTGAGGACGCCGGCGCGGGGCGTCCCGGTCTCTCGCCCGCTGTCGGGTGGCGTGGGGCTCGGCGCCTCGTTCCCCGAGTCGGGGGTCCCTCCGGACTCCACGCTCGCGTCCTCCGTCTGGCTCGGTGGGGCGGGGCTGCCCGAGTCGATGTAGATGATGATGATCGTCCCGCCGCTGCTCGAGCCGCTGCCGGAGCCGGATCCCCCGCTCGAGCCGCTCGCGTCGTCGCCCGAGCTCGGGCTGCCCACGTCGGGCGGGTCGATCTCGTCGCCGCTGCTCCCGGCTTCGTCGATCACGGGGCCCGCCTCGTCGACGACCGTCGCGTCAGGAACGCTGTCGGCTTCCTGCAGCACCTGCGCTTCCGGCTCCGGAGCCTGCACGTCCGGCGTGTCGGTGGCCCCCTGGGATGCGTCGTCGCCCCCAGACCCGGCTCCGGAATCATCACCACCGGCATCGGCGACGACGGCGGTCGCCTGAGCTCCGACACGTTGCCCGTGACCATCGGCCCCGTGATCACATCCGCCCGACGCGGTCGCGAGCACCGCTGCCGCTCCAAGCGTGCCCCACGCACGGTTACCCATGATCTGCCCCCCGATTTCCGGTGTGGCGCACGATCAAGGCGTGTGCCCGCGGGGGAGAGTGGCAGGCACGAGAGAGGCAAGCAGGGCGGACAAGCAAGGGGGTATTCCGATGAGCCGTCGATGGGAAAACGTTCTCGCACTCGCGCGCGAGATCGAGCGCGCGATGACCAAGGGCGAATCGCCCGAGATGACGTCCGCCGAGCGGCTGGCGCGTTCGGTCATCGAGCTGCAGAAATGGCTCGCTGGGCCGCAGCAGCCGAACCTGGGCGGCAGGTGGCACAGAGGCGCCGCGCAGTCACCATCCGACAGCTCGCGCACCGAGGACTCGGGCTAGAAGACGCCGCGCACGCCGAAGATCTGGCCACGGGAGCTGCCGAGCGCGTCGGACACCATGTCGGCCCACGGCATGATGCGAGCGTGGAGATTCTCCTTCGCTCGCGCCGGCTCCCGCGCGAAGAGTCGGACGTATCCGCGGACGATTGGCACGGCGGAGAGAGCCGCGAGACCACCCTGCAGCAGGCGATAGGGCATGCGGGCGCTGTCGTCGTTCGCCCCGATCACGGAGTAGACGACGCCGAGGTCGCTCTTGTCCCAAGTGGCGCCGATGTCGACGGTGAAGTCCACCCAGACGGCGGTCACCATCGCGAGCATCACGGTCTGCGCGACACGGTTGGCGGGCAGGTTGTCGGTCAGCTCCAGGGTGTCGTACGTCGTGAGCCCGACGAGATCGGTCATCTTCGGAGCGAGCATGACGATGACGTGCTGCCCCGGGGTGAGCGCTCCGGTCCAAGTCGTCTGGCCGAAGCGCAGATGCCCATCCACCTCGACCGGGTAGGGCTGCACGCTCGTGACATGGGCGCCGAAGACCGTGGCGGCGAGCGCATGACTTCCCTCGTGCTGCGCAGTCACCAGGAAGTCGGCGGGTATCGCGAGGCCGGCGCCGAGCCAGAGGAGCTCCTCGGTGTCCGGTCCGGAGTCATCGTCCGCGGAGCAAGGCTGAGCCCACGCAGTGATGCACAGCGCCGCGATGCACGAAGACAGCTTGAGCATCCGCGCCCGCAAACTGCAGGGCGTGCGCCGCATGACGACGAAGAGCGTTCGAGCCCGCGGGCTCGTCGCGCCGTTGGCGCTTCTCCTCTCGATGCCGGTGGCCTGCATGCGTGGCGGCGCTGCACCCCCGTCGGTCGTGAGCCTGCCGGGCGACGTGACGGCGGCGCCTCCGACGAGCGCGCCTGCTGGTGCACCGACGGCCGATACGTCGGCGCCCCGAGTCGCACCCGCCGACGCTCTGCTGGATGCGGCTCAGGGACTCGAGCTCTCCGAGACCCAGCGGGAGAAGGTTCTCGTGCTGAGGGACCGGCTCGCCAGGTACGAGGAGAACGCGCGCACCTCGCTTCGTGCTCTGCGCGAGGACATCGCCGACCAAGTTCGAGCCGGAGCCATTCAGCTCGCGAGCGTGCAGGCGGCCGTGGACCGGGCCGCAGGCGCGCAGACGGTCCGCGTGGACGAGGGCGCCGAAACGATGAACGCGCTGTACGGCGTGCTCAGCCAGCAGCAGCGGGCGGCAGCCGTCGCGGCCGTCCGCGCGATGCAGCCGGGTGACGTCGGGGAGCCGTCGGCCCGAGCGACGAGGCCGCTCACGCCTGCACGTCTCAATCGTCTGGCTCGCCTCACGAGCGATCTGGCTCTCGATCGGGATCAGGCGCGGCGCGTTTCCGCCCTCCTCGTGGACCATCCGCGGGCGGCCCCGGTGCTCCAGGAGCCACCGGAGCGCGGCGTGGCCGCGATCCTCGACGGGTTCGCGGGCGACCGCTTCGATGCTTGGACGATCGTGCCCCCACCGCTCGCTCCGCCTGCGGAAGAATTTAGACGCAGCGTCGACGGCGAGGTCGGCTTCCTGGTGAACCTGGTCCCGATATTGCGCCCCCACCAGCGGGACGTGCTCGCTTCCATCATCGAAGGTGGCGAGGTCAGCGTGAAGACTGCCGCGCCGTGACGGAATGGCTCACCCGCGAGGGGTCGACTAGCGTCCAATGCCCGCGGATCGCAGCTCGACCGCGCGGGCATGACGACTGCTGGGGCGCCACCGCCATGCACCGACTCCTCGTCATCGACGACGAGCCCCTCCTGCTCCAGGCGATCGCGGCGGTCCTCGGAGATCGAGCCCACGTGGTCGCGACGGCCAACCCCCACGAGGCGCTCGCGCTCATCGACGTCGGCGAGCGCTTCGACCTGATTCTCGTGGACGTGAAGATGCCTTCGATGAACGGAATCGAGCTCCGGGACCGAATCGCGGAGCTCTCCCCGGCGCAAGCGAGGCGCGTGGTCTTCGTGACCGCGGGCCCGAGTACCGCCGAGCAGCAACGCATCTCCTCTCTGCCCAATGCGATGCTGCGCAAGCCGCTGGACCTGTGCGTCGTCGAGGGCCTGTTGTCGAGTGCGCTTCCTTACGCGAGTGATTCCGCACGGATGAAAATCGCCTAGTCCGTGCGTGCAGGATAAACCTCTGACCCCTTGCGTGGTGCAAGGGGTGTGTTACCACGGCGCGTCACAGCCCACCTTGAGGGGATTCGGTGTGGGCCTCTCCGAACGTCCCGGTCGCCAACGGGAAAAGGGGGCCTCTTTTGTCCGACGATCTCCGTGAGCACGCGGCACCGTCCGACCCGTGGTTGCGCGCCGTCGAGCGCGACCTGGCGGAGCAGCGTCTGCTCGCGGACGTCAGCGCGACCCTCGGAGCATCGCTCGACTACCGCGTGACGGTGGCGCGCGCAGTCGCGCGTGCCGTGCCGTTCCTCGCCGACGTCTGCGTCGTGGAGGCGCTCGACGCGCGCAGCGGCGCGCTCACCGAGAGGCTCGGCGCCGCGTTCGCGGGACCCGAAGACCATGCGCTCGCCGACGAAGTCGTGCGCGACGCGCGCCGCGAGGGATGCGACGAGCGAACCGTACTCGTTCGCGTGCCCTCGGGGTCGGCGCGTGTGGCCTCGATCATCGGCGTGCCTCTCGTCTCTCAGGGCGTCGCCATGGGCTTCGTGGTGCTCGGCGCGACCGACCCGCGCCGGCGGTACGACGAAGCGCACCTCGCGCTGGCGGAGGAGATCGCCCGCCGCCTCTCGCTCGCTATCGCCAATGCGCGACTCCACGAGAAGGCCGAGCTCGCGAACCGTCGCCGCCAGGACGTGCTCGCCATGGTGTCCCACGACCTGCGGAGCCCCCTCAACGCGATCCTCTTCGTCGCCCAGTCGATGATGCGCACGCCGGCCGAGGAGGATCGCCGCAAGGGCGACCGCCACAAGGCCGAGATCGTCCGACGCTGCGCCGAGCGCATGGACCGCATGATCCAGGACCTGCTGGACATGTCGAGCATCGAAGCCGGCCATCTGTCGGTCGACGTCCGCAGCACCGCGCTCGCACCCGTCCTCAAGGAGGCCGTGGAAGGGTCGATCGACGCCGCCCATGCGAAGCGCCAGCGCCTGGAAGTACGGCTGCCGGCCGAGTCCCTCGTCGTAGCGTGCGACGGGTACCGGATTATCCAGGTCGTGTCGAACCTCCTGAGCAACGCGATCAAGTTCACGCCGACCGGAGGATCCATCGCGGTGACCGCGGAGCCGGGGCCGGACGGTGCGGTCGTGCGGGTCAGCGACACGGGCCCCGGCATCCCCGAGTCGAGCGTGCCCCATCTCTTCCAGCGCTACTGGCGAGCGCCGCAGACGACGAGCAAGGGCACCGGGCTCGGTCTGTTCATCGCGAAGGGCATCATCGAGGCCCACGGCGGATCCATCGGCGTCGAGCTTCGCCCCGGCTTCGGGGCGACGTTCTACTTCACGCTGCGAGTTGTCGCGCTGGAAGGATTCGAGCCTTCGACCTTCGGGTTGTGAGGCCGTAGCTCATCCACCATCCAGGTCGCTCTTCCTCCGGGCATGCGGAGGTCGTAGTCTTTGGGCCCCATGCGCATGCTCCGACGACTCCCCTTTCTGGCAGGCCTCTCGCTCGCGCTCCTCGCTTCCGGTTGCGGCTACTCGGAGGACGAGTGGCAGGCGCAGCTATCCAAGTACAACAAACTGAAGGCCGAGAAGGACGACGACGACTCGAAGCTCGCCGACGCCCAGGCCAAGGTCGACGCGCTGACCAAGCAGCTCCAGGACCTCGGGGTCAACGTCAGCTCCATGAAGGCGAACCTCGACGACACTCAGAAGGCGCTCGACCAGTACAAGGAGCGGGCGAAGCAGCTCGAGCTCATCAAGGAGCGCTTCGAGAAGCTGAAGGCGAAGCTCGACACGCTCACGAAGCTCGGGCTCACGGTGAACGTCCGCCACAACCGGATGGTCATCTCGCTTCCGGGCGACGTGCTCTTCGACTCCGGCCGCGAGACGCTGAAGAAGGACGGCAAGGACATCCTGCTGAAGGTCGCAGCCATCATCAAGCCGGACCCGCAGCTCAGTGCGCGCGACTATGCGGTCGCCGGTCACACCGACAACCAGCCGCTCGCGCACGGTCCGTTCAAGGACAACTGGGGCCTCTCCCTGATGCGAGCGCGCGAGGTGCTCGTGTTCCTCATCGATCCCGCGCAGGGCGGACTTCCCAACCAGCACTGGAGCGCCGCCGGCTTCGCCGACACCGATCCGGTCGCCGACAACTCGTCCGACGACGGCCGCCAGAAGAACCGCCGCTGCGAGCTCATCGTCCTCCCCAGCGTCGAGGAGATGCTCGACCTGAAGGCAATCACGCAGCAGTAGCGGTCGGCCTAGCCGAGGGCGAGCTTCAGCTCGTCACACGCGCGGGTGAACGCTTCGCGAACGGCGAGCTCGCGCTGGGGCCCGGTCAGCGTGTCGTCGAACACCCGGTGCCTCGAGACCGTGCGGCCCTTGGCACTTTCCACGATCACGACGATCGAGCCCTTGCCGCTCGTTCCGTCCTTCGCCACGACCGTCGTACCGCCGATCTTCTTCAGCCAGCGCGTCGCCTCGTCGTAAGTCACCACTCCTTTCTTGTCGCCGGAGTAGGTCGACGCGCAATGCCCCCTTTCGGGTACCCGTGCTCGGGTACGGCGTCACTGCCAGGTGTCGGTGGACGTCGTGTGCCCGTCGTTGTTCGTGATGTCGATGCGCTGGTACGCGAAGCAGATCTCCTCGGTCGTGACGACCAGGTGCGTGGTGGACCCTTCGATTTCGGCACCGAGCCGCTGCCGGTCCTGGACGACCTGCGCATTGGTGAGCTTGACGGTCTGGAACACGAATTCCTTGCCGCTCGGATCGGGCTTGACGAACTCGAAGTCGACCTCCGTCAGCGCCTCGTTGCTCGCCATCGCCGCGAAGAACTGAGGGCTGGCGGGGCCCCAGATCTTCGTGAAGCACACGGGCTCGTGCTTCCGACGGCCAGTGACACTGCCGGTCGTCGTGTCGGTCGGCACGACGACGCCCCACTTGAACTCCGTGAGGTCCATCCATTGCTTGGCCCTGGCGGCGGCCGCCGACTCCCCCTTGAACTGCCCCTGCTTTTGCCCCTTGACCGACACGTACCCCACGTAGGTGGTGGCCAGCGCCGACGTGCTCACGGTCAGACTCGCAGCCAAGACCAAAGACGTGACCCCGTTGACGAACCCTTTTCGCATGAGATGTCTCCTGGAAGAGAGACACGGCTCGGACCGATTCGTCTCACGAAATCTGGGGCGCCCCCGCGGGCCCTGCTGGCGCATGAAGACCGGCAGGACCCGCAGGACGGCGACGTGTCGCTCATTCACCTCCCGTGGGCGAGTACGCGAGACCGCCGTTGTCGCCGCCGACCCAGATGTTGTTCGCGTCCAGCGCGAAGCCGGTGTGCACCTTGTACATCGCGCCGGCATTGGCCGTGGTCAGGGCCGCGCTGACGTCCTTCCACGTCTTTCCACCGTCGCTGCTCTTCCAGAGCACCAGGTTCGGCGGCGAGTCGTTCGTGAAGCCGCCGACCCAGATGTGCTGCCCGTCGGGCGCGGCGAAGCCGGTGGTGAACGCGAACTGGGCGGCCATCGTGGGCATGGTCGCGAGCTTCCAGGTCGCCCCGCCGTCCGCCGTGAAATAGACGTACGCGCTGTTCGCGGCCTCGAGGTCGTTCGCCCACGCGGCGATGCCGTCCTTGTCGCTCGTGAAGAGGATCACGGTCGGCGACTCGCCATCCGAGCTCGGGTTGGGCGGGCTCGGGAACGTGACAGGCACGAAGTTGTTCCCGCCGTCCGTCGAGCGGCACACGCCGGTGAAGCCGTCCGCACCCGAGTTGTAGACCATCGTCTTTCCATCGGAACTGACGAAGAACCCCTGCTGCGCGTCGGCGGCGAAGTAGTCCTGATGCCAGGAGGACTGGCAATCGGCCGCAGGCACGGGATCGGGGACCGGCGGCGTCGCTTCCGGTTGCCAGGTCCGGGTCCACGTCGTCGTCGCGACCGGGCCGGTCGTGGACGTCCAGACGTTTCCGATGTCGTCGACGAGATGCCAGTTGGCGGCCGAGTCCTTCGAAAGCCAGATCCACCCAGCGTTCGGGGTGCCGCTTACCGAGGACGCGTTCTGCTTGAACGTCTTTCCGTTGTCCGCGCTCACGTTCGCCTGAGCACCGTTGGTCCGGCTGTTCGCGTAGAGCGTCCCACCGGCCATCCAGATCGCGTCATACGAATCGTCGTTCTGGGCCGAGCCGCTGAGCGCGATCGAGTCGACCGCCTTCGCGCTGCTCAGGTGCTCGATGGCGCCGGCGGTCGCCTCGGCGTTGGGGATCAGGGCGACGTCGCCGTTGGTGGTCGAGCTGAACCAGATGCCGGCCACCGTGGCGTTTCCCTTGAGCGCCTGCGGCGAGCCACCCGCGGGATCGTCCATCAGGTCGATCATCGTCCACGTGGGGCCCGGGTTTCCGCCGCTGCTGCTCCCGCTGCTGCCACCGCTGCCACTGCTGCTGCCGCTGCTCCCGCCGCTGCTGCCGCCACTGCTGCTCCCGCTGCTGCTGCCGCTGCTGCTCGCGCTGCCGCTGCTGCTGCCGCTGTCGCTGCCCCCGCCGGTGTCGTTGCCCGCGTCGCCTCCGGTCGCACTCCCGCCGCTGCCGCTCGAACACGCCCACACGGCGACGACGGAGATGACGGCGGCCACACCCAAGATTCGCTGCTTCATGAAAGTCCTCCTCGGAGCCGAGGACGCTGAGCAACGGACATGCCCGCTCGACGACCCGCGAAAAACGCGGGAATGAAGCGGACGAAGACGCCCTGACGGCGTCACATCATCGATGCGACGTCCGTTGCGACGTCGCATCTTTCGTCTCTCGCACGCCCCCCGGTCAATCGCGCTTCGGACGCGGGATCGACCAGCGCTGCATCTCCCGGTACATCTGCGTGCGCTGCATTCCCAGCGCGCGCGCCGCGAGCGCCACGTTGCCTCCGTGCGCCTTCAGGGCCTGCTCGATCCGTTCGCGATCGACCGCCTCGGACCAGCGGACGTAGGCGCGGCCCTTTCGCTTCTGCGCGGGCGCTTCCTCCGCCGATGCGTCGAACGGTCGGCCGGCCGTCGGCGAGAGATGCTCGACGCGTACCCGGTCGGCGCCCTCGGCCTGCGCTTGCACCGCGGCGTAGCGGACCTCCTTGCGGAGCTCGCGCACGTTGCCCGGCCACGCGCGCAGCATGCACGCCTCCACGAGCTTCGAGTGGGGTCGAAGCGACGGCGCGACGTCGGCCACTTCGGCCGCGACGTGCTCGGCGATCTCGTCGAGGCGCTCGCGGAGCGGGGGGAGGACGACCTCGGGCGGCGCGATCCGGTGATAGAGGTCGGCGCGGAAACGCCCTTCGCTCACGGCCTCGCGGAGGTCGCGGTGCGTGGCGACGCAGATCCGGAAGTCGACGTGCTGCCCGTGCGACGCTCCGAGCGGGACGACCTCGCGCGTCTCGAGCACCCGGAGGAGCTTGCTCTGCACGTCGAGCCCGAGCTCGCCCCCTTCGTCGAGGAGCAGGACCCCGCCGTTGGCAGCCTGCACGTGTCCCTCGGAGTCGGCCGCGGCTCCGGAGTAGGCGCCGCGCCGGGCGCCGAAGAGGAGCCGCTCGGCCAGGCCCTCCGGAATCGCGGCGCAGTTGACGGCGACGAAGGGGCCCGAGCGGTTCGGCCCGAGCGCGTGGAAGTGGCGCGAAGCGTTCTCCTTCCCCGTGCCGCTCTCGCCCCGCAGGAGCAACGTGGGGCTGGACTGGGCGGCGCGCGCGACGGTCGCGAGAGCAGCCGCCAGGCGCGCTCCCACGACGATGTCTCCGTCTCGGAGCGACGTCGGCAAGGCGGTCAGGTCGACGCAGGGTACGAGGAGCGTGTCGGCCGCTCGGACCACCTTCGGAGCGGCGAACGTCGCCGATCCGTGCAACCGCTGCCCGTCGACGAACGTACCGTTGCGGCTCCCGAGGTCGCGCACGGTCCAGCCCTGCGCGTGCGAGTACTCGATCGTGGCGTGATGTCGCGAGAGCCTCTCGTCGGGCAAGAGCGCGCCGTCACTCGGGCCCCGGCCGATGGTGACGCCCTTCGGGGTCATCGGGAGCGGCAGGAACGCGGGTGCCGCGCCCGAGAAGACGACCAGCACTCCGGGACGGGCACGCCGCGACGGAGCGTCGTCGGTGTCCCGTGTCGCGTCGGCGGTTTCGTTGCTCACGTTCCTCAGGGTACCAGGTCGATCACCGGCGCTCGGCGGTCCATTCGGTGCCCGGCTCCGTCGTCACGGCCAAGGGCGACGCGCTCACCTGGTTCTCGCTTCGCTGCTCCGTCGTCACGCCGGAAAGGCCGTGGCTCGAATCGGAGGCGTCGACGAAGGGACGAAGCGCCGACGCGAACCCGTCCGCCGAGGCGAATCTGTCCTCGAGATTGCGCGCGAGCGCCTTGTGGACGGCGGTCGCGAGCCCCGGGGGGACCCAGGGCGCCAGCGACGCGAGTGGCCGCGCATCGGTGGTGTAGACGGCGACGACCAGGTCCAGCGCGGACACTCCCTGCCAGGGGAGCTGCCCGGTGAGCGTCTCGTACAGAGTCACGCCGAGGCTGAAGATGTCGCTCCGGTGATCGACGGTCCGTGGATTTCGCGACTGCTCCGGCGACATGTACATCGGTGATCCGAGGATGCCGTTGCTCTTGGTCAGGTCGCCGGAGTCTTCGGGCAAGGCGTGCTTGGCCACCCCGAAGTCGCACAGCTTCAGGACGATCTCCCCGGTCGCGCGCTCCTCGAGGAAGAGGTTTGCCGGCTTGATGTCGCGGTGCACGACGCCGCACGCGTGCGCGGCCGCCAGCCCCTGGCAGGCCTGGACGAACAGGCGCGCTGCGCACGAAGGGTCGAGCGGTCCGAGGTCTCGCAGCGCCTCGCGCAGATCGCGGCCCTCGAGCCGCTCCATCACGAGGAAGGGCAGGCCCAGTCCTTCGTCCGTCCCAGCATCCACCACCCGCGCCACGTGACGGTTGTCGATCTGCTGCGCCGCGCGCGATTCGCGGGCGAAGCGACGCAGGCCGTCGGGTCGGAGCGGCACGTCGGGTCGCACGATTTTCAGCGCAAACGAGGCGCCGTCCAGCGTGGCGGCCTCGTAAACCGCGCCCATTCCTCCCCTGCCGAGCACGCGCACGAGCCGGTAGCGGGCGCCGATCCATCGGCCGAGCGCGGGGTCGACTAGCAAGGCTTCCGCAACTCTAACGTTGGCTCCCAATCATGCCAGTCGGGACCACGCCGGCTGGCGCCATTTCAGTCGGGACGCGACATGTCGCATTTCGAGATGTGACGCGACCCGCGCAACCAGCAAAGCGCACCGTTTCACCTGGTTTCGTGCGTGAGTTTTCTGGTTTCGTGACGCTTTTTGCTGGATGCGTGCCGCTTTCAACTGATTCTCGTCCATTCTCTTCGAACTCGCGCACGCATCCAGGAGGTGGTGTGTCGCTTTCAGTTGGCCGCGTGCGACATTCAGCTGGATCCGTGTCGCTTCCATCTAGAAGAGTGGCGAAGTTTCCTGGAAGCGTGACGAAGTTTCCCGGAAGCGTGACGGATCCAGTGAGCCGCGCGACGAAGTCAGCGAGCTTCGTCACGCTTCCACCGAGTTCGCGACGCTTCCACGAGAAAGCGCCACAGTTCCTCCTGGAAGTGTGAGACTTCCAGAAAACTTCGCGACGCTTCCAACTGACTTCGTGACGCTTCCAGGGAACTTCGTCACAGCGGGCGAACCAATTGTGAGAGGGCCGTCTCTCGCCCGCCCCTCGGCTCGCTGCGTTTCGCTGGGATCGCCGCCGTTTCGGCGAACCCCGCAAACCTGAGGACAAGGCGAACGGACACGTGGTGTGCGCACGGCGATAATCGAGCGCACCTCCATGGGCCACCTGACCGACCTCGTGCGCTTCCACGACGAACAGCTCGCATCGCGCTACGCGGCGCGCGTCATCCCGATGGCGACGCTGCTCGACGCATACATCGAGGGCCGCGCCGACATCCCGGACATCGACGCCTTCCTCGACGCGCGGCACGACCTCGTGAAGTTCACGCTGACGCCTGCGCACGTGAAGTTCCTCGTGACGCGCATGATCCCCGAGTGGCTCATCCACTCGAAGTCGCAGGACCGCCGCATCGTGCGCGACCACTACGACCGGGGCGACGACTTCTTCGAGGCGTTCCTCGGCGAGACGATGGTCTACACGGCGGGCATCTTCCGGGACGACGGCGAGTCCCTCGAGCAGGCGCAGCGCAACAAGATGGACCTCGTGTGCCAGAAGCTCATGCTCCGGCCACGCGACGAGCTGCTCGACATCGGCTGCGGCTGGGGCTCGCTCGCTCTTCATTCGGCGAAGCACTTCGGCGCGCTCGCGACGGGCGTGACGATCGCGCAGCGCGGCGCCGCGTTCGGCAACGCGCGCATCGCGAAGGCGGACCTCGCCGACAAGGCGCGCATCGAGTGCCTCGACTACCGGGAGATCCCGCGGCGACAGTTCGACCGCATCGTCAGCCTCGAGATGGTCGAGCACGTCGGCGTGAAGAACCTCGCGACGTACTTCGGCGTGGTGCGTGATCGCCTGAAGGACGATGGGCTCTTCCTCCTCCAGTGGTGCGGCCTGCGCCCGGGTGGCGAGCAGGGCGTCCCGCCCGTCGGCATGCGCCCGGAGGACATGGTGTGGGGCCTCTTCATGAACGAGCACATCTTCTCCGGCGCCGACGCGTCCCTGCCCCTCGGCGAGATGGTGACCGCCATGGAGAAGGCCGGCTTCGAGGTCCACTCCACGGAGAACGTCAGCATCCACTACGTGATGACGATCCAGCGCTGGCACCGCAACTGGCAACGCAACCGGGACGCCGTGCTCGCCGCCTACGGTGAACGCTGGTGGCGCCTGTGGAACCTCTTCCTCGCGTGGTCCTGGCGCATCGGCGCGCAGGGCACCTCGGCCTGCTACCAGGTCGTCGCGCACAAGAACCTCGACGCCTTCGACCGTACCTTGTCGCTCGGCAAGCCGGCGCACACGGCGGCGCGTCGGCCCGCGCTGGTCGACAACGGCGTCGCGGCGGACTAGCAGCAAGGGGCGAGAGGACCGACAGGCCGCGGCATGGCTCGCAAGGACCAGGAGCGAAAGCAACCGCAGCAGGCGCGCGCGCAGGAGACGGTCCGCGCCATCCTCGAGGCCACTGTCCAGATCCTCGACCGCGAAGGACTCGACGCCGCCACCACCACGCGCATCGCCGAGGTCGCCGGCGTGAGCATCGGCTCGCTCTACCAGTACTTCTCGCACCGCGATGCGATCCTCAGCGCGCTGCAGGATCGCGAGTTCGAGCGCACGCTCGCGTTCATCCAGCAGGTGCTGGCCGACGGCAACCTCGATGAGGAGCCCCTCGAGACGGTGCGCGCGGTGCTCCGCGGCCTGGCGGAACTCTACACCGAGTCGCCCGGCTTGCACCGCGTCCTCGCGATCGAGGGGCTGCGCGTCGCCAAGGCAGAGAAGGTCCACGGCTTCGACCTTCGGGTCATCCAGGTCGTGCGCCACTTCCTGGCCGCGACCAAGGCCCCCATCCTGCGGCGCAACGTCGACGCCGCGGCGTTCCTCGTCTACCAGACCGTGCGCGCGACGATGCTCGCCTACCTGCTCGAGCGCCCGCCGGGCCTCGACTCCGAGAGCCTCATCGAGGAGCTGACGAACCTCATCGCCGGATACCTTCTCGGCTCGGACACGGCGTCCTTGGTGGGAGCGCGATCACGACCGCGCGTCGCTC
>Ga0335082_10000614_pt1 | contig 37064 bp, 37 predicted proteins | sample Lox_Sample_41_FD_206718 | JGI IMG/M metagenome (GOLD analysis project Ga0335082, IMG submission 206718) | Soil microbial communities from Loxahatchee National Wildlife Refuge, Florida, United States - Lox_Sample_4.1 | ecosystem: Environmental > Terrestrial > Soil > Wetlands | place: USA...
CGAGCCGAACCGGGACGAGACCAAACTCACGCGGATCGAAATCCTCGACGCCGTCGAATTCGGGCGTGACCAGTAAGGCGCCGTCGAGGCGATACGTCCATCCGTGGTAGCCACAGCGAAAGATCCTGCGATTGCCACAGCCAGATGCGGGGTTGCCGGCACGATGGCGGCAGACGTTGTAGAAACAGCGCAGCACGCCATCATCGCCACGGACCACCAGCAAGGGCTCGCCCATCAAGTCGAAAGTGAAGTAGTCGCCAGGATTTGCGACCTGATGAACGTGGCCAACCACTTGCCAGGAGGAAGAAAAGATTCGCGTCCTCTCTTCATCGAAAATCGGCTGGCTGTGATAGCGAGCGGCGGGCAAAGTTGAGGCGCGGGCGATGTCGTGATCGGGGTGCATCTGCAGGTTGATCATGGTCTGGTCAATAAAGGCAACATTCTAGCGCGAGAGACCGGGCAATCCGAGTTCCGCAAGCGTCTTCCGGAGTTTCGGAGGAGACATGCAGGGATCGTATGGAAGGGAAAATCTGGGCTGAAACCGCTGCGCGTGAGGCCGGACGCAGTTCATTCCAGAGCCGACAAAATTTGTCAGAGAGGGTCGCGAAAAGTGTCAACTGGACAGTTTCCGGATCCGGGAAAGTAACGTGACCCTGTTCCGCAAACAAAGTGAAACGAAGACTTTTGCCTCCGGAGGGCCAATAACTTCGGTCACTTTAGCGTCTGGCCCCTAGAGTGCCATAGTGATAGCGAGTTTGGTCCTGCGACCAAAAGCCAAACGGAGACGAGGAGATTACCAGAGATGCGGAAACAGAAGGGTTTTTCACTGATCGAATTGCTGATCGTCGTAGCGATCATCCTGATCATCGCTGCCATCGCGATTCCGAACCTGCTGCGCGCACGTATTGCGGCCAATGAGTCGTCTGCGGCGAGCGGCATTCGCACCATCAACACGGCGGAAGTTTCTTACAACTCGAGCTACCCGACAGTGGGTTACTCGGCTGCTTTGACGGACCTGGCGGACACAGCGAACACCTGCGCCGCGGCCGCGCCAACCCAAACCAATGCCTGCCTGATCGACAACGCGCTCGCCAATGCGAGTGCTGCCACGCCGAAGAGCGGGTATGTGTACACCTACGCTGCCGCTGCCGGTGGCGCCGGTGGCGTGAACAGCAGCTACAAAGTGTTCTCGAACCCGAGCCAGTTCAACACGACCGGCGTGAAGGCGTTTTGCTCGTTCGAAGACGCTGTGGTGCGCACCGATTTCGGCGCCGCAGCCGGAGCTCTGGCGACTTGCGACGGTACGATCAAGCCGCTGCAGTAATCGAAGTCTGGCGAAGTACCCGGGGAGGGTACAAGCTCAAGAGCATCGGAGCAATCCGATGCTCTTGTTTTTTTTGCCGGGATCAGGCATCCGAAAAGTGGCGTTGCGAGCGACGCATTCTGTCATCGCACGAGGTGCGCGGGCTATCCATCGTTTGGCCGGCGCACATGAACCAGGAAACGCTTGGCCGCGAATGACTTATGGGAGTGAAAGCAGGTCCAATCGTGGATGAAATGGCCCTCGGCATGCAACTAGGAAAGTACACACGTGGTGAAGCGGGAGCGAAAGACTTGGGGAAGCAAGGACAAACTCGGGGCAAGGGGTTTTCGCTGATCGAGCTGCTGATCGTGATTGCGATTATCTTGATCATTGCGGCGATCGCGATCCCGAACCTGTTGCGGGCAAGAATGTCGGCCAATGAATCTTCGGCCGCAGCCGGGGTGCGCAGCATCACCGCCGCCGAAATCGCGTATTTCAGCTCGTTTCCAACTGTGGGGTATGCGGTTCAGATTCAGGACCTGGGGCGAACCGCACCCTGTACGCCTGCGCCTACTCACGCTTGCCTGCTGGACAACAATCTGGCCAACGCGGTTCCGGGAACGGCGGGCCACAGCGGATATCAGTTCATGGCAACTGGAATTAGTGCCGGCGGCGCCACGAACGGCGCCTTCGTCGCCGGGGCAACGCCGCTGACAGCGAACCAGACTGGCACGATGGACTTTTGTGCGGTCACTGACGGCGTATTACGCAGCCAGGCGTCAAGCGGCGGCGTTCCGCCAACAACGTTGGCACCCTGTCAGGCGTTCCCTATCACGCGCTAGCACAAGTTTGGCACGTACCTGGGGGAGGGTACAAGCCGGAGAGAGCCCGGAAGAAATTCCGGGCTCTTTTCTTTGCTTGCCGTTCCGGAGGAGGCCAGGTTCACGAAAAGAGTCTATTCGGACTTGGATCTGCCAGAAGCATGTGGTTACTTTCGCTACCTTCGGTCATCAACCCGGAGAGATTGCCGACCCTGAGCTTGCCTATAATTTTTTCTTGCCCTGCGCGAGGCATGGATGAGCTATGCCAGCCATTGAAACCTTCAATTTGACGAAGACTTATGCGGTCGGCTTTTGGCGAAAAAGACCTCGCACAGCTTTGTCACCCCTGACTCTGACGATTGAAGAGGGAGAAGTCTTCGGTTTCCTGGGACCCAATGGCGCTGGCAAGACAACGACGCTGAAACTCCTGACCGGAATCGTCTTTCCAACCTCGGGGACGGCCCGCATCCTGGGTAAAGAGTTGGACGACCCGAGGGTGAAGGCGCAGATCGGATTCCTTCCGGAACAGCCGTATTTCTACGATTATCTGACCGCCAAGGAACTGCTCGAATACTACGGCCATCTCTCTGGGGTGCCGGCCAAGGACCTCTCCGCTCGCGTGGAGGAGATGCTCCAACGCGTTGGACTGGCTGACGCGGCGCGCACTCAGTTGCGAAAGTTCTCGAAAGGCATGCTGCAACGGGTCGGCCTGGCTCAGGCAATTCTGCACGACCCTAAGCTGGTGTTCCTGGACGAGCCCATGTCGGGACTGGATCCGATCGGCCGCCGTGAAGTACGCGAACTCATCCAGCAACTGAAGGAGGAAGGCAAAACCGTCTTTTTCTCCACCCACATTCTTTCGGACGCCGAGGCTCTCTGCGACCGCGTCGGAGTGATCCACAAAGGGCGGTTACGCGGAGTCGGGGCCGTTGCCGAGTTAACCTCGCAGGTCCATGGCAAGGTGGAGATGATCTTTCATGCGGGAAGCGTCCCCGCCGCGCTCATTCAACTGGGCGCTGAGGCGCACGTCAACGGCCACATCGTGAGCGCTGTGATCCCCGAGGAAAATCAAGATGCGGCCCTCGAGGTATTGAGGCGCGAGCGACTGCGGCTCACTTCTCTGGCGCCCGTCCGCGCGTCGCTCGAGGAATACTACGTGGAGAATCTCCAGCCTGAAGAAAAGAGCATGGGAGTGGGTGCATGAATTCCCGGATCGGCCAGGTCGCGTTCAACACCTTTCGTGAGGCCGTGCGCGACCGTGTTCTCTACAACCTGATTGCGTTTGCCCTGTTGCTCTCCGGAGCGGCAATTCTGGTCGGTCAGATTTCGATTGCGATCGAGCGCCTGGTGGTGGTTAATCTGGGCCTGACCGCGGTCACGCTGTTCGGAGTCGTGATCGCAATCTTTATCGGCATCGGCCTCGTCTCGAAAGAAATCGAGAAGCGCACGCTCTACACTGTGCTCTCGCGCCCGGTGCGACGGTGGGAATTCGTCGTTGGCAAATTCCTGGGACTCACGGGCACGCTCCTGGTTAACACTTTCTTCATGGCCATAGGAGTATTTCTGGCCTTGCTGTACGTAGTTCGTCATTTCGAGCGCGGGGATTCAGGCATTGTCGCTGCCCTGTACTTCATCGTGCTCCAGTTCCTGATCGTGTGCTCACTGGCCCTGTTATTCTCGTCGTTTTCGTCGCCGCTCCTGTCGGCGGTGTTCACATTTGCGCTGTTCGTGATTGGGAACTTGTCGGAAGACCTTCGCGGATTCGCCGCCGCCACCAAGGGAATAGCGGGCGCAGTGGCCAATCTTGTCGTCTACCTGGTACCTAATTTTTCAGCGATGAACGTCGTGAACCAGGTCGCCCACGGCGAGGCCGTTGCCGGACGGCTCATCTTCTACAACACTCTTTACGCATTGCTGTATTCGGCAATGGCGATTTCGGGAGCGGTGTTGATCTTCCAGCGCCGAAATCTGAAGTGAAATCCCGACGGGTCACTTGGGTCGCGTCGGTTGTGCTTCTGCTCTCACTCGCCGGCACCGTTGCCATTCTTCGCACGCTCGACGGAATACGGCGCGGCGCTGCAGCTCGGGAAGAACTCTACATCCGTTCTCCCAAAGCGCTGCAGCGGATGAGTCTCGGCTACTCGGGCCTGGTGGCCGATCTTTACTGGACCCGTGCCGTGCAATATTTCGGAGCGCAGCATCACGCGCGGTCCGCGGACTTTCATCTGCTTGCGCCATTGCTGGAAATCACGACCGCCCTCGATCCGAAGATGACCATCGCCTACCAGTTTGGATCGAATTTCCTGGCTCCGGCACCACCCAATGGCGCCGGCGAACCCGACAAAGCGGTCTCCCTGGTCGAGTACGGAATTCAACACGATCCGAACAACTGGAAGCTGTATTACGGACTGGGATTCATCTACTACATGGATCTGAAAGACTACAAAAAGGCATCGGAAGCCTTCCAGAGAGGCGCCAATGTTCCCAAGGCGCATCCGTTTCTGCGTGTGCTGGCGGCGCAGATGGCGCAGCACGCGGGCGAATATCGGATGTCGCGAATGCTGTGGACTGCGACGTACGAAACGGCCACCGAGAAACAGATCCGCCAAAATGCCATCGACCACCTGCGCGCGCTGCGTGTAGATGAAGATGTCACCCAACTGGAGCGCCTAGTCGGCGTCTACCGCGAGCGCGCAGGCCGCTTGCCCTTGAGCTTCGAGGATCTGATTCGGGCAGGGTTGATCACGGGCGTGCCCGCGGACCCGACCGGACAAACCTACAAGCTCATGCCGGACGGCCGGGTCGAGGTCCGCTATCCCGATACGATTCTCTACATCACCAAAGGTACTCCACCCGGCTATACGCCGGCAAAACCCAAGCCCGATTCGACTGAATCCTCTGCCAAGTAGGACGCCGTCCAGCGTGAATCCCTGTTTGATAGCATGCGGACGTGTCGCAGCGCCCGTTCCCACAGCAACTCAGTCGTGCTCTCCTCGGATGGTGGCGCGAACACTCGCAGCAGCAGGGTCATGTCTTCGCCGTCCGGCTCCTGGTGCGGGAGCTCTGGGACTTCCTTCGTGATTCCAGTCCAGAACGCCGCCGGCAACGTTTCGGCGACATGGAATATGACTGGGATCACAGGGTGAACACCACGGCGGGCACGGTCGGGTGGCGCGACCGCCTGCTCGGGGTTTTTCTCTCCGCCTATCAGCCGACTGATCCGGCCGCGTTTTGCCAAATGATGAACTCTTTGCCGATTGACGTCGGCCAGTACACCTTTGTGGATCTCGGATCGGGCAAGGGACGCACTCTCCTGATGGCGTCCGAGTGGCCTTTTCGGAGAATTATGGGTGTGGAGATGGTGCCGGAACTCCACCGTGCCTCGGAACAGAATATCCGCGACTACCACAGCCCGACGCAGCGTTGCCACGCGATTGAATCAATATGCACCGATGCCTCCGCATTCCCACTGCCGCCCGACCCGCTCGTGGTGTATCTGTTTAATCCGTTTTCGGAAAAGAACCTCGACCAGGTACTGGCGAATCTTGCATCGTCGCTGCAGGAGGCGCCGCGCGCGGTCTATGTGCTCTACCACAATCCCATTCTCGAAGGACGGCTCCATCGCGTCCCCTGGCTCGAACTTATTCATCGCGGAGAGCAGTTCTCGTTGTTCCGGCACTTGCCCGGATGACCTAGAACATTGGCGGCTGCCCAGCATCTAAAATGGAGTCTGGTGGCTTCCAACATTCATCTCCGCGTAACTCCCGCCCGCAGCCGTGCTTGTAAAATCCACAGCGTGTTGTGGCGGGTTGGGGCATGTCTGTTGCTTCTCCCCCTGGCGGCGGTCGGAATACGTGCGCAGGACATCCACCAGGTTGCCCGCGCTGTGGACGACCACTACAACCGCTTGCGCACCCTGCAGACCGATTTCACCGAGATCTACCGCGGCAACGGGCTGGAGCGACAGGAGTCGGGAACCCTTTGGCTGAAAAAGCCGCGCAAGATGCGTTGGGAGTACCGTTCTCCCAAGGAGAAGTTGTTCGTCAGCGACGGCCAGGAGGTCTGGTTCTACCTGCCGGCAGAACGCCAGCTGCGCAAAACTGAGTTCAAGAAACTCGACGATTTGCGCTCCCCGCTGGCATTCCTGCTCGGCAAGACCAAACTGGAGAATGAGTTAGAGGGGCTGTCGAAAGTGGTGGATCAGGCACCCGTTGCTACTGGCAACGTCCTTCTTCGGGGAGTTCCAAAAACGATGAAGGACCGGATCAGCGACGTTGTACTGGAAATCACGCCCTCGAACCAGATTGCGCGCATCGTACTCACGGAGGTTGATGGGGCGACAACGGAGTTTCGTTTCAGTAGTCCAGTCGAGAATCAAGCGGTGAGCGACAGCCGATTCCACTTCACGCCACCCCCGGGCGTGGAAACGGTCGAAGGCGAATTGGGACCTTAGGTTTGGCGGAGGTAGGCACCCGGTTACTTGTGTACCACGGGTCGGGTGCGATACGGTAACTGCTTGCGAAATAGAGTGTTAGACTGACGCTAGCGCTCTCCGAGTTGCGCGGCAATGGCGGAATTCCTGGTCAAACTCGCGGACGAACAGGGCCACCTGAAGCAGCAGGTGGAGCACGGGTATTCGGAGGCCGAGGTCCGGGACCGCTACGTGCAACAGGGGTACCTCGTTTACTGGGTGAAGCCGCGCGGCTTGCTGACCGCGGGCGGGTTGGCGGTGGGCCAACGCAGCAGGGTGAAGGCCGGGAGTTTCCTGATCTTCAACCAGCAGTTCCTGACTCTGATCAAGGCGGGCCTGCCCATTCTGACCGCGCTCGACCTGCTCATCAAGCGCCAGCGAGACAAGTTCCTTCTGCAGCTCTTGGAGAACGTCCGCGAACGGGTCAAAGGCGGAGAGTTGCTGTCCGATGCATTCGCGGCGCAACGCGTCTTCCCCAAGATGTACACCACTACCCTGTTGGCGGGCGAGAAGAGCGGCAACATGGAAGAAGTGTTAAGCCGCTACATTCAGTACCAGCGGCTGGTGCAGACGTTCCGAAAAAAACTGGCAGTTTCGCTAGTTTATCCAGCGTTGCTGGTGTCTGTAGTAACTGTGATGATGATTTTCCTGGTGACCTACGTTGTGCCGAAATTTGCAGACCTGTTCAGCAATCTCGGGGCACAGCTGCCCACGATCACAGTCATCATGCTGAAAATCGGGTTGAACGCCCAGAAGTATGCTTGGGCGGTAGCGCTGGTGTCGATCATAGGTGTCGCGCTGATCTGGCGCTGGAAACAGAGTGACCGCGGCGCCGAGCGCATTGATCAGTTCCTGTTGTCACTGCCGATGTTTGGGGAAATTCGTCTCAAATACCAGGTCGCGAATTTCTCGCGGGTTCTGGCAACGCTTCTGCAAGGCGGTCTGCCGCTGGTTCCGTCCATGGAGACGGCGGGCGCGTCCATGAGCAGCCGCCATGTTCTGAATGGCATCCTGGGCGCAACCGAGCGGGTGCGCGAGGGGCAGGGTTTAGCCAAGAGCCTGGAGCAGCAGAAGATCTTTCCCGACCTGGCGGTCGAGATGCTGGAAGTGGGCGAGTCGACGGGCGCGCTGCCCGCCATGCTGAGCTCGGTGGCGGAGTTTTACGAGGAAGATGTGCAGACAGCCCTGGGGGCAGCCATGGCCCTGATTGAACCGATGATCCTGATCTTCATGGCAGTGGTGGTCGGCGGCATCCTGATTTCACTTTATTTGCCGATCTTCACGTTGGGATCGGGGATTCACTAGAGAGAACTGAGAACTGGTTTTGGAAGTACACTGGTAATGGGAATGGCTGAAAAGAAAACAGCTCTGGTGAACGGCATGGCAAACGGCGGGCGGCTGCCCGAACCGTTGCCCAATGCCGGCGATGAACTCGAGCGAGCGCGCGATATTGCCCGTCGCTACCGCTGCGAATTCATCGATCTCAACGACTTCCAGCTTCACCACGACCTGTTCGAGAAGATTCCCGTCGATCTGATGTTCCGCTACAACTTCGTTCCGCTGGAAGAGACGGCCGACGGGCGGCTCGCGATCGCCATCGCCGATCCCAGCCAGCTGATGATGATTGACGAGATCAGCCTGCTGCTGGGCAAGCGCATCGTCACCAAGGTTTCGACGCTCAAGCAGATCTCCGACATCCTCAAGAAGACCGAGCAGTCCAAGCGCGTGCTCGAAGAGGCCAGCGAGGGCTTCACCCTCGACGTCATCCGAGAGGACGAGGCCGGGAACGACGAAACCATCTCGATCGACAAGTTGACGGCGGGCGCGGGCGGCGACATGAGCCCCATCATCCGCCTGGTCGATACGACGATCTTCACCGCCCTGCAGCGGCGCGCCAGCGACATTCACATCGAGACGGGTGACAGCTCGGTCGGCATCAAGTTCCGCATTGACGGCGTGCTCACGCATGCCATGCCACCCATCGGCAAAGAGCACCACTCGACCATCATTTCCCGCATCAAGGTCATGAGCGAGCTCGACATTTCTGAGCGCCGCGTGCCTCAGGATGGCCGTTTCCGGGTGAAGTACAACGGGCGCGCCATCGACTTCCGCGTTTCCATCATGCCGTCGATTCACGGCGAAGACGCCGTGCTCCGCGTCCTCGATAAGGAGTCGATGAGCGAGAAGTTCCGCAAGCTCACGCTCGATGTCGTGGGTTTTGACGAATTGGACCTGCGCCGCTTCCGCCGCTATATCAACGAACCCTACGGCATGGTTCTGGTGACCGGGCCGACCGGCAGCGGCAAAACGACCACGCTCTACGCCGCCGTCAACGAAATCAAGAACGACGAAGACAAGATCATCACCATCGAAGACCCGGTTGAATACCAGGTGCGCGGGATCACGCAGATTCCGGTGAACGAGAAGAAAGGCCTTACCTTCGCTCGCGGCCTGCGCTCCATTCTCCGTCATGATCCCGACAAGATCATGGTCGGCGAAATCCGCGACACGGAAACGGCACAGATTGCCATTCAGTCCGCGCTGACCGGGCACCTTGTCTTCACCACCGTTCACGCCAACAACGTGGTCGATGTACTCGGCCGTTTCCTGAACATGGGGGTCGAGCCGTACAACTTTGTTTCCGCCCTGAACTGCATTCTGGCGCAGCGACTTGTCCGGGTCATCTGCGACTCCTGTCGTACGGCGGTGCATTATCCACCGGATGTGCTGGAGTCGAGCGGCCTCGATCCGAAGCACTGGTCGCAGGTTCCGCTCTACGAGGGCCAGGGCTGTATTGAGTGCGCCGGAACCGGATTCAAGGGCCGGACGGCCATCCACGAACTTCTGGATTTGACCGACCGCATCCGCGAGATGATTCTGGCCAAGAAGCCAACGTCGGAAATCCGGCGCGCGGCGCGCGAAGAAGGGATGCGTTTCCTGCGCGAGTCGGCGCTCGACAAAGTGCGGACCGGGGTCACCACTCTGAAGGAGATTAACAAGGTTACGTTTATCGAGACGTTCCGCTAGAGCCATGCGGGCAAGGCGTGTCAGGCCTGGGAATGTCCGCTCGCACACCTTGCAGGACCAGCCAAAGTAACTATGGAGCCATGGCTTTCGGCGATATGATCGATTCAGGTTGCAACCTGAAGAACGGAAATGACCACCTCCATCAAACACGCTGCCCGGCCGCCCCTGGCTTGTGAAATAGCCGCCGACCGCGTGCTCGCCGGCCGTGCCGGTTCGGGCCGTATGGTCGATATGTGCTCGGCACGCGAACTGGGTCCGGGAACGGTCGTTCCGGATTTGACCGAAGCCAACCTTCGCGACGGCACGAAGATTCGCGAAGCCATCGAAAGCGCGCTGGGGAGTGTGGCGGGACGATCGCGGGATGTGATCGCGATCCTGCCCGACACGGCGGTGCGTGTGGTGCTGCTCGATTTCGAAACGCTGCCTTCCAAGCCGGACGAGGCCGAAGCCGTGGTCCGTTTTCGTCTGAAGAAGTCCCTGCCCTTCAATCCGGACGAAGCGCGCGTTTCCTATCATGCCCACCCGGGCGGCGCGGGAGTGAGGGCAGTCGCAGCGGTTGTGCTCAACAGCGTCCTGCAGGAATACGAATCTGCGTTTCGCGACGCCGGCTACAACCCGGGTGTCGTGATGCCCTCGATGCTGGCCGCGCTAGGCGCGGCGGACGCCGAACGCCCGACCCTGGTCGTGAAGGTTGACGCCCGGACCATCGGCATCGCCATTCTCGATCAGGAACAGCTGCTATTGTTCCGCACCCTGGAAAACGTTCGCGGCGTCACCATCACCGGCGAGCAGCTCTCCGAAGAGGTCTATCCCTCGGTGGTGTTCTTCCAGGATACCTACAACCTGAACATTGAACGCGTCTACGTTGCCGGATTGCCGGAATCAGGCGGCGCCGCGCCCGCCCTCAAGGCGCAAACGGGCGCGCAGGTCGAAGAGCTTGTCGCTTCTTCGCAGATCGGATCCACCAGCGGATCGGTTCCGCGGTGGCGCATGGCAGGAGTGGTGGGAGCGCTCATCTCGTAATGCGTCTGGATATCAATCTCGCGACACGCCCGTACGAAGATGCGGGCGAGTTCTGGACTCGCTGGGGCCTGGGCGTCGGTCTGCTCGGCCTGCTGACGCTGGTTTTGGTCGGCTTCGCCGTCCATGGATGGGTGAAAGCGGGAAGGGACCGCCACACGATTCAACGGCTGGAAGAACAGATTGCCGAGCGGGATGACGAACGCGCCAAGGCTCAGTCCTATCTCAACCTGGACATGAACCGCAGCACCCGCGACCAGTCGCAGTTCCTCAATGGACTGATTCAGCGCAAGGCGTTTTCCTGGACGCGCGTGTTTGAAGATCTGGAACGGGTCATGCCGCAGAGCTTGCACGTGGTTTCGCTCAAGCCGGAAATCAACGACCAGGATCAGCTCGAACTCGAGATGAAAGTTGCCGGCGATAACCGCGCCGGGGCGATCGAACTTGTCCATCGCATGGAAGGATCGAGCCGCTTCCAGAATGCTCAGCTGACGGCGGAAGGCCAAGGCACAGAGCCGGGTTCGGCGATCTCGGCCGTCATTGTGGCGATCTACATTCCGGAAGCGGTCAGGAGCGGAAAGTAATGCCGGAACTACAGGATTCTCGGCGGAAATTGAAGATTGCGATCGCCGCCATGGTCGCTGCCGACCTGATCGCCGCCGCTGTGCTTTTCTCGCCTCTGGTGGGGTCGGCGACGTCGCGCCGCCTGGAGATGATGCGCCTGACGGCGGAATTACAGAAAAAGACCCGCGAAGTGGAGCCGCTTCGCAATATCGATCAGAAAGTCGTGGTAGCGAGGGGACAGATCAGCCAGTTCTACAAGGATCGGTTCGTGGCCCGTGACTCTGATCTGGCAGCAGAACTCGGCCGACTGGCGTCGGAATCCGGAGTTCGCATCCTGCAAGCCAAATACAAACAGGAGGATCCGGTCACCGGTGGAGTCGTTCCCGTGGAGATCGAAGGCAACTTCTCCGGCGACTATCTGCAACTGGTCCGCTTCATGAACTCGCTGGAGCGGTCGAAATTGTTTTTCACTGTCGACAGCGTGGATCTGGCCGGGGAGAGCAGCGGCCCGGTCAAGCTGGCGGTCAAGCTGCACAGCTTTCTGCATCCAGGTGCGTAGATGAAAATCGGCGCGGAGAATCGGACGAAGGTGATCGCAGCGATTGCCCTGGGCTTGGTCGCTCTGATCACGACCGGCAGGATGTTGTGGCCGTCGGCTCCGGAACCTGCGCCTGCCCCAGTTGCCTCAGCAGGGAGTCTTCCGCCCGGACCAGCCGTCCGCCGAAGCGCGACCGGGAAACCGATCAAATTATCGGAACCGCGTCTTGATCCCACGCTTGATCTCGATCTGCTGCGCCAAAGCGAACAGATCAAATATGCGGGTAATGCCAGAAATATCTTTGTGGCGGGATCGCTACCGGTCCCCCATGACAGCGGAGCTTCCGACCAAAAGAACAAAGAGGCTCAAGTCTATACTCCACCGCCGATACCGCCTCCGCCGCCCATCAACCTGAAGTTTTACGGCTTTGCCAATAAGCCGGGCGAGCCGAAAAAGGTCTTTCTCTCGCAGGGTGAAGACATCTTTGTTGCCAGCGAAGGCGACATCGTCGATCGCCGCTACCGCATCCTGCACATTGCGCCAACCTCGGTTGACGTGGAAGATGTGCTCAACAATAACCGGCAGAGCATTCCGTTGACCCAAGGCTGAGAAGGCATTTGGTAATTCTTGTAATCGGGTAATTTGGCAATTGGAAAATCTGTTGAGACCAGCCATGCGTCGCGATTTGAAATTACGAAATGACCCGATTTCAAAATTACAAAATTCTTCTCGCGGCTACATTCTCATCACGCTGATGCTTTTCTTCACCGTGCTGGCGATTGCGGCTCTGGCCATCCTGCCGGAGATCGCACAACAGATCAAGCGTGACCGCGAAGAAGAGATGATTCACCGCGGCGTCCAATACACCCGGGCTATTCAGCGTTACTATAAGAAGTTCGGACGCTATCCGAGTCGTATCGAGGAGCTCGAGAGTTCCAACAATCTTCGTTTTCTGCGCAAGCGGTACAAGGATCCCATCGCCAATGAAAAGGACTTCAGGCTCCTTCGTCTTGGCGACCCTGCCCTGACTGCCATGGGCTTTGGACAAGGATTCGGGCAGGGGATCCAGCAGGCTGCCGCCGCTCAGGCGCTGGCTCAGGGGACCGGACCGGGAGCGCCTACCGGGCCGGGGGGCGTGGTCCGTCCCGCTGGTCCCGGAGTCGCCAACCTGCCTGGAGTTACCGGGCTCCCGGGAGGCACCGCAGTCCAGACGGTCACGCAGGCCGACAGTTCAGAAAACGCGGACGCACCCGCCGATGAGTCCAAGGCGAACGATTCTTCTTCCCCCACTTCTGCTTCCAGTCCCGGACTGGGTGGCCAGCTTTTTGGCGGCGGTCCGATTGTCGGCGTGGCCAGCACGAGCAAGGCGAAAACGATTCGCGAGTTCAACAACAAGAGTCACTACAAGGATTGGCCTTTTATCTACGACCCGACGAACGATCGTGGCGGCCTGCTGAACACGCCGACCCAGCCGAACCTGGGCCGCGGATTCAGCAATCCAGGACAGATGGGGACTCCAGCAGGACAACCGCAGCAGAATCCGCAGCAACCGGGGAGCGGGCAGCAGTCCGGTCCGCCCCAGCCGCAAGACCCGCCGCTGGAACAGTAATCAACACAAATCAAAAGCCCCGCGCGGGGCGGGGCTTGGATGAACCTCAAAGCGAATTACACGTTGAACGAAGATCCGCAACCGCAGGTGCTCTTCACGTTCGGATTCTCGAACTTGAAACCTGCTCCCTCGAGCGTCTCGACGTAATCCACGTGCGCACCGCTCAGATACATGAGAGAGGTGGCATCCACAAACACCTTCAATCCGTCCATGTCGAACACCTTGTCCATCATGCCGGCGCCGTTTTCGAAGGCCATCGAATACTGAAATCCGGAGCAGCCCCCACCCTGCACGGAAAGCCGCAGGCCTGCCGGAACCGGGTTCTGTGCGGCCATGATCTCCTTCACCTTGGCGATCGCATTCGAGGTCAAAGTAACCGGCGCAGCTTTGGGTGTCACTTCAGGTGTTGTGGTCGTTGCCATCTCTATATCTCCTTTGAATCTCTCATTATACCAAACCACAGTGTTGTGATCGAAGGGACTTCTTCCACGGAGTCACCAATCAGTCCTCTGCCATATGGATGCCGGGAAACCGCCTTCGGTCGCCCCTCTTGCCAAAGGGGCTATAATCGGGGGCAGTAAGGGGCCCGTACCCGAACCCAGCGCGGGGTTGAAGTAATCTGGCGCGGCGGCAGAGGCACTTCGGGGAAAACGGCTCGATCTCAGCACCGAGGTGGCGTATGTCTCCTATGGTGGTCGGTCTGTTAATTGTGTGGGGTGTCCTGACCGCGATCCTGATCGTCCTCATGATTTACAAGAGCACGCTCACGATGCACGAGGACGATTCAATCTTTCTCAACGAATCAGAATCACACATGGAGAAGGAACAGGTGGAAATCCTGAGCAAGGTGAACAAGATCACCCCCATGATCAAGGTGCTGGGAGTTCTTTCCGGGGTCATGATCCTGGCGATCGGTGGGTTCTTGCTCTACACGCAGCTGATGAATTCCTCATCACTGCAGTAGCTCGACTGGATCTGCCCAGGGATTTTGTGTTCGGAGGGACCTCGGAGAGGATCCTGTAAAGTGGGGCGGAGGATCAAACCGCCCGGAATCCAACCTGCGCCTGTTTCTGCGTCCAATGTACACCGAGTCCATTGCAGCTGTCGGAGGCGGGCCTGCCGGAGCGCTCGCTGCATCGTTGCTCGCAGCCAAGGGCAAGCGCGTTCTACTCTTTGACGAGAAACTTGCCTGGGAGAAGCCCTGTGGAGGTGGCGTTACCCACAAGGCTCTTCAGCAATACCCATTTCTCGCTGAGGCCGAAACCGATCGCGCCTTTCTGGAACACTGCGAACTGATTAGCCCTTCCGGACAGCGCGTTCGGTTTCATCTCCGGTATCCGCTGGCCATCTTCTCGCGCTTTGCGCTCAACGCGCTCCTGCTCGAACGGGCCGCCAAATCTGGAGCGGAGATTCACAAGGAGCGTGTCACCAAGATCGCAGGCGGGCCTGGGGAGTGGCACCTAAGCACAACTGCGGGCGAACATTGTGCGTCGCAGCTAGTGCTGGCGGCGGGAGCGCGCAATCCCTTTCTCAGGCAATTTGCCAGCCCGTTTGAACCGGCAGATCTGATGGTGACTGCGGGCTATTTCATTCCCGGCCGCAGTTCCCTGGTCCAGATTCAATTTCTGAAGGGCATCAGCGGATACATCTGGGTCTTCCCTCGCCCCGATCATGTATCGGCCGGAATCGCCGCCAAGTTCGGTGAGATCGCAACGGCGGAAGTGCGACGCACGCTGGAGCAGTGGCTTCGTGACAATGGATTCTCGCTGGACGGGGCTCACTTCTACTCGCACATTCTCCCCGCGCTTCGAGCTCAGACCCTCGACAAGCTCCGCGTGTGCGGCGATGGATGGGCGAGGGTTGGCGACAGTGCCGGACTGGTTGACCCAATCACGGGCGAAGGGTTGTACTACGCGCTTCGCTCAGCGGAGCTGTGCGCTGAGGCCTTGTTGGCGGACCGGTCCGCTCAGTATCAGACGAAGCTGGAGGATGAGATACTTCCTGAACTACGGCTCGCGGCGCGCGTCTCCCAACGTTTCTACAACGGCCAGGTGTTCGGCGAAAGCGTACTCGAACGCATGGTGGCCTTCACCCAGCAGAGCGAAGGATTTCGCAACCTGATGCGCGATTTGTTTGCGGGGATCCAGGGCTATCGGGATTTGCGGACCCGGCTGTATCGGACTCTGCCTTCGATGATGGCCGAAGGTCTGGCCGGAACCCTGCGACTGCCCTGGACCGGTTCCGGCCTGGCGACGGACCCATTCGCGGAATAATGGAGTGAAGGCGCCTCGCCCGTCACGCCGCCTTTGCCTGCAGACTCTTGATGTCCTCGAGCAGAACCCGCTCGTGCCCCTCCGGGTTTACCTTCTCATACACTCTGCGCACGATGCCCTGCGGATCGATCACGAAAGAAGTGCGCTCCCAGAACTTCATTCCCTTCCACTCTGCTTGACCGATTCCCAGAGACTTCATTAGCGACGAATCGGTGTCGGCAAGCAGGTCGATGGTAAACGCGAACTTGTTGCAGAAGTTCTTGTGGGAAGCGGCATCGTCTGCGCTTACGCCCAGAACGTTGATGCCCGCGTCGTCGAAATCGGCCTTCGAAGCGGTGAACGATTTCCCCTGGATCGTGCAGCCGGGTGTGTCGTCTTTGGGATAGAAGTACACGACCAGCCATTGTCCGGCATAGTCACTGAGTTTAGCGATCTTGCCGTCCTGATTAGGGAGCGCGAAGTTAGGGAACGGATTGCCGGCAGAGAGCATGAAAGTCCTTTCTGGTGTTGACATCTACGATTAAGTGCCACGTAGCTTTTAGCTCGTAGCCATTAGCTCTTAGCCACACCACGCCTGTTCAAGGCTAGGGACTAAGAGCCAACAGCTAAGAGCTTTCTTTCACGCCGCGTTTTTCATCTTCTTCATCCGCTCCGCCATCTCTTCCTGCGACACATCTTCCTTATGCGTCGCCACGCCCCAGAGATGCCCGAATGGATCCTGAATGAAACCAGAACGGTCGCCATAAAACTGATCCTGCACGGGCTTGAGGATTTTCGCTCCGGCAGCGACGGCGCGTTCCACAATTGAGTCGACGTCTTCTACATAGAGCAGGATGCTAACGGGAGAACTGCCGTCCATGACGGGGGCGCGGTAGTTCATCTCCGGAAACTCGTCGGCCAGCATGATATGCGAGTCTCCAATCTTCAACTCGGCGTGGCCAATGCGGCCGCTCGGGTCTGGCATGCGCATGACTTCGGTCGCACCGAAGACGGCTTTGTAGTACTCAATGGCCTGGGTAGCGCCTTTGATAACCAAGTACGGCGTCACAGAGTTGTATCCCTTGGGAATATACGGAACGGAACTCATGGCTTCCTCCAGAGAATGGCTGAGCGTTGCGGTTGAGGGGCCCCCACGGCCCCACGGATCTCTATATCAGACCACAGGTGTTCAGATGGCTCAAGGGCGAGAAGGACAATAATCTCCGACCCAAGCCATGGACTACTTTTTACTTCATCCCCAACTCCTTCGCCAGCGCCTTCCACTTCCCATCCACCAGAGCACGGGTCTTCGCGTCCATGACGATCTCATCCGGCCAGGGCCGCGCGAATCCCTCTGACGACCACTTTCGCGTGGCATCAATCCCCATCTTGGAACCGTAGTCCGGCAGGCGGGAGGCGTGGTCGAGCGAATCAACCGGGCCCAGCGTGAACTGAATGTCGCGCTCCGGGTCGATGTTGTTGAACGCTTTCAATGTCACATCAGCCAGGTCGTGTACGTCGACGTCTTCATCGACAACCACGATGCACTTGGTGAACATCGCCTGGCCCAGAGACCAGATCGCGTTCATCACTTTGCGCGCCTGTCCCGGATAGGACTTGCGGATCGACACGACCATCAGGTTGTGGAAGATGCCTTCGATGGGCAGGTTGATGTCGACCAGTTCGGGGATAGTCAGCTTCATCAGCGGTAGAAAAATCCGCTCGACGGCCTTGCCCATCCAGGCGTCTTCCTGCGGCGGCTTGCCTACGACGGTCGTGGCGTAGATTGGGTCTTTACGGTGGGTGATGCAGTTGACATGAAGCACCGGATACAGGTCTTCCAGCGAGTAGAAGCCGGTGTGATCGCCGAACGGGCCTTCCGTGCGCAATTCGTCGAGATGCACATGCCCTTCGAGCACGATTTCCGCGTCGGCGGGAACTTCCAGGTCCATGGTCTCGCACTTCACCAGTTCCACCGGCTTCTGCCGCAGGAATCCGGCGATGATGAATTCTTCGACATCCGGCGGCGCCGGGACGATGGCAGAAAAAGTCAGCGCGGGCTCGGTGCCGATAGCGACGGCAACGTCCATCTTCCCGGAAGGGCGGTCGCCTTCTGCCAGCTTTGCACCACCCGAGGAACGGGCCATGATGTCGACTGCCGCACGGGCGTGGGCGCCAGCGCCTCCATCATCGGAAACGGATTCCCGCAAGCGCTCTCGGTAGTGCTCAGCCGCCACTTTCTGCCGCTGCCAATGCATGCCGGTGGAGCGTTCGTCGTATACCTGCATGCGGTACATGCCAACGTTGCGTTTCCCCGTCTTCGGATCGCGCGTGATCACACAGGGCAGGGTGATGAACCGTCCACCGTCTTTCGGCCAGCACTTGAGAATCGGAAAATCGAGCAGCGAGAAGTTGTCCCGCTTGATCACTTCTTTGCACGGCCCGCTCGGAACCGTCTTGGGAAAGAATTTGCCCATCTCCGCCAGCATGGGCAGCATTTTCACTTTGTCGAGAAAGCCCTGCGGCGACTTCACATCGAGAAAGCCGCGAATGCGTTCCGCGATCTCGTCGAGCGAGTCGACTTCGAGCGCCATCCGCATGCGCCGCTCGGAACCAAACTGGTTGATCAGCAGTTTCTGCCCAGGATGTCCCTTGAGATTTTCAAACAGAAGTGCCGAACCCCCGACAATGCCCTTCCCGTCGCGGCTTTTCGAAACCCGATCGGTGATTTCGGTGATCTCGAGAATCGGGTCAGCTTCGGTGCGGATTCGTTTCAATTCTCCGGCGCGCTCGAGCGCCTTGATCCAGTCCCGCAGATCGTCGTAGGCCAAAATTCCTCCAGGAATGACAGACGATTATATGACGCGGCCAAGGAACCCATTCACCACAGAGAGAAGATCTGAAAAGGAATTTCTTCGTGTCATTGTGCCTCTGTGGTGAACACACACTCTTCCACATTTCCCTCTCTCCGACTAGGATATGGGTGTCATTTTCATCATCACTGATTTGCGTCACAGCGCCCAGGCGACTGCCGACGAGTTGCCGGCGCTAGTGGGAGGAAAACATGATCCGTCTGAAAGTGAATGGCAAGGACCGGACGTTCGACGGCGATCCCGAGATGCCGTTGCTTTGGTACCTGCGCGACACACTTGGGCTGACGGGAACCAAGTTCGGCTGCGGGATGGCTTTGTGTGGGGCCTGCACCGTCCACCAGAACGGTGAGGCGATTCGTTCCTGCACCACATCCATGAAGGAGATAAGCGGCACCGAGATCACCACCATCGAAGGCATCGCCCCGATGCATCCCGTGCAAAAAGCGTGGATCGAAATTAAGGTTCCGCAGTGCGGTTACTGCCAGACCGGCCAGATCATGCAGGCCATCTCGCTGCTCAAAGACAACAAGAATCCCAGCGACCAGGACATCGACACGGTCATGGCGGGCAATCTCTGCCGTTGCGGCACCTACCAGCGAATTCGAGCGGCCATTCACCAGGCTGCGAAGGAGACGGCATGAACATCGAAAATGTTTCCCGTCGCGGATTCCTGCGTGGCGCCCTGGTTGGCGGCGTGTTTGTGCTGAGTGCGCGCATTCTCCCGGAGCCGTTGTGGGCCGCGGAAGGCGAAGCCGCCGCCGCGTTTGATCCTTATCTATGGATGTCGATTGCTTCCGATGGTACCGTAACCATCGTTGCCCATCGCTCCGAGATGGGCTGCGGCAGCCGTACTGCCCTGCCGATCGTCGTGGCTGACGAACTCGACGCCGACTGGTCGAAGGTGAAGATCGACCAGGCCATTGGCGATCCGAAGTATGGCGACCAGGATACCGACGGCTCGCACTCGGTCCGCAGCTTTTTCGACGAGATGCGTCTGGTGGGCGCCACCGGCCGGGCCATGCTCATCACCGCTGCCGCCGCCCAGTGGGGTGTCCCCGCAAAAGACTGCACGACCGAACCGCACGTTGTCGTGCACAAGTCCAGCGGTCGCAAGCTCGGCTACGGCGAACTCGCGGCGGCCGCCGCGAAACTTGCGGTCCCGAAGAAGGAAGAGGTGGCCCTCAAATCACGATCCGAATGGCGCTACATCGGGAAGGACAGCAATGAACTCTTCGACCTGCCTGATATCGTCACCGGCAAGGCCATCTTCGGCATGGATGCAACCATGCCCGGAATGGTCTACGCGTCAATCGAGCATCCACCGGTTCTCGGTCAGAAGATCAAGTCTCTCGACGACAAGGCTGCACTCAAGGTGAAAGGCGTTAAGCAAACCCTCACCATTCCGACGGTCGAGCCGCCGCATTTGTTTAAGCCGCTCGGGGGCGTGGCGGTTATCGCCGACAACACCTGGGCCGCGTTCCAGGGACGCAGGGCGCTCCAGATCGAATGGGGAAGCAGTCCACATTCCGTCTACAACTCCGCCGAGTACCGCAAGACTCTGGAAGCGACATCCCGACAGCCGGGCAAAGTCGTGCGCAACATCGGTGACGTAGACGCCGAATTCAAGAAGGGCGGCAAGATCATCGAAGCGGAGTACTACACGCCGCACCTGGCGCACGCCGCGATGGAGCCCAACGTCGCCGTCGCCGAATTCCGCGACGGCAAAGTGCTGGCTTGGGCACCGACACAGAATCCACAGGCCGTCCAGGACACCGTCGCTGGCGTGCTCGGCATCAAGAAAGAAGATGTGACTTGCCACGTCCCGCTGCTCGGCGGCGGCTTCGGACGCAAATCGAAGCCCGACCAGGTGGCGGAAGCGGCGGTCCTCTCAAAGCAACTTGGCAAGCCGGTCAAAGTTGTCTGGACCCGCGAAGACGACATCCGGTGCGACTACTTCCATTCCGTGGCGGCGATGTACATGAAGGCTGCCATCGGAGCAGATGGCAAGCCCACGGCGTGGTTGCAGCGCACCGTGTATCCGCCCATCGGATCGACCTTCAACGCGGATGCCAAGTACGCCGACGACGAGATGGGCCTGGGATGGAACAATGTGCCATTCGATATTCCCAACCACCGCGCGGAGAACGGCCCGGCCGACTACCACGTGCGCATCGGATGGCTGCGCAGCGTTGCCAACATCTATCACGCGTTCGCGGTTCAATCCTTCGCCGATGAACTTGCCAAGGCCGCCAACGAGGATTCCGTTCAGTACCTGCTCGACCTGATCGGGCCGGCGCGAATCATCGACCTTGGTCAAACTGGGGATGACGCCGAAGACGCAAAGACCTATCCGCTCGATACCGCTCGACTTCGCCACGTGATTGAAGTTGTGGCGAAGCGCTCAGGCTGGGGCAAACGCACGATGGGCAAAGGCCATGGCATGGGCATCGCCGCTCATCGCAGCTTCCTGACCTACGTAGCTACGGTCGTGGAAGTCGAGGTCGACGCCAAGGGCCAGGTCCACATCCCGAACGTGTGGACCGCGGTCGACGCTGGCACGGTCGTCGCACCGGATAACGTGCGCAACCAATTTGAGGGTGCAGCGGTGTTCGGCACAAGCCTCGCGCTGTTCAGCGAAATCACCGCGACCAACGGTAAGATCAACCAGGGCAACTTCAACGACTATCACCTGGCGAGGATGAACACCGCTCCGCGGCATGTGGATGTGCAGATCGTAGCCAGCGACGCGCCGCCGGCAGGCGTTGGCGAGCCCGGTGCGCCGCCGATCGCCCCTGCCTTGTGCAATGCGATCTTTGCGGCGACCGGCAAGCGCATACGCGAATTGCCGGTGTCGAAGACAAAGCTGGTGTGAAAAGAAGCTTTTAGCTCTTGGACTATCGCGCAGAGCACCCGGGCCCAGACCCGGCGGAGCGAACGGGCTCAGGCCCGCGCTTTAGCACGGGGTAGTTTCATTCATCAATGCAAGTCCTGTAGGGGCGACCGAAGGACCGCTGCGAACGGAGGGCTCAATCACTACGAGATCTACTCTTCCCGGTCTGACGCTCCTCCGCTGCGTTTCTCCCTCCGGAGCCCCTCTGCAATGAATTGGCAGGCCCTCTGGCTGACGGTTCGCCTCGCGGTGATCGTCTCGGCGCTGTTGCTGGTCATCGGCATCCCCATCGCGCACTGGCTGGCCTACTCTCGGTGGCGTTGGAAATTTCTCGCGGAAGCGATCGTTGCGCTGCCCATCGTTCTGCCTCCAACCGTCCTCGGTTTCTACGTGCTGATTTCCTTGGGCTCACGCAGTTTCCTCGGCCGCTGGTGGGAATCCCTCACCGGACATACCTTGGCGTTTACCTTCGAGGGACTGGTGATTGGGTCTCTCCTCTACAGCTTGCCGTTTGCGGTACAGCCTTTCGCCGCCTCGTTCTCTGCTATTGATCCGCAGTTGCTCGCCGCGTCGGCTTCCCTGGGAAAATCTCCACTGCAGACTTTTCACCGCGTCGTCCTTCCACTCTCCAAGGCCGGGCTCGTGACCGGCTTCGCTCTCAGCTTCGCACACACACTGGGCGAGTTCGGAGTCGTGCTGATGGTCGGCGGCAATATTCCCGGAGTGACGCGCACGGTCTCGATTGATATCTACGACCAGGTACAGGCCGGCAATTACACTTCCGCTCATCACACCGCGCTAGCGCTGCTGTTGGTCTCGTTTCTGCTGCTTTCGCTGGTGTATGGGTTAAACCGCCGAACCTGGACGGTGGCGCCATGGAAGTGAAATCCACCTCGACCGCTAGCGCTGCCGTGCCACCCCCGGAACTCGAAGTCCGCATTCGCAAGCGCTTTGTCAATTCAGCGCGAGCTTTCGACCTGAACATTCATTTCCGCGCGGGCGCTGGGTTCACCATTCTCTTTGGGGCGTCAGGATCGGGCAAGACCACGACACTCGACTGCATCGCGGGACTCGCCAATGCGGAAGAGGGGAGGATTGTCATTCGCGGCGAAGCCCTCTTTGACGCCGACGCGAACCTGAGCCTGCCACCATGGAGGCGCCGGATCGGTTACGTGATCCAGGACCTGGCTCTTTTTCCTCATCTCACCGCCGGAGAGAATGTCGCCTACGGACTCAAGGTGGCGACATCCGAGCAGCGCCGCAAACGCACGCGCGAACTGCTGAACATGTTTCGCATCGAGCACTTGTTGGACCGGCGTCCCGCACAACTCTCCGGTGGAGAAAAGCAGAGGGTCGCCCTGGCGCGCGCGCTCGCGACCGAACCGCGAGCACTGCTGCTCGACGAACCGCTGGCGGCGCTCGATCGCCCGACCAAATCCAGGCTCATCGACGACCTTCGGCAGTGGAACCAGACTCACCAGGTCCCGATCCTGTATGTCACCCACAGTGGCGAAGAAGTATTTGCGCTCGGCGAGCAGGTGATCGTGCTCGACGCCGGCCGCATCATCGCCCAGGGACGGCCTCATGAAGTAATGCGGGCCCCTCGCCTAGAAACCGTGGCGCAACTGTCCGGGTTCGAGAACGTCTTCGACGCCACGGTCATGGGAATTCACGAAAATCGCGGCACCATGACCTGCCGCCTCGGCGGCGGACCGCTGGAACTGGAAACCCCTCTCGTCCGTGCCGACATCGGCGCCAAACTCAGCGTCGGCATCCGCGCCGGTGATCTCCTGCTCGCCACAGAGAATCCACGCGGACTCAGCGCCCGTAACGTCATTCCAGGAATCGTCCGCCGCGTGGAGCCGAGAGATGTCATTGTCTCTGCAACGATTGATTGTGGCGGCACAGAATTCGAGGTTCATCTGACGCTCGCCGCCCGCGAAGCGCTCGCACTCGCGCCAGAGAAGAACGTCTGGCTGGTGCTCAAGACTCATTCCTGCCATCTGATGATTGCTTAGCGACCTCTACCGAATCATTTTCGCTCGATCACCGCTACCCACTGCCCATCGCTGCGTTTCGAGAACACGACAGCCCCGCCTAGCTTTTGTGCAATCTCCTCGGGCGCGAGGTCACGGTGGTAGCCGAAATATTTCTCCTTCGCCCGTCGCCACGGTCCCCAGTCTTCGAGCAGAGGGTGCGCCGGTTGATACTTCGTCGAGAACACCAGCGCCACATCGAACCGGTCGCGCGCCGCAGCGGCAACCACGACCTGCGCGGGCGCGAAGTCTTCGATACGCGCCACCGGAAACGGCCGGCTCACATATCCCAGCCAGGGCCGCGAAAGTTCGTCCGACGCCGGCCACGCCGTCAGCACCCGCGCTCCCGGATGCCGTAGGGTCAGAAAATGGCTTGCCTCGGCATGCATGACCACGTAGTCGCGGTAGGCCAGATTGTCTTCCGGTGCAAACCCGTACGGAGGATTGATGAGCAGCCCCGCTACGAACGCGATTGCAATCACGGCTACGACGAGTCGCCAATAGCGCAGCCGTCTCCAAAGCGTCGACACAAATGCCAGGATCACCAGCGGAACCACGGGCAACATATAGCGCGCCAACTCCGCGCCGCCCACCACCGACATGAACAGCAGGTACGCCAGTAGCACGACGAGAAACTCCATTTGAATCCAGATCGGGATTCGCCGGCAAGTTTCTCCCCTTTCCACAATCGGAGCGCGGCGCATCGCCAGCAGTCCTGTCAGTGTGAGCAGCCACAGGCCGAAATATCCGAACACCTGCCACAAGCGCAACCCCAGCGCCAACGGGATACGGAATGCGCTCAGCGTCGCCGTCACGTTGTAGCGTACAAACTCAGGATTGCCGAATAGAAATCCCGTCTTCGCATCGTGGTATGCATACCAGAGACTGAGGGGCAGCAAAGGCAACAGCAACAGAAGAGCGGTGGTACGCCTTCCAGCCGGCGGCCCAACGTCTTTCCACCGCAACGGCAGCCATCGTGCCAGCAGGTCCCATCCGAACAGCGCCAGGGGGGCCAGGATCGCCGTTTCTTTTGTCAGCACGGCCAGTGTGAACCAGAGAACAAATTGCCTGGGCCGATCCTCCGCAAATGCGGATAGCCCCCACAGTGTGAAGCCTGCCGCCGCCAGATCCACGTGCGCCAGCGAACTCTGCGCAAAGAACACTGGGTAGACCGCAACGAGTCCTGTCGTGGCCCATGCCACCGGCCCGGCGGCAGAAGTTCGCGCCAATCGAAAAACTCCGAGCAGCGCGAACGCTGCAAACGCCAGCATGACTGTGCGCGTGACCAGCGGCGAGTATCCGGCAACTCGCCACGCCCCCGCCAACACTGCCATCACCAGTGGAGGATGGGCATTGGAAGGAGTGGATTGCGGGATCAGCGAACCGGTGAGGTACAAATCGCGCGCTGCCGGGATATAGTACCCTGCCTCATCCCAGAAGTAAGGCAAGCGCAAGAGTGGCGCGTGCAGCAGCATCAACCCGGCGAAAAACAGGGCAAACAGCAGGAACTCCTGCGTCCACGCAAAATGAGGCGGTGAAACGTTCGCCCCCGTACGATCTTTCCGCATCAGTGCACGGGCCCGCCGGGCGCGCGCGGATCAAGCTGGATCGGACCAAACGCCGCTTCGTAGTTGGCCACGTTCTGCTGCAGGAGCGACATCAGCGCCTTGGCCTGCTGCGGACTCAAATAAATTCCCTGAAAATTGCGTAACTCCACCTGTGTTTCGGAACTTTGCTGCATCGTCCCGAAAACGAGAAAAAAGTCCCACACATTCACGCGGATCTGCACGCTGTTTGCATATGCCTCGCGGTACTCGGCGGTATTCACGAACTTCACATTCGGCTGTGGCGGATTGTTCATAGGTAGAAGTGTACCGTCTGTCGCGGGCGGCAGCAAAGGCGGCGTCGCATCGCGCCGTTCTCGAGCAGCATCTAAAACTGCGACACTTTGGGAGGGATGGCAGCATGGCGGACTCACCTGAATTTGTTGCACTCAAAGAGCGCATGAAAGCCACGTGGATGGCCGGGGACTTCGGTCAGATCGCCCGCATCAACGAGCAATCCGGCGAAGAATTCGTCAGCCGGCTCAATCTCCAGCCGGGGATGCGGGTCTTGGACGTAGCCTGCGGGACTGGCAACCAGTCTGTTCCGGCGGCTCGCACGGGAGCGGACGTAACGGGCCTTGACATCGCACCCAACCTTCTCGCGCAAGGCCGGGAGCGAGCGCAGCGCGAAAACCTGCCCATCAACTTTATCGAAGGCGACGCGGAGCACTTGCCCCACGAAGATGGCCGGTTTGATGTCGTCCTCTCCATGTTCGGAGCGATGTTCGCTCCGCGGCCGGACCGCGTGGCCTCGGAGCTGCTCCGCGTATGCCGTCCCGGCGGCATGGTCGCCATGGGAAACTGGACGCCGAGCGGCTTTGTCGGCAAGTCTTTCGTCCTGACCAGCCGCCATGTCCCGCCGCCGCCGGGCGTGCCTCCGGCAGTCCTCTGGGGAGACGAATCGGTGGTCGCACAGCGCTTCGGCTCGCGCGCGCAGTTGCACATGACGCGACGCACGATGCTGTTCGATTATCCCTACGGGCCGGAAAAAGTTGTGGAGCTGTTCCGCACCTACTTCGGTCCGACAAAGACAGCGTTCGAACGCCTGGAACCTCCGAAACAGAAAGCCCTGCACGACGAACTGCTCCAGCTTTGGAACGAGCACAACGAAGCCAGCGACGGCCGGACCGTCGTTCACGGCGAATATCTCGAAGTGCATGCCCGACCTAACTAGGTCAAGGCAGCAGTTCGTAACTCACGAAGGCAAACTTCTTCGCATCGGGCGACCACGAATTGACGTTGATTGTTCCCTGCCCTCCGAAGAACTGGGTTAGCACGCGAATCGCATCCTCGTCGTCTGCCTGCGGCGGTTTGGCCGGAGCGTCGCTCGCCGGCAACGCCATGATGCGCAACTCCACCGCAGTCTTGAAGTCGTGCCCCTTGGTCCCAGAAGGAAACGAGAGCATCGCCAGCCATTTTCCGTCGGGTGACGGATGCGGAAACCAGTCTTCCTGGGCATCCCCAGTTACGCGTTCAGCCTTGGCGTCGTTCGGACCGGCCCCGTCGGCTGGAAACCGCCAGATGTCCCATCCGCCGGAACGATCGGTATCGATGTAAATCCACTTTCCATCGGGCGAATAATCGGGGCCATCGTCAAATCCCGGGCTCGACGTCAGCCGCTCTTCATTGCCGCCATTCACCGACACGCGATAGATATCAAAATTGCCGCCGCGCTCGGCCACGAACGCCAGCCACTTTCCGTCGGGCGACCAGCCGTGAAAATAACTCGGCGTGTTCGGCGTCAACAGCCGCGGCTTCGATCCATCCGCGTTGGCCACGAAGACTTGCGACCCATCCGCCGGAGGATGATCCGCCGAAAACGCCAACTGCTTCCCATCGGGCGACAAACTCTTATCGTTGTTACAGCGATAGGAGCTGTCGAGGGCCAACTTCTCCGGTTGCGCCTCGCCCTTGGAATCGAGCACGAAGCGGTAAATCACGCCGCCAGAGTTGGCAATCAGGTACTTACCATCCGGGGACCAGTTCGGCGCTTCCCACAGCGTGTCGGCAGAGTAGACGACCCGGACGCTCTTGCTCTCGAGGTCAAAGACCGAGATCTTGCTGCGCACTTTTTCAGGATTGAGCTCGGCGCTCGTCGCCGGCAATGGTTCGATGCTGACATTCGAAAACACCGCCGTCTCGAGCACCTGTGCATCATGCGAGCACACGCCCAGCCCGATGTAGACGGGCCCGTCGAGTCCTACTGTCGCGGGTGTGGCGCCGACCAGTTCCCCGCCAGCCTTTCCCACGTACATCAGAAACTGCGCGCCGCGGCGTTCAATGCGAATCCGCGTTGGAGCGTTCACGCTCGACCGCACTTCCGAGGTCTCCGCGCCCGAAACTGGACGGAACTGCAGCGACGTGAGTCCATCTCCGTGCAAAGCCACGTCGGCGTATGCGGAGTTGGCCTCCAGGCTCTGGCGCACAATCAGCAGCGCCTTGCGGTGCTCTTCTTTACCCGCGCCGATGAAGCGCACATCCGCCGTCATACGGAAGTTGCCCGTAGCGCGCTTCCAGACAAACTGAAAGGCGTCGGCCGGGCCCCACAGGTTGGCACCGCCGCCCGTGATGCGATATTCGCCGCTGGCAGCGTCAAAGGCTGCGGAACCGGCGCGGGGATTCTCCCCCACATCGGAGTGGGACTCGAATATCCCGAATGCTTCGGCACGAGGTTGCGCGGAGGCGCGCCCGCCGAGGAGGGGAAAGCTGAATAGCACCGCCATAACTGCCGGAAAGAAGAGAAGAGTTCGAGTATTCACGAACGGAATCTTATCGCCCCGGAAGGTTGAAGGGGAAGAGTGGATTCACGCGCGATCGGAGAAATGAGATCCCTGCTTGGCGTCGATTCAGCAGTCTCGAAGTTCACAATCGCGAGGGAACGGGATCGTGTCGGAGTCCGGAACCGCGGCGTCCGGCGAAGGCTGGAGAGAGTGAGGCATGCCACGGCGCTGCTCGATGTTGACCAGCCACTCCTGCCACCATTTTTCGAATTCTTCGTTATCAGTTGGGATCGACATCGCTCTCTCTCCGGGCACAAGTAGAATGCAAGCGGCCAGAAATCGTGATCGGGCATTCGGGGTACACCGCCAGAGGGTTTACCTGAGGGCGCTAGGCATTGAAATACAGAGACTTAGGCGTTTCGTGACGGGCAGCATTTGCTTGGCCCGCTCCGATTGTCCCCTCGCCAACGGCTGCGCTGACATCTAGGCAGCAGCACGGATAGCCATTGGCGGTACGACGATTTCAACCAGTCCGGTAGCTACGTCATAGACGAGACCGGAGACAAGCCATGCGTCCGGCAAAGCGGGAATCGCCCGCAGAGCAGCGACGTCGGCAGCAACCGCCGCGCGTGGATCGGTTACCGCCTTTTTCTTGAGTTCACTTTCCTGTATTTGAAAATAGTTTGCCAGCATGGCGGGGGAGCCCACCAGTCGCGTGATGCCGCAATCCGTGTGCTGAAGGACGATGATGTGAAATTCCCCGCCGCCTCCAGGCATCTCCCCAGCAAGCTCACCGATCCGCCCGAGTAGACCCAACTGCTCCAACAACCCCGGGGTGATTCGACCGCCGATGTTGCGGATCACAACCGCCTCCCCCGGCTTAGTTCCAAGGATATGGGCCGGATCCACCCGCATATCAGCGCACCCGATGATGATTGCCTCTACGTCTGGCAGCGCCCGTGGAAGCGAGGGCATAAGTGTGCCCGCAACAGACTGTTGAGCCGCAAACTCTTGGTTGCGCTTTAGCATGCACGCCAGATTGCTCACGTTGATGCTCCTTGAAATCTCGGTTGATTAGATAACGGTATCGGCCCGAAGGGTGCGTAGGCCCAGATGTTTCTAGTGAACGCGCCGGGAGCTGAAAGATAGGAGTTGCAGCGAGCGGAGTCCATCCTCAAACCGCTTACGAAAAAAGGGCCGATTCTCGTCGGCCCCAATCTATTGGTGCGAAAGGGGGGACTCGAACTTGAGGCGCATTGCGGGCGTGAGGCGGGCGAGCAACGCGAGAACCGCCGGGAGCCCGCAGCCGAAATCCCGAGCGCAGCGAGGGACCTCTTCGCCACCAAGACTACGGAGAGCGCTGGTGCGAAAGGGGGGACTCGAACCCCCATGGGTTGCCCCGCCAGATCCTAAGTTCGTCGCGCACGGAAAATCAACAACTTGCACGAAGTGCTACCGAGTAGGACACAATGCCACAAATGCCAGTTCTGACAAGGCTTTCCGAACGTTCGCTGATACCTCGTCCCACTCGGTAGGGTTTGGTGGTGGGCACAAAACTGGGCACAGTTTCGGCGTGCTGTCCGTGACCTCCCCTCCGATTGTCCCCGCGCCAATTGTCCAGGGGGTGCCGGGGGTGGGTGGCCTGTGTGAACGTGCTCACCCGCGCTCAGGAAAAATTTTCAGAAAAAATCAGCGCGGCTGACGGCGTGAGATGGGATCTGCCTCACAACCAGCTTGCGACTCCGCCATGGTGTGAGCATGTGCCCCGACGACTCTTGCTGAAGCTGTACGTGCCGTCCCGGCATCGTGCAGTAGCGCCTGCAGGTGCAGCCGAACAGTTCTCGGGACGCTTGACCGTCTGCCCCTTGCTGTTCACGTACCTGCCGTTGTCCGTGCACTTCGGCGGTTGCGGTTTTGGTTGCGTCGGGGAGGTCTGCGCAGACAGCGCGGGCGACAGCGCTGCTGCAAGGGTGAGGACAGCGCCGATTCGCCGCACGCTGGAAAAGATGGTGCACTTTACCCTTCCTCTGTGTGGCCTGGCAGTGCCTAGCAGGCTTAACCGATTCGTGGGTCTTTGGAACATCACTGCCCTTTTCCGGTGAGCAGAACTTGCTGGGGGCTCGTGAGAGAGTCACTCATTACGACGACAGCGCCATCATGCTCACCGGACGAAAAGGGCGTGAATGAAACAGTAATCGCGCATGTTTTGTCAGGTTTTATTGGAGCAGTGCAGTTGTTCGTCTGACCATATTCGGAACCGGATATCTGAACGCCTGTCACGTGTAAAGGCACATTTCCCAGATTCTTGAAGAGAACCTTCTTTGTCGTAGTTGTGCCGACCTGACGTAACCCGAACTTGATCTTGTCAGGAACACTTGAATTGCGAAATGGGCCAAACGTTGCGACGTAGAACATCTCAGAACAATTGGCTCCCTCACTGGGATCGCACCATGGTCTTCCATCCCATTCATAAGACTCATCCGTACCAGCAATGTGGGCGTTCCCCGCTGCATCGGCAGAAACGCCGTTAGAATAGTCGGGTCCTGTACCACCTACATACGATGAATAGACCATGCGCTTCCCAGTCGGACTCAGGACTGTGAGGAATGCATCCGTCTGACCACTGTATGTCGGCTGCGGAGCGTACAGAACTGTGAGGCCGCCGTTCGTATTCCCGGTAATGTAGAGTTGACTATAGGAATCTACGTAGATGGACGTAATTCCTGCGAAGGGCAGCGTCACGCTATAGACTACCTTGGTAACATCTGGGTTGTACTTCGTGACCTGATTGCCAGTGGCAATGTAGATATTTCCGCCCTTGTCCCGCGTGATCGCGCCACCCCCAATACCATTCCTGACGAATAGTCGGGCGTGGTCACTGCCACGAAATTTCGCAACAATCGGCCCAGCAGAAGTGCTCCCCAGTACGAATGCATCGTCTCTCGCATTAGCAATTATTTTGTACCACCGAGTTCTTATTCCCCCGCTGGCGTCGAAGAATGTCCCATCTTTCCAGATGTAGTCGTATCCACCGACAATCCACGAGCCAGCGCACGAAATCGGCAGGATGGGTTCACCAAACGGCTCATACGTCCCATCCCCATTCCGAATTCCGCAAAATCCTAAGTAGTAGCTCCCCACATCGCCGTTCCAAGCGAAGCCTCCGGCATAGAAGGTGGTCGCGGCGGGGTAGTCGCAGCTTGAAACTCCCACTGCGTCTGTACCATTGGAGTCGGCAATCTCATTGCATCCCCATGCCAGAACAAAATCAGTTTGAAGTGTCGGGGCTATGCCTTGTGCGAAGACAGCACCAGTCCACAAGATGACAACTATCAGTGTGATGCTTTTCATTACAGCGACCTCGGATTGAGGTTTCAGGGGAAGAACTTCGAGGGAAGTATACTCCCGCGCGGCCGTACTTTTTCACCAACTTCAGCGATTACACCAACTACGTGCCCTCGGGGTCTCCCCGCCCCTGGGCGCAGGCGTTCTGAGTGTAAAGGGGATGTTACGTCAATGATCGAAAAGTCACGCTGGAAATCAGTCTCGTGGTCGCGGCATTCGCGACTGCAACGCTGCCAAGAAGCGGGGATCAAGGCCGCCCCCGTTAGGCAAAGCTTCGGCTAATTTCACTTTCGCCCAAGCTTCCCTGTACCTTTTGAGACTGAACAAAGTAGTCGCCCAATTCTTTAAGTTCCTTGCGTTCTGCGGTGCAATTTGATAGATCCGCTCGAAGCGACTGAACGCATCATCAAGCAAGCTCTTGTTCCGTCGTTTAATGCCCGCATTTGCAACTGCGTTTGCATAGTCAACTGAAAAGTTGATTTCGCCACCAACAAACTTCTCAGCTTCTGCAAATAGCTTCAACGATTCATCGAACTTCCCTGCGTCTGCCTCGATAGCCGCCATTCCCCAGAGTGCTGTTCCATTGTCGTTATTCAAGAGCCAAGATTGATTGAAGCGTCGCATGGCGTCCGAATGCTCCCCGGCTCGCAGGTATTGCCAGCCACGCGCCGCCATATCGTCAGAGGCCTTCTTCCGGTCACCGTGATAATCCTCGTCGATGGCTGAGATGAACTTCTCGTCCGCAGCTTTTTGCCAATCGGCCTTTGGCAAGGAACCGTATTTGGGTTGAAGGTTTCGATCATCTGCCCAAGCGAGACCGGCACAGAGAATGAGGGCACTGGGTAGGAAGAGGCGAGCAAATTGATTCCTTTTCATACGGTCCTTTCCCCTCTGCTTCAAGTCATCGGAGCCATCATAAGACTTCGCTCCTGAGAGACGGAAGTGAATGTGACGCTTTCTCAAGTGCCACAGCGAGAGTTGGCGTTAACAGGGGTGGCTGTTGAAAAACCCCCTCTTTTGAAAAAGCTGTCCCCGCCGAAGGGTGGAAAATGTCCACCAAAATCGAGAACGTCGTTTATAGGGCATCCTAACGCGATGAAATTTCTGCGAACTTCGAGAGTGTGAGTTTTTCAACGGCCACAGGGGTTTACACTCACTACGCCCCGGCACGGCGCTGGGGCGGAATGTGACCCGTGGGTCATTTAGTGAAATCGCGATGTTTCCACAACTGCAGTTAGGTTGGATGAAAAAAACCTGGCAGATTGCTCTACAACTTCTTGTACTCCAATGTCACGACGAACGACCCTGATTTGGGAATGCTCGTGAAATCATAAGCATGGCGCAAGGATCCGTCTACTGCTTCGAGGTGATGCAGCAAGACGCCATTAAACGGGCCACAGGCGTCCGGGGGTTGAAAATTCTGGATCACGAGCCCAAGGTGATGAGAAGGCACCGTGCCAAGGTTCTGCAATACCAGTCCATAGGGTTGGGCTGAGTCAATGGAATTGTATCCAAATGCACTATCAACAGTATCGTCGAAGTTGTTGAACGTGAACCCGGCGGCATCCACGTCTGCGTAGCGTACGAGGGCTGCAGTTCTCGCGCCCGACGTATTGTTCTTGAGCGCCATGGTAATTCTGACCGACGGCGAAATTCCGGTGATCATGGAGATCGTTTGCGTGAGCGTCCACAGACCATCTGTCGTGGCACGGACGATCTTCACGGACTTTGCGGTGTGGCTCAGCGTGATAGCCGGTTGCCAGTTTCCGGTGTCACCAAAAGCGGCGTAGTCGCTATATGCGGTTTGGGTAGTCAGGTCGCAGAATCCATATCCCTCGCCGAGGGTGGAAGAGATGAGCGGTACACCTTGAGGCGACTCAATTTGAACGATGTTCCCGTTAATCGTCACGCAGAAGTGTAGGAAGGTGTTATCCGCGCCCGAGGTGAAGCAAGTGTTGGTGTCTGGAGAGTTCCGGGCTACTGCCGCCATGGCATTATTCTTACTCAACTTCGCCGCTGCTTCCTGTTGTGGGACGACTTGTGGGTAGACTGTAAACACGCCGGTACTCTGAGCAAAGCTGAGCGAGCAAAGCGCCAGCAAAGTGACTGCAAAGACAAATTTCTTCACAAAAATCTCCGAAGTCTTATTTTGAGCAGCGGAAGCCCCCAGTCTCAAAGCCTTCCAGATTCCGTGCCGGGGCTGGGGCTATTGAGGTTCTAGCTGGGGTATCGGAAACGGAAGGAAAAAGACGACAACTACAAGGGAGAAATCGACACTGTCGTCGGACTGATTTCACTCACTACGCCTCCCGGCCTGCTGAGGCTGGGGGGTTCTGAGTGAAATCGCGATGGTTCACCAATTGACGAGACCCGGGTCTAAGATGGGTCTATGAAAGGCGGGAATGCATGATTCATCAGTATCGGGAGGACGTATGAACAAACAGCATTGGCCCCTGCTCCTCGGAGCCGCTGGATGGTTCAGCGCGATCTATTGGCTAGCCGAACGTGGCACATTCGTCAGCCCAAATAAGCCGCCTGTGGCTGTGGGGCTTGCCTTCACCACTCCAATTCTTTTGTTCCTAGTGATCGAACGCATCTCGCCTCGCTGGCGCGCTCGTGTGACCTCCGTTTCGCCTGTTCTTCTCATATCGATGCACGGGTGGCGCTTCATCGGACTGGGATTCCTCATGGCCAATATCGAAGGACTGCTGCCGGGCGGGTTTGCATGGCCCGCTGGACTCGGAGACATCATCATGGCGATAACGGCCCCGTGGGTTGCTGCTCGGATGGTGGCAGATGATCAATTCCGCTTCAGCGCCGTGTTTCTCCTATGGAACCTGTTCGGCATTGCCGATTTCCTGGATGCGGTCTTGCTCGGCACGCTTTACAACACGGGTCTGATGCAACGTCTCCCGCTTGTACTGATTCCGTGCTTCTTCGTGCCCCTGCTCTTTATTGTGCACATTACGCTTTTGGAGCAACGGAGGAAATAGTGTCGCCGAGCACAGTATCCAAGCACCGCGGTAACTGTCGAAACCAGATGCGATAGCGCTCAAAACCCCTCCATGAGCGATATGGCGATATTTCGCCAACTAGCCCGATTCAGTGTGTTCAACAGGAGCCTCGATAAGCGCTACAAAGTCTAGGACATTGGCGTTTGCCTCTTCCGGTCGAAACCTCACCCAAACAAGTCCACCTTCATCATCGAACCCGAAACGTGCGTCGGGTGTAATTGAATGCGAGTACTTGAAATCAGTTGTGTCTATGCCGAGAGGCGTGGGGAGGATTTTCATAGAGAAATAGAAGAAGGCAACATTGGCATCTTCGTCGTATGTGACACCGGTACGTCCAGCCTCCGATGGACGCTTCGGGTGAAAAGGCTTGACCGCTCTGGCAAGGTTGAAATCACCCCCGCCGAGCAACTCCAATCCGCCAATCCATCGCCCATCATGGTTTACGTCCACAATGGCTTCGCTGTCCTTCTCAGAAGCGGTTCGCGCCTCACGCAAATAGACCGTAAGTTGCTTATCAGGTTCGACTTTGAAAAGGACTGGAATCACGGCAGGACTATGCTACAAGGTCCGCTCAGGGGTCAATTGGCGAAAACAGATGGGATGAGAAGGCGATTACACTCAGAACTTTTGCTCACCCAGGCAGCCCCCCCTCCCATGCTCTTTGGCCGCACTTGAGTATTAGCACAACCCGGTGTACAGTCCAGCCTCCCGCGAAAGCGGGCCCGAGGAGGTTCACTATGGCATTTCTTGTGTGGATCGTGGTTGGACTGATCGCCGGTTGGCTCGCCGGCCAAGTCATGAAGGGTGGCGGGTACGGCGTAGTCGTTGACATCATTCTTGGCATTCTCGGCGGGGTCGTGGGCGGCTGGGTCTTCGGTCTGTTGGGAATCTGGCCGGGGGGCGGAATGATTGGAGCAATTATTGTGGCCTTTATCGGTGCGGTGATCTTGGTCGGGATTACGCGCTTGCTGAAAAGGGCCTGATTGTTGGCGTAATCAACGCGCTAGCACCAACTACGCGACCCTCTGACAATATTGACAGGCGACAGCCGAGGCGCGCAGTTTCACGATCTCAAAAGCCAGGAGACCAAAAGGGCCACGCTTCCCCGAGCAGCGGGAGGGGTGGCCTTTTTCTCAACAGGGCCCTGCCGAGGATCAGAAGCGTCTTCCGTCCTTCAGAAACCGCATTCGGATTTGTTAACAGGTTTAATACCAACTACGACCCCGGCCTGCCGGGGGCGGAGTTGTGAGGTCGCGGTAGGGACGACCATCGCTGATCGCCCCCCGCACAGGTCCGCACGAGCGCTCATTAGCGCATGCGGCTCTTATCGCGGATGAATAACGGGCAAGCATAACGCTTGTCCGCACACTCACCCACCCGTGGGACACGCGCAGACCCGCTCAGTGTCGGGTACGTGTCGAGTGGGAAGTGTTCTCCTTGATCCGCAGCCTTCCCTCCTCACTCTCCGCGCGGACGGTGCTCCGTCCTTGTTCGAATGATTCATCGGTACTATTCCGCGGTCCGACTCCTCGGAGACGTACATGTGGGCCGTGCGGCCTAAGCCTTCGCCCACCGACCTGCTGTCGGTTTGGACTGCAGGTGTCTTCGAGGTCTCCCGGTTCTCGTGCATGAAGTTTCTAGGCGTGCTGTGGGGTCTTCGACTACGCCGGACTGAACAGGAACTCGCGCTATCGTTCCCGCCCATGTTGCCTGCCGCCATTACAAGAGCGTCGGCGTCCGGATTGCATCTTTTCGGAGCTCAATACCCACCCCACCTATTCCCCTGTTTACGCTTCGGCGAGCACCTCGCGATGTCCGCTGCAAAACTCGGGGCCGAGTGGTTCGCTGGACCTTTCTCGTAAGGATTCTTCCTCCTCTGCTTCATGCCGGTTTACCCCGGCGCTCTGTAAAGGCGATTTATCGCCAACTACTGTGAGCTTGGCGCAAGAATACGCGGTAGACGCAGAAGTCGTTCTCGTGGGATCAGCGACTTGCGCATGGGGAGGTCAGTAAGTTCTAGGAAATTGTCCCCTATCGGTGAAATTGCGATGTTTTCCCCATCCCACGATTCAGTCCACACAAAATTACCAGTAGTTGTGTCTACTTGAATGATGTAGCGTGAATGATGTAGCGTGGTGACCCGTGAGGTTCATAAACAATGCGAAAACCAATATTTGTTCTCGTTCTTCTCTTGCTATTCCCGATTTTGACTCGGGCGGCGGACAAAAAGGTTGTGCGGCCATCCGGGGCTGAACCGAGTGCTTCTTGGAGCCACGGAATCTTGACTGGCGACACTCTCTACGTTTCGGGAATGGCTGGCGAAGATGCGAGCGGCAAAATCCCTCCGGCTTTTGAAGCTGAAGTGAAGCAGACGTTGGACAATATTGACGCAGTCCTCAAGGCTGGAGGGATGTCGTCGCAAGATGTTGTAAGCGTTCAGGTGTACCTCACCGATGCCGCGACTTTCGAGCGGATGAACGCGGTATACAAAGCGTACTTCAAAGAGCCGCGTCCCACACGGACTACCGTAGTGGTTGCCAAGCTTGTGGGGGAAGGTCACATAGAAATCACGGTCACGGCAAGAAAATAGAGCGAATCGCACACGGTTTACGCGAGAGTCAAAGCTGTCTGGCGCAGTGACCCCGGTCTTGCTCAATTGAGTGTAATCGGGATTCTTTCATCACATGAAAAACTAAAGGTCTCAGGTCGGGAAATCTCAGTTAAGTTCGTGACCTGAATTTTTCGATACGGGAGAAGTGACGATATGCGCTGACGCTTAAGAAATTGATCAATACCGCAATGATATTCCATAGAATCACGGGTAAGCGTCCGGTTGTGACCGTGTGGACATCCCCATGAAGAAGATCCATTCTGGCGAAGTGGACAGGTCGGATAAGTGTCCACCTGGAGCGGAGATGGACACTTTCCAGCCCGTAGTCATTCCGAAAGAGAAAGAGGCATCGGTTGCGCCCCAGCG
>Ga0335082_10000615_pt1 | contig 37040 bp, 30 predicted proteins | sample Lox_Sample_41_FD_206718 | JGI IMG/M metagenome (GOLD analysis project Ga0335082, IMG submission 206718) | Soil microbial communities from Loxahatchee National Wildlife Refuge, Florida, United States - Lox_Sample_4.1 | ecosystem: Environmental > Terrestrial > Soil > Wetlands | place: USA...
GCGCAGAAACACATGTGGTTCGTGATCCCGCAATTCGCGGGATTTGTCCTGTTTGTGATCGCCGGCTTGGCCGAAACGCGGCGCATCCCCTTCGACCTATCGGAAGCGGAAAGCGAACTCGTGGCCGGCTATCACTCCGAGTACTCAGGGATGAAGTTTGGCATGTTCTTCGTCGGAGAGTACATGGGAGTCACCCTGATTTCTGGGATGATTTCAGTCTTCTTTTTCGGGGGCTGGCTCGGCCCGGTCCTGCCTGGAGTTGTCTGGTTTCTGGTCAAGACTTTCTTTTTTATTTCATTTTTCATTCTGGTGCGGGCGGCTTTGCCTCGCCCGCGATTTGATCAACTCATGTCCTGGGGCTGGAAAGTGATGTTGCCCTTGGCTCTACTCAACGTGCTGCTGGCCGGCGCGGCGGTCTTATTACGGAGTTAGTCAATGATTAGCATCCTTCGATCGATCTGGTACGTATTCCTCCACGCCTTCCAAAAGAGGATTACGGTCCAATATCCGGAGCAGAAGCCGTATCTGGCGCCCCGGTACCGCGGCAGGATCGTTTTGTCGCGCGATCCTGATGGTGGGGAGCGTTGTGTAGCTTGCAACCTCTGTGCCGTCGCCTGTCCGGTCGGCTGTATCGCCTTACAGGCGACCGAGGACGAAAACGGACGGCGGTATCCGGACTTCTTCCGCATCAATTTCTCGCGCTGCATCTTCTGCGGCTATTGCGAAGAGGCCTGCCCAACGTACGCGATCCAATTGACGCCGGACTTTGAGATGGGCGAGTTTCACCGCCAGAACCTGGTGTACGAAAAGAAAGACTTGCTCATCGATGGGCCGGGCAAACATCCGGGCTACAACTTCTGGCGCATCGCCGGAGTTCAAATCGGCGGAAAGAAAAAGGGCGAGGCGGCACATGAAGCACCGCCGGTAGATGTGCATTCGCTGTTGCCGTGAGGTCACTATGGAGGCAATTTTTTACATCGCAGGTGGAGTCGCTGTTATCTCGACTGCCCTTATGCTAACGCGGTTGAACCTTGTTCATGCGCTTCTGTACATGATCGTGTCGCTGCTTGCCGTGTCAGTGGTGTTCTTTGTACTCGGAGCGCCCTTCGCCGCGGCGCTCGAGGCCATCGTTTACGCAGGCGCAATTATGGTGCTTTTCCTTTTCGTGGTGATGATGCTCAACATTGGAAGGCATGCCGCGGAGAGCGAGCGACAGTGGTTGACGCCGGGTATCTGGAGCGGTCCTGTGATGCTGGCCAGCGTCCTGATCGTCGAGGTCGTCTACTTGGCGCGAGGGGCATCTGCAGGCCTGGGCACGGGCGCTACAGGACCGAAGGAAGTCGGGATCGCATTGTTTGGTCCTTACATGATCGGTGTGGAACTGGCTTCCATGCTTTTGCTGGCGGGGCTCGTGGGTGCGTATCACCTGGGCTTGCGCAAAACTGAACAACCGGAGATTCGACATGACACAGCTACCCATGAGAGACGGGCTGACACTAGCGGGGATCTTGTTCTCGTTGGGGCTGACCGGTCTGCTCGTACGACGTAATTTGCTTTTTGTTCTGATGTCTTTGGAAGTCATGCTCAATGCGGGGGGGCTGGCATTCATCGTTGCCGGATCTCGATGGCATCAGACGGATGGTCAGGTGATGTTTGTGTTCATTCTGGCCATGGCAGCCGCAGAAGTAGCCGTAGGACTGGCGCTGGTCCTGCAGATCTATCACCGGTTCAAGTCCCTTGACGTGGACGCAATCAGTGAAATGAGAGGATGACGTGATCAACTGGTTGTGGCTCATTCCGGCGCTGCCATTCGCCAGCGCGACCTTGCTGATCCTATTTGGCTCAAGTCTGCCGCGGAGAATCGCTGCTGCCGTGGGCATAGGTTCCATCGGACTGTCGGCGCTGGTTACAGCTCTGGTTGCCGCCAGCTTCGTCACCGCCCCTCCGCCAGGCCACGCTTACACACAGGTTCTTTGGACATGGATCAGTGTCGGGGCCTTCCGGCCGCAGATCGGACTCTACCTGGATGCGCTTTCGCTCGTGATGGTTCTGGTCGTCACGTTTGTTGGCTTCCTAATCCACATTTATTCGGCCGAGTTCATGCGCGAAGACGAGGGTTACAGCCGCTACTTCGCTTACATGAACCTGTTCGTCGCGTCGATGCTCACGCTGCTTCTGGGAAACAATCTTCTCCTCCTCTTACTCGGATGGGAAGGCGTGGGCTTGTGCAGTTACCTGCTGATTGGCTTCTGGTATCGCGATCCAGCAAACGGGCGCGCTGCTCGCAAGGCATTCATCGTAACGCGCGTAGGCGATTGCGCCCTGATGGTCGGATTGTTCTTGTTGTTCACGCAGTTGGGCACGCTGCAGATTCAGGATCTAATGCAGCGCGTTTCAGTGGCCTGGCCCTCGGGATCCGCCTGGGCGCTTGCAGCAGCGCTTTTGCTGTTAGGCGGTGCTGTTGGCAAATCAGCGCAACTGCCGCTGCAGGTATGGTTACCCGATGCCATGGCCGGCCCGACACCAACCAGCGCGCTCATTCATGCAGCGACCATGGTGACGGCCGGTGTCTATCTGATCGCGCGCACGCACGTCCTTTTCTCTCTCGCTCCAGCGGCGCAATCGGCCGTTGCCGTTGTGGGTGCGGTCACTCTATTGCTCGCCGGGTTTAGCGCCCTCACGCAGCACGATATCAAGCGTATCCTGGCGTATTCCACGATCAGCCAGATCGGCTACATGTTCCTCGCCCTGGGCGTAGGAGCATGGCAAGCCGCGATGTTCCACTTCTTCACCCACGCTTTCTTCAAGGCTCTTTTGTTCCTGGGCGCCGGCGTCATCATCAACGCAGTCGACGAAGAGCACAGCATCTTCAAAATGGGCGGGCTGCGAAAGGAATTGCCGGTCGCCTTCTGGACATTTCTGGCAGGAGGCTGCGCACTAGCGGGCTTGCCGTTCATCACGGCCGGATTCTTCAGCAAAGACCTGATCATCTGGCAATCGTGGTCCGCGCAAGGCGGCCATCCGGCGCTCTGGCTGGCTGGAATGCTCGGCGCGGAACTGACCTCGCTCTACACCTTTCGGCTGATTTTCCGCGTCTTCTTTGGCCCGCTGGGTATACCCGTGACGAAGCGGCCCGGCTATGCCATGAAGATTCCTTTAGTGATCCTTGCCGTCCTTGCCGTCGTGGCTGGATATCTGAAAGAGCCGTTGCTTGCATTTTTGCATTCGGCCTTACCGCCGACGATCGAAGTGCGTGCCGGCAGTTTGACCGAAACGGGCTCGGAGGCGATTGCCGCTACCCTGTTTTTCGTCGGCCTGTACTTTGCGTATCTGTTCCACCTCAGAAGACGGAGCCTCTCGGACTCGCTGGTCGCCAATCCGATTGGTCATGCTCTCGACCAATGGTGGTTCGCCGGCTGGGGCTTTGACTGGATTTACGACAAGGTTTTCGTGCAGCCATTTATCTGGGTGTCTAACGTTAACAAGAGCGATTTTGTCGACGCATTCTATACCGGGGTGGGACGCACAGCCGAAGTGTTATATGGCTGGCTGAGCAGCACCGAAACTGGCCGCGTGCGCTGGTACGCCACGGTGATGGCTGCAGGCTCCGTGCTGTTTGTAGCCATGGTGTTATTTCGATAGCGATGTGCTTTTTGAAAGCGATGGTGTTGTTCGAATGATCCTCGTTCTGTTAATCGCCATTCTCCTGCTCGGCGGGATTCTAGCCGCGATATCGGCCCGCTGGAGCACGCAACTGCCGCGATGGATCTCACTGGCTGCAATCGCTGTGGACCTCGTGTTGGCGTCGCGTATCTGGGCTGGCCGGTCGACAAGCACTTCCAAGGTCTGGTATGACGAAGTCGACTGGAACTGGGTTCCAAGCTTCGGCATTCATTTTCATCTGGCCGTCGATGGTCTTAGCTTCCTCATGCTGATACTCACGTTCTCGCTCGGCATCGTCGCCGTACTATGTTCATGGACCGAGATCCGCGAGAAGATCGGCTTCTTCCATTTCAATCTGATGTGGGTCCTGGCCGGAATCGTGAGCGTGTTCCTGGCAATCGATCTCTTCCTGTTCTACTTTGCCTGGGAACTGATGCTCATCCCGATGTATTTCCTCATCGTCATCTGGGGCCACGAGCGTCGCGTGTACGCAGGCACGAAATTCTTCCTGTTCACGCAGTGCAGCGGCTTGCTCATGCTGATCGCGATTCTGGCGCTGTACTTCATTCATCATCAGTCCACCGGGGTTTACACCTTCGAATACTCCGAACTCCTGGGCACACCCCTGAGCGGCGGCGCGGAACTTGCGATCATGCTCGGCTTCTTTGTCGCTTTCGCCGTAAAGCTGCCGGTCGTACCCCTGCATACCTGGCTGCCGGACGCGCACACCGAGGCGCCTACAGCGGGAAGCGTCATCCTGGCGGGGCTACTGTTGAAGACGGGTGGATACGGTCTACTGCGCTTTGTGATTCCGCTGTTTCCGCGGGCTGCTCATCAGTTCACTCCTGTGGCATTGACGCTTGGCGTCATCGGGATTATTTACGGCGCTGTTATGGCATTTTCGCAAACGGATCTCAAGCGCCTGGTAGCCTACACCAGCGTCAGCCACCTGGGTTTTGTGTTGCTCGGGATCTTCTCGTGGAATTCTCTGGCGCTCCAGGGCGCGCTCATGACGATGATCTGTCACGGGCTGAGCACGGGCGCCCTCTTCGTCCTGGTCGGCGGTTTGCAGGAACGCATTCACACCCGGGATCTGAATCGCATGGGCGGGCTCTGGACTGTCGCGCCGCGCCTGAGCGCTTCGGCCCTCTTCTTCAGCCTGGCATCGCTCGGACTGCCGGGCCTGGGCGATTTCGTCGGCGAGTTTCTGGTGTTGCTCGGATCCTACAGGGTCAGCGTTGCTCTTACGGTGGTCGCGACTCTTGGAATTCTGGCATCCACCTTCTACGCGTTGCGGATGATGCAACGCGCCTTTTTCGGCCCGAACCCGAATTCGTGGCAACTGCCTGACCTCAAGCCTCGTGAGGGACTCATCATGACCGTCATGATCCTCGGTCTGCTCTGGCTGGGTTTCTACCCGCAACCAGTCCTCAATACTTTTGCGCCGGCTATGGACAACTTAGAACGTGTGGCTCAGATGCCGACGGCGGCGCTCCGGAGACAGCCGTGAACGCCGCCGATAGACTCGCCCTCCTCCCATTGCTTCTGCTCGCAGGTACCGCAGTTGTGGTCATGCTCGGCATTGCCGTCAAGCGGAGTCATGTGCTAACGGCTGGATTGACGCTCACCGGCCTTGCCGCCTCTTTTCTCTCGATCTTCGCGGCTGCTCCGCTGGTTCCGCGACAGGCATCCTCATTGCTGCTTATCGATCGATATGCTTTGTTCTACCTGGGGCTGATTATTGCTTCCACCGCCGCTGTGGCGGTGCTGTCTTACCAGTACTTCGCGAAACGTGAGGGCCAGCACGAGGAACTTTATCTGCTGCTGGTTCTGGCGACTCTAGGATGCGGGGTCCTGGTGACGAGCGTCCACTTCGTATCGTTTCTCCTCGGCCTCGAAATTCTCAGCATTTCCTTATACGGCATGGTCGCCTATTTCACGACGCGAGGGCAGGCACTCGAAGCCGGTATCAAATACCTCATCCTCGCCTCGACCTCCGCCGCATTCCTTGTCTTCGGCATGGCTCTCATCTATGCCGACACCGGCTCACTGTCGTTCTCGAGCATTCGGAATCTTTCCCTTGACGGGTCCGACCTCGCGCTTCTGCTCCCCGGCATCGCGCTCAGCGTCACCGGCATTGGATTCAAACTCGGCGTGGTCCCCTTCCATCTGTGGACACCAGACGTATATCAGGGTGCCCCGGCGCCCGTGACGGCTTTTGTCGCGACCACGTCCAAGACCGCGGTGGTAGGGCTGTTGCTCCGTTATCTGCTGGCTGGGACTCAGCAGTCTCGTGCAGTTTTCTTGCTTTTATCTGTCATTGCAGTCGCCTCCATGTGTGCGGGCAATCTCCTTGCGCTGCGGCAGAACAACGTAAAACGCGTTCTGGCCTACTCGTCGATTGCGCACTTTGGATACATCCTGGTAGCGTTTCTGGCCGGCTCGACGATGACGCCCGGCGCGATCACGTTCTATCTGGTGGCGTACACGGTCACCATACTCGCGGCTTTCGGTATCGTCACCGTCCTCTCGACATCGGAGGCCGATGCCGACGACCTCGACGATTATCGCGGTCTCTTCTGGCGCAGGCCGGTGCTCGCGAGCGTCTTCACCGCAGTGTTGCTCTCGCTTGCCGGCATCCCCGCCACCATGGGCTTCATTGGCAAGTTCTATATTCTCGCCTCGGGCGCGAATGCTTCGGCCTGGCCGCTGATGATTGTGCTGGTTCTCACCAGTGTCGTCGGCTTGTTCTATTACCTGCGCATCGTGGTTACAGTCTTTTCAGAAGAGCCGGAGGCTCGGTCTTCGAGGCGTCGGCTTGGGTGGGGCAGCGCTCTCGTCCTCGGGGGACTTGCAGTTCTCCTCGTCGGGTTTGGCGTCTACCCTGGGCCGCTTTTCCATCTAATCCAGGCAACGATAGGTGGGACCAACTAACGCGGCGTCCTGCGGTTGAATTACTCGGCTTCGCGTTCAGGCCGGATGGCAGCAATAGGCCGACAGCGATTCCGAGCGAGACTTCAACAAACCGGTGTATGGCAATCTTCCACACCCGTGTCGATCGTGACACCAACATTACGATCGCGATTGTGATTCCCGCATACGCACAGATCCGTCCAACAACAAAAACCGATACTCCAAAGACCCATCTTGCGGAGATAGCGGCGCTGAATGGCTACCGCGAAGCTTAGACTTCCTTTTCCAAGGAGTCGGCTAAGCCCGCGATTCTGCGCGAGAGAAGTAGAAACGACTGTATCTGTGGTGTGAGATGGTGTTGTTCCGGCGAAGTTTTCCGTAGCGCTTGTTCGAGTTGGGCATACGCGGCTACCAAGCCCTCACCCTGCCTGGTCACCTTTTTACCTTCCATTCGATCCGCCATTCCGTCCAGTGCGCTGGCCAGACCATTGTCGAACTCCTTCTCTGCCGGCTGCATTGCTCCCGGCAATTCGAAACCGGGGAGCCGGACACGATATTTCCAGGTGGCAACTCGCAGGATAAAGAGCACACGCAGGTCGGTTTGCCCCTGCCGGATGCGGTTACGCAATGCGAGATCCTGCTCGCGGGAAGGTCCGAATTCGAACAGAACGCCGTCAGCGACAGCTCGTACCTGGTCGAGATTTGCATAGATTGTCTCGCCAAGAGCAAGGCTCCGCGCTCGTGCAGTTTTCAGATCGTTGGAAAGCGGTTCTCTTGCAAACTGCGCTAATGATCGCAGATTGGAGATGAACCTTCTCCTCATCTCAACCGCGGCCGGTGCACCCCATAACTGATCGAACACCAGCCACATAATAATGAGGCCGAGCAAGACGCCAACGACGCGATCTCGCGCGGCCTCGAGTGAGGTCTGCATTTTGAACTCGCTCAGGTTGATGAGGTAGAAAGCCAGGGCGACCTGAATTCCGAAATATGACAGCCGAGGGCTGGATGTCATGAACCACGAAGAGAAAGCCGTCACGGCAACAAAAAGAACTACGAACCCACCGATGGAATCAAGATAGGGCAGAATAAAGACCTGCGCTCCCATCCCGATCAGGAAGCCGCCAACGATGGCTCCGGTAATGCGAAGAACCTGCTTCTGGCGAGATGATCCGACCGTGGAGAGCGCTGTCAGCAGGCATGTGGTCACAGCCGTACTGATACCCGGCCAGGCAACTGCGTTGTAGATCACGTAACAAATGGTCGCCGCCAGGCAGCCTTTCAGCGCAAACTGCAGGTGCTCAGGGTTGGCGAACGCGCCCAGCGCGACGAGTGTTCGTTTCCGCGTATCCTGCACCGAGGCCACATATTCGTGGATGGATTTTGAATCCGCAAATGCCTGCGGGATGAGGCTGACTGTATGCTCCATCTCGGCAAGCAATGGAACAAAAACCGGCGGTTGTTCTTCGTGATCAAACTGCACTGGGCGCGGAATTTGCCTGTTTATCAGGTCGTCGCGGATGGCTGCGATTGTCGAGGCCAGGTCCCGGAGCCGTCTCTGATCGCTGGCCGACGACTGAAAGCTGAGTTGCATCAGCGTTGCCGCGAGGTCTACCAGCCTGCCTACAAGAACGATGACTCCAGCCATCTCTACTGAGTACTCGGGCGAATAGTCCGAGCGCCGCAGGGAGCGTCGCAATAGTGAGGTTCCAAGCGTCTGCAGCCGAATGATGTGTTTTTGCGTAGCGCGATCCACAGTGCAATCCGCCGCATAGCAGGCCACCAAGCTCCCAACTGCACTCAGTCGCTCTGCAATAGGTAGGACAACTCCATCTCCCGGCCGTAGCCGCACAAACACCAGTTCTACAGCGCCAGTGATGACTATGGCGATCAATACAGACAGGCACAGCCAAAGTGTATCGTCCACCTTGGTTTCGGCTGGCACATACCGATCCCACAACGGGATTCCGACGGCAATCAGATTGATGAAAGCGACAGCTGCTATGTAGTTCGTCAGCGCGCTGACTGCATAAAATGCGATGAAGAAAGTCCCGACAATCCATAGAAAATGAAGTAGAGGGGAATTGATAACAAGCGATACGGATACCAGAAGGTAGATAGCAGCGATATCAGTAACGAGGAATACCACCGCCGCGGAATGGAGGGTAGATCGAGTGTTCTCCCGCGAAACCATCAGCGCATAAACCGCGCCCTGCCAGATATAGGGAACGCGAAAAATCATTCCCACGATCATGATGAGTGTGGCGGCAAGGGTCATTCGCGCTACGGTGCCGGCCCGGCCCGGGTATGGCGCGAGTTCCCCTTTGAGAAATTCCCAGAACCAGATCAGCGGATTCGATGGCTGGGGAAGGCTCTGGGTGGCCGTGGTTGCCATTTTTTAATTGCCCCGAATCGTAACCACCGCGGACTCACTGATTCGAAACAGCTCAGGTGTCGGATTCTCGACGCGAACTCGAACCGGGTAGCGCGATGCGAGATGAACCCAATTCAGTGTGCGCTGCAGGTCCGGAAGGCCGGGTTGCAACGTGCCAATTTTGTCGGGATCTGGAGTCACGCCGAATCCAATGCTATCCACCGTTCCGGCAAAGCGCACATTCGGCGTCGACATTAGATAGACGTCAGCCTTCATTCCTGGCGCTATACTTTTCAGCTGTCCTTCCCGGAAATTACCCACGGCCCACCAGGTGCGCGCATCGATCAGTGTGAACATTTGCTGGCCGACGTGGGCATAGGCGCCTTCCGCAATCGTGAGATTGGTCACCCGGGCATCAAAGGGTGCGTAGACGCGACAGTTGTCCAGGTCGTACTTCGCCCTCTTTACCGCCGCTGCCTTGGCTCCGCGCTGATTGATCAGAGGTTCGAGGGTTGTAACCGCATGCCCGGCCTCTTCGTGCCGCGCCAAGGCCGAGTTCAATTCCGCCTTCGTCAACTGAAGTCGAGATTCGGCCTGCCTCAGGGCTTCTGCCTGTGCGGTCTCCAAAGTCCTTGCTTTGTCCACGTCGTCGACGGTAACAAACTGTTTGGTCAGCAATGGCTCGATCCGATGCAAATTGTTGCTTGCGTATGCCCACTCAGCGCGCGCCCGGCTTACGCCCCGCTCTGCGTTTGACACGTCCGCTTCCGCACGGTGGATATTCGCTTGAGCGACGGTCACTGCGCTCATCAATGCGGCGATCTTTCGTTGCTCATCTCCGATTTGCCCTTCCAGCGTGGCCTGTGCGGAAAGGGCATTTTCCAGAACATATTGGTACGGGCGCTCATCAATTTCGTAGAGCAGGTCGCCTTTTTTCACGAACTGGTTGTCTTTCACATTCAACAGGCTTAAAGGGCCGTCGACTTGTGGAGCGATCCCGATGAAGTTGGCAAGGATTTCGGCATCGTCAGTACGAGGATCGTGGTTCGTGTGATAGAGCACGACCAGGCCACCGACCACTGCAGCCGTCACGATAGCGATGCTGATCCAGCGTCCCAGAAGCGGGCGCAACCGCGGATTGTTAGTTGTCTCCATCCTCATTGCTCCTTGTTTCAGCGGAACACAGCAAGCCACAACGCGAAGGCAAAAATGGCGGTGAGACTCGGATAGATGAGAACCGGCCAGGCGATTTCAACATAACGGCTCAACAGCGCTCTCGAAACGACCGTCAGCGCAATGGCAACCACCAGGCAGATGAGCCACGCTGGAAAGAACGAGCCCATAATGTCGAATGTAGGAGCTCGCCCGCAAGCTGTCATCAGTAGCGGAGGAAGGATGAAGAGGCCAAGCACAGATCTAGGTATCGCACTCATGGCCGGGACCTCCCGTTCGCGCGAATCGAGTCTCCGGTTCTGAAAGCCAGTTCCGCAAAGGCCGTAAGCACCCGGGTTCGCGCCAAGACATCGGCCGAGCGGGCTTGTGCCAACGTTCGCTGTGCCGCTGTCACGTCCAATAAGTTTCGAACTCCATAGTTGTACGATTCAAGAGCCGCGCTATAGGACTGGCTGGCGGACTCGAGGAGAGCGACAGCAGCCTGGCGCTGCCGAAAGGCGGTCTTCAAATTCGCGTACGCGGTCCAAACTTCGTCCGCGATCTGATTGCGTTTGACCTTCGTTTGCGCATCAGCCGCCTCGACGTTGGCCTGTGCCTCGGCCAGCCGATTCTTTCGTGCCCCGCCATCAAAGACCGTCCACTGCAGATTGAAGCGCAATCCGCCGACCAGATCAGCAGTATGCGCCCAGGGATATGGCGACTGTAAGCCATAAAGCGACGGCACCTCTGGGCTAACGTCGAGGCTCAAAACCGGGTAATATGCCGCCCTCGCTTCTTTGACTCTTGCATCTGCAGATCTTACTTCGGCCACTTGCCGCATCAGATCAGGGCGTTGACCGAGGGCACGATCGATCGCCTGGTCGACCGCATCGCCAATCGACTCGGGTGTGGGCACCTGATCCAGCGGTTGGACCTGGATCGTCGTGGTCGCAGAAGTCCCCAATGCGGTTGCCAGATCTCCCCGAGCAATCTCCTCAGCTCCGAGGATCGCTTGGAGATCGTATTCAGCTTGGGAAGTGGCGCTGCGCGCTTCAAGCACATCCGGCAAAGTCGCGAGACCGTGTGCCAATCGATCCTCCGCAGCCTGTTGTACCGCTTTCGCGTTAGACAGACTTGCGCGAGCGGAATCCTCCTGCCCCATGGAACTCAGTAACCGATAGTAAGCCTGCTGCACCTCGTAGATGACATCACGATGAGTGTCGTTAAAAGCGAAATTGGCCGCCAGCAGCTGCGCTTCAGCGGCGTTGATTCGACCGGAGCGGGCACCGAAGTCAAAGACGGTGTAAGTGATATCCATCTCCACGTGGAAATCCTGGATAAGCTGGCCGTAGAAGCGATTGCCGAAGAAGGCCTCCTGGCGGGAAGTCTGTGACACGGCGGCGGCTGCGAGCGTGGGATACAACTCGCTGCGTGTTACGCCCAAGTTCGCAGCTTGAGCTCGAGCGCGCTCCCATGAGGCGCGAGTGGCTGGATTGTGCGCTTCCGCCAGGTCAATTAGCTCGGGTAGCGCATACGTCTTTGCCGGATCTACAGCGAACCTCTGGTCAGGAACATTTCTGGCATCTGCTTCGATCTTAAGTTCGGCAGACGTATGCCACGGATGATCCGCTGAAACAGGCGCCCGCTGAGCCATCACCGTCGCAGCGGAAAGGACGAGAAACGAAATTACCCCAGCCAGACGCAAGTGGGGCAATTGCTGTTTCTTGTACCTGCACATTATGTTTTCGGCCTCAAATATCTCCCCGTCCGCCTTTCGCTCGCTGATTTCCTCATAACGGATGAGTCATCTGATCCGGGCGAACCCATGCATCGAACTGCTCCGCCGTCAGGAATCCGAGCTTCAACGAAGCCTCACGCAGGCTGAGGTCTTCGCGATATGCGGTCAGTGAAATCTTCGCCGCCTTTTCATACCCAATGTGCGGATTAAGGGCAGTTACCAGCATCAGTGAATTGTCGAGATGCTCTTTGATCCGTTGTTCATTCGGCTCGATGCCTATCGCGCAGCGCTCACAGAACGAGCGGGAGGCGTCGGCGAGCAGCTCGATCGACATGAGAACGTTGTGCAGCATGACCGGCTTGTACACATTCAATTGGAAGTTACCCTGCGAACCCGCAAACGCCACAGCATGGTCGTTGCCAAATACCTGAACCGCGACCATCGTCAGCGCCTCGCACTGAGTCGGATTGATCTTTCCCGGCATGATGGAGGAGCCGGGTTCATTCTCGGGAATCTTGAGTTCGCCGATCCCCGCCCTCGGACCACAGGCATACCAACGCACATCGTTCCCGATCTTCATCAATGCCCCGGCAAGGGTGCGCAAGGCTCCACTCACGGTGACCATGCCGTCGTGCGCGGAGAGTGCCGCGAACTTGTTGGAAGCCGAGACAAATGGCTGACCGGTTTCTTCCGCGATCCGACGGGCCGCTACTTCACCGAAACGCGAATCAGCATTGAGTCCAGTTCCGACCGCTGTACCGCCAATTGCGAGTTCGTAAATCCCAGGGAGAGTCTGGCGAATCCCATCGAGTGCCTGGTCGATCTGCGCTACCCAGCCGGAAATCAATTGGCCGAGAGTCAGAGGCGTGGCATCTTGAAGGTGGGTCCGTCCTACCATGACAACGTTGCGATATTGCTGTGATTTCCGCTCCAGCACGTCGCGCAAGGCTCGTAGGGCAGGAAACAACTTGCCCTCGAGTGCCTCCACGGTCGCGATGTGCATCGCCGTGGGAAACGTATCGTTGGACGACTGGCTGTGATTCACATCATCGTTGGGATGAATTGGATTCTTTGAGCCAACCACGCCGTCCACCATCTGAATCGCACGATTGGCAATCACCTCGTTGGCATTCATGTTGGTCTGCGTTCCAGAGCCGGTCTGAAACACGACCAAGGGAAACTGGTCATCCAATCGGCCGTCGATCACTTCCTGCGAAGCACGAACGATGAGGTCGACCTTTTCTTGGGAAAGCTGGCCGAGTTCGCCGTTAGCCAAGGCAGCACACTTCTTCAGAATTCCGAGCGCTTGAATGACCAGGCGGCCCCAGCGAAAACGCTCAACGCCAATTGGAAAATTCCCATGTGAGCGCTGGGTCTGCGCACCCCACAAGTGCTCGGCGGGAATTGGGACCTCGCCAAGGGCATCCTCTTCGATACGGAACTGGCTCATCGTTGTGACACTCATTTCAGCTCTCCTTAAACTTATTTCCCCCAAAGTAAGGACGCCCAAGGCACGCCGATGCTGAGGAACAAGGCGAGAAAGATCGCCCCGAAAATCGTTCCCAGCCGCCAATAGTCTTTCGCCGGCAGGTAACCGCTGTTGGCATAAACCGGGCTGGCCGCATCTGCAAATGGCGTGATGACCCCCATGATTCCTAACTCCATGCACAGCAGCAGGGCGAATTCCTTGACCGGAATGCCCGGGATTGCCGCGCCAGTCAAGAGGATTACTGGCAACAAGGCAGTCGTATAGGCATCCACGCTGGCGAAGACGTAATGGGCTACGAAGAAAAGCGCCAACAGAATGATCATGGCGAGGTGGGGCGAAAATCCTTGCATGTGCCTTGCGATGCCGTCAGCAAACCATTTCACAAAGCCAACGCGGTTGAGCCCGTCACAAAGCGCAATCAGCGCTCCAAGCCATGCGAAGGTTGTCCATGCGCGCTTATGCTCGGCGATGTCGTTCCAGGTCAGCACCCTCGTAATCAACATCAGGCAGACTGCGATGGATGCGACGGTGGCCGCACCCACGTATGCACCGCCTACAACCCACAGCACAAGGGACAGGATGACAACCCCTGCCAGGATCATTTCGCACGTCGTGAGTGGTCCAATCTTGTCGAGCTGCGCCGCTGCCCATTGTGAAACCTCGCTGTTCTGCTTTACTTCTGGCGGGTACAGCCAATAGCTCAGAGCAGGGACGAGAATCAGGAGCGGGATCATTACCGGGGCGGCGGTCAGAAACCAGTCTGTCCAGCGCAATTCAACGTGCGCCAGCTTTTCAACAAATCCAGCAGCCAGCAAATTAAAGGAGGCCCCGGTGAGAAACAGAGAACTTGTCACGCATGTAGTCATGATGGCGACCCACATGAGATAGGAGCCGACCCGGCGCGAGGTCACGTCATTCGGCTTGGATCCATAGTCAAGGGCCAGATCATTGGCGATGGGGTAGATGATCCCTCCGCTGCGGGCGGTGGGAGAAGGTATGAACGGTGCCAACATCGTGTCGGCTAGAGCGATACCGTAACCGAGCAACAGAGTGCTCTTGCCCATGCGCTTGATGATGACGAGAGCAATGCGGTGGCCCAGTCCGGTTTTGGCATAGCCAAGCGCGAGAATGAACGCTCCGAAGATGAGCCACACCGTCGAATTGCTATACCCAGAGAGTGCCCAACTAAGGGCAGCGCTCGCGGGATGAAAACCGGTCTGCGACAGCTGTTCTGGACTGAACAGCACAAAGCGCCCGAGAACTGTTGCCAACGTGATGCCAATGATCGCAATGGCCGCGCCGGGCAACGGTTCGAGAACGAGCCCGACGATTACACCTACGAAAATGCAAAAAAAGTACCATGCGTGGTGGGCCAGCCCTGAAGGCACCGGCAACAAAGCGAGGACGATCGCTATCGCGGCGGGCGCTAACGCCTTCCACCAAGGAGTGGCAGCTTTTGCTTCGGGGAATCTTTGTGGCGTTGTGACGCTCCCGCTGGACCGAGTCGCTTGTGTTACATTCGCTACCGCTGTGCTTGAGACTGCCATCTTCCTCTCTTTTTGAAATACAAATCGATTGATTCAGCCCTCAATACCTGATGTCGAGCCACCCCGTCCAATAATTGAGGTTGCGGCCAGGTGTAGCTTGCTTGATGAAGTCGCCAGGAAAGAAGTGGCCGTACTCCGTGAACCAGGTCACGTGGCGTGTCATTCGCCACTGCAGTTGAGTGGATGCTTGAGTGGCGATATATCGCGAGTCGCTCTTCAAGCCCGACACGATAACCGAGTTGCCCACGCTGTACAGACCGTCGCTCGTGCTCTCCCGCCAGTAAAATGCTGGGTTGAACAATAGCGAGACCGATTTGCTGAGCTTAAGATCCGCGGATGGTTGCAGCGCGACCAAGTTGCGTCTGGCGAATAGTTCGGAATAGCTGAAATACGGGCCTTTCTCATAGATCGAATTAAATGTGCCCACATTGCGACTGGATGCATCCTGGTCACCGCTGAAGGCAACCGCTCGAAGACCAAACCTCGGGGTGAGAGGCGCCCGGTCCAGACGATAACCCTGCTCAGTCGAAACCGCCCACGCACGAATATTACCCGCGCGGAACCAGCCCCATTGAAACGTGAACTCGTCGTTGTAATCCCAGTGCTCGGTGCTTCCCCATAGGCGCGTACCGACAGTCTCCCGTTGTTCGCGGCCTGCCCCTTTGCCGTCGAAAGACACACTCTTGTTATCGAGTCCCATGTAGTAGAGATCGATGTTCCCCCGCGGCAGAAACCGAAAAGGATGCACCGCATAGGCAGCCCAGAAACTGCTGGCGTGGTTGGGGGGATCGTAGAAATAGTCCGTGTTCTCCAACGTCGGTCTGACCGCCAGCAGATCAACCGTCCAGTCTCCCTTGAACCAGGTGAGGCGGGCCCCATCGAGGCTGCGCCGGATATTGCGGCCATCTCGAGTCGAAACCAGATTCTGTGATCCGAGCGCTATCTCTTGTCGCCCAGCCCGTAAGGTCAGGCTGTCGCGTCCCGACTTCCAAAGCCCAAGGTCGACGAAACCTTGATGTACATACATCTTTTCTTCGTCGAGCCCAGGTCGAGGTCCTCCATTCCGGCCATTTAGCAAACTGCTTGCGAGTTCACCGAAGAAACGGAAGCGTTCCCCCAGGTGAAGATCCGTATGCAGGAAGTACCGCTGCATCAGATAGGCATTTCCGGGAGGGTTCGCTGAGAAGTTCGGGTTGCTGACGTATTCGCCGCGTTCGCGAATCCAGAAACCGAACGAAAGATAGGAGTTTTCATTGCTACCGAGAGGAATGAATTGAATCGAGTCCAACGGTCCCGTTCGGCAGTCGGGATTTGCCAGATCTTGAACCTTCTCCTCGTAGGTCATAAGTGGAAAGGATCCGGTAGTGCAAGCGGGTGCGCGTTCCTGCGCAGTCTGCGCCCAGCCGGAGGCACTCGCGAGCAGCACCAGACAGCTGACAGTAAATCTTGTCCGCGCTAAGATCGCTGGCCGCACATTGAAAACTGCAAACATATTTCGATCCCTTTCTCACGCGAGGCTCAACGGCCCGTAATGCGAATCAACATCTCCTGCCCGCCGTTGAGCGTGATCTTCTGGTGTCCGTGAAATGCGGTTGTCCCGAGCCCGCCAGCGCCGCCCACCACGGACCCGATCCCAGCCCCTTTACCTCCGCCGAAGATTCCGCCAAGCAAAGCCCCGGCTCCCGCCCCAATGGCCGTATGTTCGACGCTCTTGCGACCTCGCCCTCCTGACTCAATGGCGCCTTCAACGTCCACCTTCTCGCCAGACGGTGCATGGTAAAGCTCGACAATTTCGGCGTTAATCTGAGCGCGCCGGCCATCGGGCATAACCAAGCGGTCGAAGCGAAGCATCATGCTGGTGTGACCTTTGACGTGTCCGGACATATCAACCTCCTCGATGTGCCCATACACGCGTGCATTCCGGTATCCGCCCGCTTCAACAACTGTTGCACTGAATGGATCGCCGACTCGGGAATCAACGCTCGTCAGCGTGTCGTCTAAGCGAATTCGCAGTGCGGTGTCCGTCGGCACCTCGAACCTTTCGGTCTGCGCCAGTGCGGACGACCCCACAATCGCACATAGTCCCAGGACGAGAACAACGCCCGGAATAAGGTTCGAAACCAACAATCGTTCAAGACGAGCAATCATGGATAGTTCTCCTCTCATTTAAAGAACGACGGATAAGCGGGCGTCCACTGTGTCTTCAGCACTCGCTCGCGTAGTTCGTCGTCATTGATCTTCGGGGCGACTCCATTCTTTTGTGCTTCGACTCCAACTGCTATGGCAATCGAAGCCGCGACTTCCCTGAGCTGTGTGAGCGGAGGAAGCAGGGACGCAGATGGATCTTTGAGCGCCGGCGAATTTGCGGCAAGCGCTCGGGCCGCTGCCAGCATCATCGGCTCTGTGACCCGGCGGGCACCGGAAGCTACCAGGCCAAGTCCCATCGCAGGGAAGATGTAAATGTTGTTGCATTGTGCGATGGGGATCTTGCGCCCGACGTAGGTGACAGGAGCAAACGGAGACCCTGACGCCACCAGTGCGCGGCCATCGGTCCAATGGATCAAGTCCTCGCCGTTTGCTTCCGATCTTGAAGTGGGGTTCGAGAGCGGGAAAATGATGGGCCGCTCGACCTTGCGAGCCATTTCGCGAACAATGGGTTCGGAAAAGGCGCCGGGAACTGTTGAAAGACCAATAAGAATTGTGGCGTGGATCCCTCCAATTACGTCGGCAAGACCAATATTGCCGTTGGAAGTTCGCGGCCACCCGGAAACGCCGCTCTCGGGCTGCGCATAAACGCTCTGCTCCGCGGTAAGGTCTTTTCGTCCGGAATGCAGAAGGCCATCTTTGTCAACGACCCAGAAGCGGCTACGTGCCTCGTCTTCGGAGAGCCCTTCTTGCTTCATTGCTGCGCGCAGCCCGTCGGCGACACCAATGCCGGCTGAACCGGCGCCGAGCATGACGATTTGCTGCTCCCCTAGCTTCTTTCCGGCCATCTTGACGGCGCCCAGGACGGCGCCGAGGGCAACCGCCGATGTTCCCTGGATATCGTCGTTAAAGGTCAATAATTGGTCGCGATAGCGATTAAGGAGTGGGCGGGCATGAGGAGTCGCGAAATCTTCCCATTGCAAGCACGTTCCGGGAAGTTCCTGCTTCACGGCCTGCACAAATTGGTCTACGAAGTCGAAGTAGGCTCGCCCGGTGACTCGCTCATGACGCCATCCGATGTACTCAGGATCTTTGAGTCTTTCCTCGTTGTTGGTTCCCACATCGAGCACGATCGGTAAAGTTCGTTCCGGACGAATGCCGCCGATCAGCGTGTACAGAGAGAGTTTGCCGATGGGAATCCCGAGTCCACCTGCTCCCTGGTCACCGATGCCCAGGATGCGCTCGCCGTCGGTAACGACAATTACATCAACGTCCTTATTCGGGCGATTTCGCAGCAACTGCGGAATAGAATCGCGGAGCGGATACGAGATGAACAATCCACGCGGTCGTCGATAGATGTGGCTGAATTGCTCACAGGCCGACCCAACGACTGGCGTGTAGACCATCGGAGTCATTTCTTCGATGTGGTCGAGCAAGAGTCTGTAGAAGAGGACCTCGTTCGTGTCCTGCAAAGCGCGCAAGTAGATATGCCGCTCGAGATCATCATCTTTTCTTCGGTAAGCCTCGTAAGCGCGGGCGACCTGCTCGTCAAGGGTTTCAACATGCGGCGGCAGAAGCCCGTGCAGGCCAAATTCTGTGCGTTCTTCTTCGGTGAAAGCTGTGCCTTTGTTCAGATCGTGCCGATAAAGAAGATCCGTGCCGCCAGGAATATCCGTCGGTCGTGCTGACGTAATGGGTAAGACAGTGGCCATTCGCGTATTTCCCTTCTTTTTAGCGTTCGAACGTTATGAGCGGAGCAGATTGATTCGCGCCAGGTCGATGACTTCGTCACCGCGCCCGCTGAGAACCGCTTTCATCATGAAAAGGCTGAAGCCTTTCGCTTGCTCGTAGGTAATGGTTGGGGGCATGGAGAGTTCCTGACGCGAGACCAACACCTCGACCAACGCCGGGCCGTTGTATTTAAGAGCCTGCGCGATCATAGGCTCGACCTGGTCCGGGGTTTCGGCTCTGAGCCCCAGAACTCCTGCCCCTTCCGCGATCTTTGTGAAATCTGGATTCACGAGGTTTGTCCCATAGTCAAGGATGCCGGCGGCCTTCATTTCCAGTTCGACAAAAGCGAGAGAGTGATTGTTCAGAAGGATCAATTTCACCGGCAATTCGTGTTGCCTCAACGTGAGGAGTTCTCCCATGAGCATGGCGAAGCCGCCATCCCCCGACATTGAAATCACCTGTCGGCCGGGATGACTCGCCTGCGCTCCGATGGCTTGCGGTAATGCGTTCGCCATCGATCCGTGGTTAAAGGACCCGATGATCCTGCGTCGGCCATTCATCGACAGATACCGCGCAGCCCAGATGGTTGGGGTCCCTACATCGCAAGTGAAAATCGCATCCCCGGCCGCGAGCTGGTCGAGCACGCGCGCGACATATTGAGGATGGATCGGCCTCTCGTTGGAACTCGGCGTTGCCAGGTCGTCCAGACCCTTGCGTGCTTTGCGATAGTGGTCCACTGACTCCTGCAGGTGCGCTTCGTATTGGTTTTGTTCCAGTCTCGGCAGCAGAGCCCGAATCGTGGTTTTTGTATCCCCCACAAAGCCGAAGTCAACCTTGCTGCGGCGTCCAATCTGTTCACCACGAAGATCGATCTGCACGATCGTGGCGTTCTTGGGAAAGAACTGCTGGTACGGAAAGTCAGTGCCGATCATGAGCAGCACATCGCAGTTCAGCATCGCATGATAGCCGGACGAGAATCCGAGCAAGCCTGTCATGCCCACGTCAAAGGGATTGTCGTACTCGATAAACTCTTTGCCGCGCATCGCGTGCACGATGGGTGCTTGTAACTTTCCGGCAAGCTCGATCAGTTCGTCACGAGCTCCGGCACAGCCGGAACCACCCAGGATGGTTATTTTCTCCGACCGATTCAGCAGGTCCGCGAGAATGTTGATCTCGTCGTCGGAAGGACACACGGAAGGCCTTGCCTCGGAAAAATGCACCCTCGGTGTTTGCTCGACGGCATCTCGCAAGGCTACATCGCCAGGTATTGCAACCACTGCAACACCGCGCTTTGCAATGGCAGTCTGCATGGCAATCTCGAGTACGCGGGGCATCTGCTCAGGTTGCGAAACCAATTCGCAGTAATGACTACATTGCGCGAAGAGATGCTCAGGATGAGTTTCCTGAAAGTATCCGCTGCCGATTTCGTTGCTCGGAATCTGGGCTGCAATGGCAAGCACGGGAACGCGGCTCCGATGACAGTCGTACAGGCCATTGATCAAATGCAGGTTCCCCGGACCGCAACTGCCTGCGCAGACCGCCAACTTGCCCGTGAGATGTGCTTCCGCGCCAGCCGCAAACGCTGCCGTCTCCTCGTGCCGGGTATGAACCCACTGGATCTCCCTTCGGGTGCGAAGCGAATCCGTGATTCCATTGAGCGAATCGCCACTGACGCCGTAAACCCGCTGGACTCCCGCGTCCAACAAAACATCGACTAGCAGGTCAGCCACCCTCTTTGCCATGTCAATTCCTTCCGTGAACTCTATGGAATCCTGGAAAACCTCGCCATCAGACGGCGTGATTCGACCGTGAAGCAGCCGTTCATCCGAACAGGATCATCACGAACAGTCACCGCGGATCCGGGGTGAACTGTGTGTGCGCCCCTTCCCGGAAGACTACATAGGCTCGTTTCCATGGTTCATCATTGATCAGCCGCCATTTGTGACCCGAACCCGTGTGATCCTCCGCCAGGAGGATATCGCCGGGATTGATCGTGAATGCCTTGCCATCTACAGTCGTAAACTCGAGCACGCCCGCCAAGGTAATGACGTATTGCGGAATAGCATCGTTCTGCCAGTCATAGGATGAGTGTGGTGGCGTTTCCTTGAACGCGGTGGACTGCGCTTCCATCAGTTTGGCTGCGTTCGCCGTCCCACGAACTACATGTGAATTGCCGTCAGGCCCGGTATACAGCCGATAAGCTCGAATCATTTGTCATCTCCACGAAGCCGTACTTCCCTCGATTCGCTTCGGCGGACGGAGGAGGCTTCCTCGTCAGATTGACGACGCTCTACGTCCCTTTGTTGGCCATACGCAATTCACTCGCTTGCAAGTCTTGCCTTCCGAAGATGCAATTGCCGTTCCATAAAATTCTCCCGACGAAGATTGAATCTCAGGCGCTAAAGCTTCGACCGCACCAAGCGAGTTCGGCCGACATACATGGCGGCGAACTGCCGCATTCATAGAAGGTCAGCATTTCGACGCAACGTGTCCGAACACCGACGCGGCCAGTCCCATCAGGTGTTAATTCCTCGCCACGCCTGACAGCGGGCGGGGACCCCTTGGGATTTATGTGTAGTGCAGTGAATCGAACAGAGTTGTCGCCCGTTTGGTAGCGCGCTTGCAGTTATAGGGGGAAATCGTTTCTACGGCAGAAGTAGCGATAAAGAGAATCGTCAATGCGGCGAATGGGATTTTCGAAGTTTCGAGTTTTCAGGCAGAGCGTCATACTTGCTTTCTTGTCGAGTGCTTCTGCTGCCGCAGGCGAACCCACCAGTCCCACCAACATCTTTGCTCCTGCATCAACCCCGGCGACGTCAATCGCCCACTTATCCATGTTTGTGCTGGCCATTGCGGGACTCATCTTCGTCGTCGTGTTTTCATTGTTGGTTTACGCCCTCATTAAGTTCCGCGGCCGAGCGGTGGATGCCGGACAGGAGCCGGCTCAGGTATATGGGAGCACTCAGATCGAACTGGCCTGGACCATCATTCCGATTTTGATTGTGGTCGTTCTGTATCTGGCCACTGCGCAAGTAATCCACGCTGTGCAGGACGCGCCCCATCCTTCCAGCGCACTTGAGGTCACCGCCATTGGGCATCAGTTTTGGTGGGAGTTTCGCTACCCGAAGCTGGGAATCGTTACGGCTAACGAACTGCACATTCCAGTGAGCGATCTCGAGCATCCCAAACCGACAGTCTTGCTGTTGCTTTCAGCAGATACGGACCACAGCTTCTGGATCCCACAACTCGCAGGCAAGACCGACCTGATACCCAATCATCCAAACAGGATGTGGATGGACCCGCATCGTACCGGGGTCTTTCTCGGCCAGTGCGCGCAATACTGCGGAACGCAACATGCAAAGATGCTGTTGCGTGTCTCGGTGGACAGTCCTGAGGATTTTGCCGCTTGGGTCCGCGGACAGCAGCAACCCGCCATTGAGGACGACAGAGTCGCCGTGGGACGCCGTGTTTTCGAAAGCACGGCCTGTATTAACTGCCACGCCGTCAACGGAACGCCAGCTAACGGACGCTTCGGTCCAGACCTCACGCACTTGATGAGCCGGGCAACCATCGCCTCCGGCGCAGCCGACAATACCTCGCGGAACCTGCGGCTCTGGATTCAGGATCCAAACGCGATCAAACCCGGCTCGCTGATGCCGGCCATGAAGTTGAGCGATGCGGAACTGGATTCGGTCGTGAGTTACATGGAGACGCTGCGCTAGCTCGGCGGGAATAAAGACCAACTATGTCATCGAATGCCATCACTCTCCCTGGCGTGCAGATGGAAGAGAAACCGTGGGTCAGCGTGCTTCACGACTGGGTCGCCACGGTCGATCACAAGCATCTGGGCATTCTCTACATCGTCTACGCCCTTCTATTTCTGGTCATCGGCGGTGTCGAAGCGCTCATCATCCGCATCCAGTTGATGTATCCGCACAACAATTTTGTTTCGCCCCAGGTCTTCAACCGCATGTTCACCATGCACGGGACAACCATGATTTTCTTCGTGGCGATGCCCATCTTGCTTGGGTTTGCCAACTATCTCGTTCCGCTCATGATCGGTGCCCGTGACATGGCGTTTCCACGGCTCAATGCATTTAGTTTCTGGCTGACTGCGCTCGGCGGATTGCTTCTCTACTTCAGCCTGGTGGGCGCAAATGGGCTTTACGGCGCGGGAAATGCACCGGACGTGGGATGGTGGGCATACGCGCCTTTGACTGCGCGCGCGTTTTCACCGGGCCACAGCTCCGATTATTGGACGCTGTCGCTGCTGGTTTCCGGGTTTGGCAGCATTGGAACGGCAATCAATATCATCGCGACCATTCTGTGCATGCGATGCCCCGGCATGAAGCTCAGCCGTATGCCTTTGCTGGCCTGGCTCAACCTCGTCATGTCGGGAATGGTCCTGATCACGATCACCCCTCTGTCCGCGGCCCAGATGATGCTGCTCATCGATCGATATTTAGGGGGCCATTTCTTCGATGCGCAGGCTGGTGGGTCAGCCGTGCTGTGGATGCACTTCTTCTGGATATTCGGGCATCCCGAAGTGTACGTCTTGATTATTCCCTGCTTTGCTTTCATGTCGGAGATCATCCCGGTGTTTTCCCGAAAACCAATTTTCGGATATCCGGTCATGGTCGCTGCCACGGTCTGTATTGGCTTCGTGAGCATGAGTGTGTGGGCGCACCACATGTTTACGGTCGGAATGAACTCTTATGCGAATAGTTTCTTCACAATCACCACGATGGCCGTGGGTGTCCCTACGGGAATCAAGATCTTCAACTGGCTCGGCACGATGTGGGGTGGAAGGATCCAATTCAAGACTCCAATGCTGTTCAGCATCGGATTTCTGTTCCAATTCCTCGTTGCCGGTCTCACCGGCATCATGTTGGCCTCTGCGCCGTTGGACTGGCAGCTTGGCTCTTCATACTTCGTTGTCGCGCACTTCCATTACGTGATCGTGGGCGGAATTCTGTTTGCGCTTTTTGCCGCGTTCTATTACTGGTATCCAAAAATCACGGGGAAGCTACTAAGCGAAACACTCGGCAAGTGGCACTTCTGGCTGTTCCTCGTCGGCTTCCATTTGACTTTCGATCTGATGCACATTCCTGGATTGCTCGGCATGCCGCGCCGTATTTACACCTACGAGCCTGGTCGCGGTTGGGATACTTTGAACCTGTTTGTCAGCATCGGTGCGTTCATTCAGGTGATCGGCATCTTGGTGTTTGTGGCCAACATGGTGATTTCCTATTTCAAGGGCGACGACGCGGGAAGCGATCCCTGGGACGCATGGACGCTCGAATGGTCCACAAGTTCGCCGCCGCCCGCGTATAACTTTGCTTCCGTTCCCGTCGTCGCGAGCCGGCGGCCGTTGTGGGACCTGAAGCATCCTGAAGACCCGGACAGCGAGTATGAATGAAGCTAGTGCTATGAACGAGGAAGGAAGACAGCGATGAGCGCAATGGCAGATCCGTTCCCAGAGGCACCAGCGACCTGGATCCTTCCCGATCGTGGTAAGGTCGCCATGGCCGGTCTTATCCTTGCCGAGTCTGCAATCTTCACGATCTTCGTCGTCGCTTATCTGTTCTATGTGGGGAGGGGCCTCACCGGACCGACTCCGGGCGAGGTGCTCGAGACTCCGATCTTTTACACCGTCTGCCTGTTGTCGAGCAGCCTGACGATTCACCTGGCCGCCAAGTCCCTCGCTCGCAACCGAGTGGGCTCGTTTCTCGGCCTGTGGCTGCTCACCATCTTTTTGGGCGGCGCATTTCTGTACGGCACAGAGCAGGAGTGGCACAGGCTGATCTACGAACACGGCCTGACGATCTCGACGAACCTCTTTGGAACCACCTATTACGCATTGATCGGACTGCACGCCTTTCACGTTACTGCAGGCCTGATCATGCTCTTCATTGTCTCGGTTCTTGCTGTGGCCGGACACATTCGCGTCGAACACTCGCGTCGCGTGGAAGTGCTCTCCATGTATTGGCACTTTGTGGATGCCGTCTGGATCGTCGTTTTCACTGTAGTTTACGTTTTGGGGCGCTGAGGCGAAGAAATGGCAACATTGCTGACGACCGAGCAAGTGAGCGAAAACCTTCGGGCTCCGCGCGAGATTGAAGTACCCGCGCCCACCTCGTGGCCCTTTGTTCTGGCTTTTGGATTCACCTTATTACTTGCGGGCCTCGTTACCAGCGTGTCGGTCAGCGTCCTTGGCGCTGTGCTTTCTCTAGCAGGCTGCATCGGCTGGTTTCGCGACGTTTTCCCTCAGGAGCACGAGGAGATTGTTCCGGTCATTCCCGAAGACATGCGTGTAACCACCGAACGACGCGTAGTCGAGCGGCTTCCAGTTCCTGCATCTCAGCTGCGCGCATGGCTTCCCGTCCACACCTATCCGATCTCGGCGGGCGTGAAGGGCGGATGGGCAGGCAGTGTAGCGATGGCGGTTTTGGCCTGCGCCTACGGCGTGCTGAGGGCCGGCAGCATCTGGTACCCTATCAATCTTCTTGCGGCAGTAGTGTACGCGGAATCACTGAAGCTGGGGCCCGCCCAACTCTATTCGTTTCATGCGGACAGCTTCGCGATTGCTCTGGTTCTGCACGTCATCGTCTCCGCCCTTGTTGGTCTGCTCTATGGCGCGATGCTTCCCATGTTCGCGCGTCGCCCCATCCTGCTAGGCGGGCTCATTGCCCCGGTTCTGTGGTCAGGGCTGATTTACACCATATTGGGCCTGGTCAACCCGTTGCTCGCGAGCCACATTGACTGGCCCTGGTTCATTGCTTCGCAGGTGGCCTTCGGAATCGTGGCAGGGTTAGTCGTCATGCGCCAGTCGCCGATGCCCACCCGCGAGAACCTGTCATTCGCAATACGTGCAGGGATCGAGGCACCGGGAATGACTCCACCACGCGAAGGAGAGAATCGCCAGTGAATCGATTCCACTACCTATGTGCATCCACAATGCTGAGCCTGCTGCTCTCGGCTTGTAGCTCTCCGCATGGTCAGCCCCAAAAGGATTCGGAACCGGTCGCCCCGAGCCAGATTTCTGAATTTGCCACCCTCTACTCACAAAACTGTGCGGGCTGCCATGGCGCGCAAGGACGAGGAGGAGCGGCGATTGGTCTCGCAGATCCCGTTTATCTCGCCATTGTTAACGAAAATGCAATTCGCAAAGTCATTGGCAACGGTGTACCCGGAACCTCGATGCCGGCTTTCGCGCAAAGCGCGGGAGGAATGCTGACGGATACACAGATTGATGTAATTGCGAGTGGAATATTTTCTCACTGGGGGCGAAGAGGGACTCTTGACGAAACCAATCCACCTTCCTATGCGGCAAGAAATCCAGGCACTGCGGCAAATGGCGAACTCGTTTACGGAACGTATTGCGCGTCCTGTCATGGCCCGGGAGGCCAGGGTGGGCCGAAGGGCAGCGCCATCACCAATGATTCCTTCTTGGCTCTTGTCAGTGATCAAGGATTACGCACTATCGTGATCGCGGGCCGGCCGGAATTGGGCGCACCAGACTGGCGCGGCAACGTTCCAGGAAAACCGATGACCGACCAGGAAATCACGGATGTCGTTGCCTGGCTCGCGTCACGCCGCGTTCAGAACCCTGGGCAGCCTTATACCGCTTCAAATTACGCGCAGCACTAGGAGTCGAGAATATGTCGAGTAAACCGGTCATGGCGCCGTCGAGTGACACTACCGTTTCCCGGCGCGGTTTTTTCATGAAGCTGGGCATCCTGTTCAACGGATTCGCCGCCATGGTATTAGCCGTGCCCGTCGTTGGATTTCTTTTTTCGTCGGTTACCCGTGGGCGCGCGAACGGCTATCTCTCTTGGGTCCCGCTCGGAAAGATCGGAGAGTTCCCTGAGGGCGAAACGCGGATGACTACGTTTCGCAATCCCTACGTAATGCCTACAGATGGCAAGACCGTGGACACTGCCTGCTGGGTGCGGCGCATTAAGGGCGATGAGTTCCAGGTCTTTGCCATTAACTGCGCCCACCTCGGCTGCCCGGTCCGCTGGTTTCCTCAGTCCGGACTATTTATGTGCCCGTGCCACGGTGGAGCTTACTACCGTGACGGTTCTCGCGCGTCCGGGCCGCCGGAGCGCGGGCTCTTCGAATATACGTACAAGATCGAAGATGACGTGCTTTCTATACAGGCCGGGCGGATACCGACGCCGGGAGAACCAATGGCGAAACTGTGCACGGAGAAACCGCCATGCGCGTGATTTCAGAGTTCGTGAAAACCACTGGCGAATGGTTCGATCATCGCTTGCAGCTCGCGGCACCGATTCGCGAAGCGGCAGAACATCCCGTGCCGCGGAATACGGCGAGCTGGTTCTACGTGTTCGGCAGCGCTGCGCTCACCGTCTTTCTTCTCCAACTCGTGACCGGAATTCTGCTGGCTCTCGTTTACGTGCCCTCAGCCGGCGAAGCGTGGACCAGTCTGCAGGCTCTGAATCATCAGGTGGCGCTCGGCTGGTTTATTCGCGCGATGCATGGGTGGGGCTCCAACTTCATGTTGGCGATCGTTCTGATTCACATGGTGCAGGTGTTCCTGTTCGGTGCCTACAAGTTTCCCCGCGAACTGACGTGGATCGTAGGCGTCTTTCTACTGCTGATGACCTTGGGTATGGCCTTCAGCGGGCAGGTGCTGCGCTTTGATCAGGACGCGTATTGGGGATTGGGAATTGGAGCTTCGATCTCGAGCCGCGTTCCGATCATTGGTCCCGCGGCGGTGAAGCTGTTGCTGGGCGGTCCGATCATCGCCGGCGCAACTCTCTCCCGATTTTTTGCGTTGCACGTTTTCGTTATTCCAGGATTGCTCATCGCGTTCGTCGGCATCCATGTCCTGATGGTATTGAAGCTTGGCATCAACGAATGGCCGATGCCTGGACGCGTCGTGAGACGAGCCACCTATGAGCACGACTATCACGCCCTAACCAAGCGAGAGGGTGCGCCGTTCGTTCCGTATGCGGTCTGGAAGGATCTTTTCTTCGCGGCGTTCATCATTCTGGCCATCGCCGCGTGTGCCTTCTACTTCGGGCCCTTTGGACCGACCGGCCAGCCCGATCCGACAATCATCCAGACTGCTCCCAAGCCGGACTACTTTTTCCTGTGGCTTTACGCTCTGCTCTCGCTACTTCCTCCGTCGCTAGAGACGCCTTTCCTGCTCGTCGGCCCACCTTTAGCGATCGTAGCGTTGATCCTTCTGCCCTTTCTTTCCGGCGAGGGAGAAAAGAGCTGGAAGCGGAGGCCAATTGCGGTTGTCACGGTGCTGATGCTAGCAATCATCCTCGGAACCTTCACCCGTCTCGCGCAATTCGCACCGTGGAGTCCGCGCATGAATGCGTGGAGCGGTGATCCCGTTCCGGATCGCTTTGTACGAGGCACAACTGCGCTGGAGCGACAGGGCGCGCTGGTGTTTCAGGTGAAGCAGTGCCGTAACTGCCATGCTCTTGGCAATACCGGCGGACAAAGGGGCCCGGCTCTGGACAGCGTCGCGGTTCGACTGACGCAGGACCAACTCATCCGGCAGGTAATTCAAGGAGGGGGCAACATGCCTGCCTACGGAAACAACTTGAACCCGGCGGAGACCACAGCACTGGTGGCGTTTCTGGAAACGTTACATCCGGCAGGGCAAACTCCAGCGCGCGATGCATCCCGTGACATAGTTCTTGGCGACGGCGCCCAGAAAGGCCCCGGCACTCAGCGCTAGGCTCAATCGATGCCACATACTCATCATGCCGCTTTCGAATCCTCGTTGTTTTCCGCAGTTTTGATTGTCGCGGCGCTGGTCTACCTGCGTGGATGGGCGCGTGTTCGCTGTGTTGATGTAGACCTGATTGCAGGTTGGCGCGCCGCAAGTTCTTTGTGCGGACTATTCTTGATCTGGATTGCAGTGGCGTCACCACTGGCTGCACTCGATCACGAATTGCTGACGGTCCACATGGTCCAGCATCTCCTGCTCATGACGCTGGCTCCTCCCCTGCTCTGGCTTGGTGCGCCGATGAAGCCGCTTCTGCAAGGTTTACCGCAGCGCTGCGCGCGAGTCATTTGGTCGTGGTTCAGCTCAGCAGCCCTCCAGCGGCTGGGAAAGGCGATCTCCCGACCTGCGGTTTGCTGGCTCGCGGCCGCCGGGACACTGGTCGGCTGGCATGTTCCTGACGCTTTCATGCTCGGGATGCGGTCGGGAGTGTGGCATGGGATCGAGCAGGCTTCATTCCTCGGAACCGGGTTTCTTTTCTGGTGGCCCGTTGTCCGGTCAAAATCGACGGCCTCGACTTGGAGAGAGTGGTCGATTCTTTTGTATCTGTTCTTCGCTACGTTGCCGTGCGACATGCTTTCCGGTTTTCTTGTTTTTTGCGACCGCGTGGTCTATCCAGTCTATTTCTCGGCGCTGCGTCCGCTTGGGTTTTCTGCTCTCGAGGATCAGCAATGTGCCGGCGCATTGATGTGGACTTGCGTCACCGTCGTCTATCTGATCGCCGGCACAATCTTCGCGATGCGGTTACTCGCGCCTGAGTGCTCGCGCCAAAGATCCGTTCTGAAATCCTATTCGCAACTGGGTAGGGCAACGCAGAGGATTGAGGTTATCTGAATGGCCGGTGAGCCCATTGTTACCTCGATCGCTCCCTCGGCCGCAAAGGGCGATCGATTCGCGGCATTCGCCCTGCTCTCTGACTATTGGGCACTCACCAAGCCGGAAGTCAACTTCCTGATTGTGATCTCAACGTTTGCGGGATTCTACCTGGGTCGTGAAGATGCAGGCCGCCAGTTTTCGTTCGTCGCATTGTTCCACACCCTGGTCGGAACCTTGCTGGTTGCGAGCGGGACTGCGACGCTGAATCAGTACATCGAACGAAGTTTCGATGCACAGATGCGCAGGACCGCGCGGCGTCCCTGCGCGGCTGGCCGTCTCGAACCTTGCGCAGTGCTTGCCTTTGGGATTGTTCTATCGGTCGCGGGTGGCATTTATCTCGCCGTAGCCGCCAGCGTGCTTGCAAGTCTTTTGGCGCTCCTCACCTTGCTTTCTTATTTGTTCCTGTACACGCCGCTTAAGCGAAGAACGCCTTTGTGCGTTCTCGTCGGCGCAGTCCCTGGAGCTATGCCTCCGCTGATCGGTTGGGCTGCGGCATCGGGAAAATTAAATCTGGAAGCGTGGCTGCTATACGCCATCCTCTTCTTTTGGCAGTTTCCGCATTTCATGGCTATCGCATGGATGTACCGCGAGGACTATGATCGTGCAGGTTACCTGATCCTACCGAAGGGGCATGCACGAGTTAGGATTGTGGCTCTACAAACCATTTTGCCACTGGTTGTTTTAGTTGTGATCAGCATCCTGAAATATCCGATAGAGTATCCATCCGTTCTTCCGTGGGTGGGACTGATGCTGGGTCTGGGGTTCTTCTACCTCGGCTTGGAGTTCGTGCTATGCCGGTCGAGAGCAACTGCACGCCGACTGCTCGCCGCTTCGATCGTTTACCTTCCGCTCGTGTTGGCGCTGAGGGTTACGTTCCTGTAGCGGGCGCCGCTATTACATCGGGCTGGGATCGGAAATAGAAACACACCGTTGAGGTTGGACAAGATCCAGCCAGTGTTTCGCCGCCTGTCAGCAGGAATCGGCTGATTCTCGAGAAAGCTGACGAGGAGCGTGTCGGCTAGCCGGGAACTACGTCCCTCGCTTTCGGCTGAGTCGCTGTTGTCTTGGCCGCATCCGGGCTTCTCGTAACTCTAATCGCCCACTCCCATTCGGAGAGCCAGCTTCTTTCGCACCTGCCGCCGCAATCGAAATCCACCATGGAACCGCCGCACTGGGGGCAGACCAGATTGATGATCGAAGAGATTATGCTTGCGTTTGGTTCGCCCGGAATCGTCTCAATGGTCGCCATAGTTGCCCTCCAAAGTTGATCGCCCAGATAGCGGATGGTGCTCCTGTGATCCTTCGAAACCGATATGCGCTACTTTTGTACTGCTGCTTCCACAAAGGGATCGTTGGACCTAAGCTGCTCCATCTCTCCCCTCCCACTCGCTTCGGTCTTTGTGTACTTCGCTGAGCCGGCGCTCAACCGCATCCAGAAAAATCGTTGCAGCCAGCAAGTCGGCGCTTCCACCTGGCGATAGATTCCGTGCAATCAGTTCCCGGTCGAGTTCGCCCAGCTCCTTGCGTCCACGAGCCGTAGCGTAGCCGCCGGCCATCAGAACTGCTTGCGCGCCTGACTTCACTGCATTCAACGCCTCCAGCCCGCCCGGATACAGAACGCAGGTGTCATCGAGTCGGGACATGATGCTGAGCAGCGCGTCCAGTCGGCTGACTTCTTCCGAATATCCTTCAGCGCGTCGATTACGCAAAGTTGGCAGGCCAAATTCGATCACATGTGGAAAAGCATTCGAGGCTTCTCCTCGCGCGCCGCCAACTCCATAACGAATTTTCGCGATCTCCCCGTGAGTAAGAACCTCCGGTTCGACGGAGTGCGACAGTCGTGCAATGGAGTCGGCCACGGCAGCGATCTGTTCCGCATTGCGGCGATCGCTACGCGCGGCCGCAACTACGAGGAGGCCCCATAGTCCAAATGGCTCCTTTGTGCGCATTGCTTCCACGGGTGGCGGTGGACATGGCGCGCTCTGCGCCGCGGCCGATCACCGCAAGCCCTTCACGAAGTGTTGGATCCAGATTCCGGTCCACGGAGAAAAAGACCATCATGGAAAGATACGTTTCGAGAGCGGTCGCGGATCGCAGGATCAGTTCGAGGGACAGATCATCGTGGGCTCCTGGTCCGGGCCGGTCCACGAGGCCGGGCTTGGGCGTTAGTTCCGCCTCGGCGATCAGCGCTTGCCTGGCGAGGGCGGCGAGACAATCACAGAGATGCAGGTCCTGTACTGCGTCGCGCACAACGTTCGTAGTCAGAGTATCCCCGTGCATTCAGCAATTTCTTTTGGCCTACTCCAACCGGCTCCTCGCTCGGCAGTACATAACCGTGCAAATGCAATGCCAGTCTCGAAGGCGCTGATAGGCTGCTTATCGGTGCCTCGGTGGTCACACGACTCACGGCTTATCGACACCACAACTGACAGCGGTGTGAAAGTATCGACATCAGGACATCTACTCTGTCGTCGCCTTTCCAACGGGTACCTAAATGGCTGCAATCTCAACAATCTAAGTAGCGCTCGGTCAACGCCAGTTGGCAACAGTCTTGCACTCCTCTCCTTTGAGGACTTCGTGCCCGTAAGAACCGGACTGGGGTGCAGCCCATTTACTAAGTTGGAGGATGACTTTGAGACTTGATAGTCGGAATTGGAAACGGAAGATGCTGGTACCGGCAGTAGCGACGATCCTGCTGGCCAACTTCGGCTTCGCAGCCGCTACCGGCGACACTCTTCAGATCACATCTGGCAGCAAGACGAAAATTAAAGGATCGATCCTGTCGCGCAGTGGAGACCTGGTTCGCGTCCGCGACACGAAGTCGGGCGCCGTCGTTGACGTCAACATCACCGACAGTACCAAGATCGAACGCAAGAAGGGCAAGGCTCTGTTCTTACGGCACACGGACATGGACGTCACGGCGATGCTGCCCGGTTTGACGATCGAGGCTGAAGGTGTAGGCAATACGAAAGGCCAACTCGACGCCGGCAAGATATCCTTTACGCCGGATGAATTCGCAATCCAGGTGGCCGAAGAGCAGCAAGTCCAGGCCAGCCAGGCGGCGGCTCAAAGCGCGCAGTCCACTGCGGAGCAAGGAGTGGCTGCCGCCACTCAGGCCCAATCTTCAGCCGTGCAGGCACAGAGCTCGGCCGACGTGGCAAGTCAACAGGCGACGGCTGCTGGCGCTCTCGGAATTATGGATGCCGCTGCCATCGAGAAAGTCAACAAGCGCGTCTCAGATTTGGACGAATACAAGATCGCGGCGGAGAACGATATCTACTTTGACGAGGATTCAGCAGTCCTGAAAAATGAGGCCAGACCGGCGCTCGCTGATCTTGCCAATGTCGCGAAGACGCTCGACGGCTACATGATCGAGATCTCGGGATACACTGCACATCCGGCTCACAAGAAGATCGACTACCAGAAGCTCAGCGAGGAGCGCGCGGCCGCCGTCGCTCGCTATCTCGAAGAATCCCAGAACATCCCCATGCGGCGGATCCTTGTGCCGGTTGGGTACGGGACCAGCCATCAGCTGGCTAATAATAAGGATAAGGAAGGACAGGAGCTCAACCGGCGGGTTGATGTGAAAGTGCTGGTGAACAAAGGCTTGCGGGAGGGGCTATAACCACGTCCCAGATTGGGCGATTTTCGGATCGAAGCTTGTAAAATATTGAATCCAGGCACGTTGCTGGATCCTGATCACCCCTTATGGCGGCAAAATCTTGTCGAGTAAGGGCTTACTCGCAAGGTATGCTGGAATGAGGGCTTAGCGCGCTCTTGCTGCTGAGCTGAGGTCGCTGTCGCTTCTCCGGGTATTTGAGGTGCTGCCGGGCACGTTTCCATTGTTGAACCTTCATTGGCTCAGTCAGATTGTTCGTCACAAGGAATCGTTTTTTTTGGCTATCTCGACGCGCCGGGTACAAACTGACACTGCTTTTCGGGCTCGGCTAAGATGTACGGACTTATGCAAAGAGCGCACACGAGAGGGTGCATCTCAATCGCCATTCTGCTGGCCTGCAGCGCTTGCGCTTTCGCATTAGACCCATCGCTGGAGGTCAGCCAGTACGCACACACCGCGTGGAAAATCCGCGAGGGTTTTGCCACGGGCACGATTCACGAAATTGCTCAGACCCCTGACGGTTACCTCTGGCTGGCGACGGAGTCCGGATTGCTGCGTTTCGATGGCGTCCGCACTGTTCCCTGGCAGCCGCCGCCGGGTGATCGCCTTCCCAGTACGGATATTCGATCTCTGGTGGCGGGGCGGGACGGAACACTCTGGCTCGGTACCGCTAAAGGGCTTGCCAGCTGGAAAGGCGACACCCTGACGCAGTTTCCGCAGTTGGCTGGGTTCGATGTCTACACGCTCCTAAGGGATCACGAAGGAACCGTATGGGCCGGCGGGGTTATGTGGGAGGCCGGAGGCTCACAACCAGGGAAGCTCTGCGCGATCAAGGGTGGCGATGTTCACTGCGATGGAAGCGACGGGACTTTCAGCTTTGGCGTGACTGCGGCGTATGAGGATCATCGGGGCAATCTCTGGTTGGGAGCAGGAAACGGGCTCTGGCGCTGGAGGCCCGGTTCTCCGAACCATTATGAGTTACCTGCAGCGAAGCAATCTAGCCTGCCAGCCCTGGTCTTTAATCGCAATGCTCTGGTGGAAGGCGAGCACGAGAACCTTTTGGTCGCCGGCCCCGGCGGACTTCGACAAGTCATCGACGGAAAAATCAAGGGATATTCGTTTCCTCCCAATCCTTCCATGTCCCCGCAGTTCAATGAGCCCGCAACGCTTTTACGCGATCGCAATGGTGGCTTGTGGATTGGAACGTTGGATCGTGGAATACTGCACGTGCATCAGGGCAGGACAGATGTATATTCACAGTCCGATGGTCTTACCGGCAATGCCGTCGAGAGCTTTTTTGAGGATCGTGAGGGCAATATCTGGGTATCGACCACGGCCGGCCTCGACCGCTTTCGCGACTACGCCATCCCCACGATCTCCATTAAACAAGGTTTGTCCAGTCCCTTTGTGGTCTGTGTCCTGGCCTCCCGGGACGGTAGCGTGTGGCTTGGGACCACGGACGGTTTGAACCGATGGAAGGACGGACAAGTCACCATCTATCGCAAACGAACCGCAGCCACAGCCGCGCAGAGCCCTAATGCAAAGACTCCAACCCAAGACCCTGCGGCCAAGAGCGCGAATGCAATTCAGTACATTCCCCTGCCCGGCAATTACATAGATTCCCTGTATCAGGACGCTCAGGGACGGATTTGGGTCGCCACGCATCAGGGGGTCGGCTATTTCGAGAACGGTCGCTTTATGCGGTTCACCGGCATGCAGATTACCTACGCAATTCCCATCACCGGAGACAGTAGCGGAAACATCTGGGCCGCCAGCAGTGAGCAGGGGCTTTGCCGACTGCGCATGGGTAAGCCGGTCGAGTGCATTCCCTGGACGAAGTTGGGAAGTCGAGGCTCATTCTCCGATTCTCTCGTCGTCGATCCCGTACGAGGCGGGTTTTGGTTGGGCTTCTGGAGAGGCGGGGTGGTCCATTTCAAAGACGGCGAGGTGCGCGCGTCCTTTGGAACGGCAAATGGGCTGGGCGGAGGGCGCGTTAATGCTCTGAAACTAGATCCCGACGGCACGCTCTGGGCGGCGACCGACGGCGGGCTCAGCCGCATCAAGGATGATCATATTACGACACTAACCGGCAAGAACGGTTTGCCCTGCGATACCATTCACGACCTTATCGATGACGACGTGCGATCATCATGGTTGTACACAGCTTGCGGGCTGGTGCGCGTGGCGCGTTCTGAGTTGGATGCCTGGGCCGCCGAGCCGCAGAGGAAAATCCAGGCTACAGTTTTCGACTCTTCGGACGGGATAAGAAGCCATGCGGGGGTTTACTATCCCGCGCCGCGGGTCGCAAAAGCCGCGGATGGAAAATTGTGGTTCTTGCCTTTGGACGGAGTGAGCGTCGTTGATCCTCTTCGCCTGTCCTTCAACAAAATTTCCCCGCCGGTACACGTCGAGCAGATTGTTGCCGATGGAAAAACGTACGAAGCAGTGACCGGTTTGCGCCTGCCTCCGCGAGTACGTGATCTCTCGATCGATTTCACCGCGCTGAGCTTTGTCGCGCCAGAAAAGGTCCACTTCCGTTTCAAGCTCGAGGGGCAGGACACGGACTGGAGAGAAGTGGTCAATCGGCGGCGGGTGGAGTACTCGAATCTGCCGCCGCGGCACTATCGCTTCCGCGTGTTGGCCTGCAACGACAGCGGCGTGTGGAACGAGGAAGGCGCGGCGCTGGACTTCGCGGTTGATCCTGCGTACTGGCAAACGAACTGGTTTCGGGCTCTGGTGGTGCTCACGTTTCTGGCGATGCTCTGGACTGTTTATCAGCTTCGCGTCAACGCTTTCGAGCGGCGGCAGACCGCGTTGGAGCAGCATCAGGCATTGTTAGAGCGGCACCAGGCGGAGATTCGCGCGCTGAACGAACAGATGATCAAAGCGCAGGAGGCGGAGCGGATGCGCATCTCCGGAGATCTGCACGATGGCGTGTTGCAGCAGATCACTTCGCTTGCGCTGCAGCTAGGCACGGCAAAACGTCAGTTGCCGGGCGATTCGGAGGTGAGGGCGACGATGCTTGGGCTGCAGCAGGAACTGATCCAGGTGGGAGCGGATATCCGGCATATATCGCATGAGCTGCATCCGGCATTGCTGCAGGAGTCAGGGCTGCCAGCGGCCCTTTCGGCGTATTGCGAGGAGTTCAGCAAGGTGCGCGGGTTGCCGGTCGAGTGCGAGACGGACAAGAGCGTCGAGGAGTTGTCACCGGGAGCGGCGCTGTGTCTGTACCGGATCGCGCAGGAAGCGCTGGGGAATGCGGCGAAGTATTCGCAAGCGAAAAAGCTGGAGGTCCGGCTTACGCGGGCCAATGGGAGCGTTCGGCTTTTGGTGGCGGATGATGGTGTGGGGTGCGATCCCGAGAAGATCTTGAGGTCGGGAGGGCTGGGAGTGATCAATATGCGGGAGAGGGTGATGCAGCTGCACGGGGCGTTCGAGTTTGATAGCGCGCCGGGGCGCGGGACCAGGGTGAGGGCGGAGATTCCGTTTCGGTCCGCGAAGTAAAGCAGGTCGCCGGTGGAAACTCATTCGACCCAGCGTTGTTCGGCAATCCGCTGAGGATCCTTAAACCATCTCGCCGTCACAACTCCAAAAATGCAACCGCCAAGGTGCGCCAGGTAGGCAACGCCGCCCGTCTGCACATTGGCGACGGCTCCGGCGTTTAGAAGCTGAATCAGAAACCAGACGACGATCAGGAGCGCAGCCGGAATGAGGGTGACGCGCACGAAGATGAAGATGACCAGAAGGGAGCGCATGCGATCGCGAGGGTAGGTCACCAGAAACGCACCCATTACGGCGGCAATCGCGCCGCTTGCGCCCAAGTTCGGCACGGTGGAGCCAGGGCTGGCTGCAACCTGGGCCAGCATCGCCACCACGCCTCCGGCGAGATAGAACGCCAAGAAGCGGCGCGCATTCATGGCGTCTTCGATTTCGGGGCCGAAAGCCCACAAGAAGACCATGTTGCCGATGATGTGGGACCAACTGCCGTGGAGGAACATCGCCGTCAGGATGGTGATCCAGTGAT
>Ga0335082_10000616_pt1 | contig 37033 bp, 30 predicted proteins | sample Lox_Sample_41_FD_206718 | JGI IMG/M metagenome (GOLD analysis project Ga0335082, IMG submission 206718) | Soil microbial communities from Loxahatchee National Wildlife Refuge, Florida, United States - Lox_Sample_4.1 | ecosystem: Environmental > Terrestrial > Soil > Wetlands | place: USA...
GCCGATCCAGCGCGAAGGGTAGCGAAGCACATTGAAGTAGGCATGCATCACAGCGGAGCCGAAGTACATTCGCGTGAACAACAGTTGTGCTGCAGCCGAAAGCGCCAGGCCTCCCAACATCTTCCATGATTGCGCCAGCAACAGCACCAGGGGGATGGCGATGAGGAATTGCGGCTTGAAGAACAGGAAACCAAGGGCAATTCCCGCCAGCAAACTGCGATTCGCTTGCAGGGCGAGGTAAGCGGCGGTGAAGCACGCCAGTACCAGAGCAGAGGTTTGGGCGCGCACGAAGCAATGGAACAGCGGTGGATAGGCGGCAGCCGCGAGAAGAACTAATCCGCGGTGCCCGCGTAGATTGGGACAACACCTCCAGATCAAGAAGACGCAGGAAAAATAGAGGAGCAGACTTGCCGCGACCCAGATCAGTGCTGCGGGGAGAAAATCCAAGTTCCACAGTGGAACAAAAAGCAGCCCGACCTGTGGACCGTACAAAACAGGAAGCCGCACAGCCGGGTCGTGAGCAATCCGTTGCACGGCGTTCGCCGTTGTTTCTGGATCGTAAAGATCCAGGGCACGATGTTGCTCGATCATTCGAGCTGAGACGTAAAGCGGAAGGAAGTCCTGGAACTTAGTATTGCCGCCGCGGTCGAGAAGGCCGGGCGTAGCGTAGTCGACGGCACAGACTCCCCAAAGGCAGAGAACCAGAATGGTGGCGTGAGCGCGAAGGCGACGTTGCGTCAGCAAGACCGCTGCTGAAGAAATCCATGCGGAGAATGCGTTCACGGGGTGGGCTCGGCGTTTTTCAGAGCGTCGTCGAGCGACTGGCCAGAATGCGGAATGCCCTGCTGCATGCGCCATCCGTCGTCGAACTTGCGAAATCCGACGACCGATTTGTAGTGCAGATCTCCCGAATAGAGCGCGGCACCGATTTCGTTGACCGGCATCCATTTCCAGGTGAATTCGACGTCGGCCGTTGTTCCCTGCTCATTGATGCCGGTAACAGCAACGACTTCGCGGCGCGCCGCCGGGATGGAGATAGATGAGCGGCCGGCTTCGTCCGCGGGAACCTGCGCGTGGACCGTGTCGACGCCGCTCGGCGTCAGCAGGACGTCCCAGCAAGGTGGAGGAGCAATTCCGGGCGTGCAGGACACGGTGTTTGCGGAAATCCAGCCGTGGTGTTGGAAGACTAGATATTCCGGAGAAATGTAGTCCTTGTTAGACACGATGCCGGTTTGCAGGATGAACTGCTGCGGAGAGCGGAATGCGTCGGAGGCGGAGATCAGATCGGTGGCCAGGCGGCGGGAGAGGAAGTCCCGCGGAGAACAGGAAGTGAGAAGCACCAGGGTGCCCAGGGCGATGGCTCGTCGAATCCACTTCGCAATCTGATGTTCTCTTTGCATTCACAACATCCCCACTTCTCGCTACTAACGACTTGTGATTGTAAACAAACGGGAGCGTGTGCGTGGGAGGAAAGGGCGGTCGGTGATCTGGCCGTCGAATTGGGCAGACCAGCGGCCGGGGATCTGGTAGGAACAATTTGGACAGCGGCCGTCGGGAGTCAGGCGGTAGTCTTCGATCAGGTAGCCGTAGCGTCGGATCAGGGTTTCATGGCACTGCGGGCAGCGCGTGTCTTCCCATTCGCCGACGCGCCCGGGAATGTTTCCCGCATAGATGAAACGCAGTCCTGACTCGCGGCCAATCTCCGCAGCGCGCATCAGATCTTCAATGGTCGTGTCGCGCTGGCCGTCGCCTTGCATTTTGTAGTCGGTGTGAAAGGCCGTAACGTGCCACGGGATGTCGGGTGAGATTCCGGCGACGAATTCGGTAAGGCGGCGAACTTCATCCGATGAATCGTTGAAGCCCGGGATGAGGAGCGTGACAAGTTCGAGCCACAGGCCCATCTGATGGATGCGGCGGATGCTCTCGAGGATGGGGCCGATACGTCCGCCGAGTTCGTGGTAGTGGCGATCGTCGAAGCTCTTGAGATCGACTTTGTACAGATCGAGCCAGGGGTGCAGGTATTCGAGCACCTGCGGCGTACCGTTGCCGTTGGAGACGAATCCAGTCATCAGCCCGGCGGCTCTGGCTTCTTTGAAGACCGCGACGGCCCACTCGCTGGTAATGAGCGGCTCGTTGTAGGTGCTCACGAGGACTTTCGCGCCGTGATCGAGGGCGTCGCGAACCAGTGCTTCGGGAGAGACGTCGAGCGGCGGCGACAGGGCGCTGGGATCGCGCAGGGCTTGCGACGTCACCCAGTTCTGACAGTATCCGCAGTGGAGATCGCAGCCGAGCATTCCGAAGCTGTAGGCGAGGGCTCCGGGATAGGCGTGGAAGAAGGGCTTTTTCTCGATGGGGTCGCACTGCATTCCGGCGGTGTATCCCCACGGAACGAAAAGCTCTCCGCCGCGATTGAAGCGGACCTTGCAGACTCCGGCCTGACCTTCGGGAATGGGGCAGCAGTGGCCGCACGAGAAGCATCGCACGCGGTTGTTGCCGAGCGATTCGTAGAGAGCGGGATCTGCCTTGCGGACTCTCTGGTCGAGGATGTCGCGCAGAGTGGGCATGAGAGCTCTGGGAGTATTTTAACTCCGGGGCAGTCCGGCGGAAGGCGCCAGGGAACTGACGAGTGGGTCAGTGGTCAGTCTCTTGGTCCTTCAAAGGAACCGCTACCGCAGCGCGCTCCTGACGGTGCGGCGCTCTTTCTTCTTGCTTTACAGGCTCGATTTGAGCTGACCGGCTGGAGGCTTGGGCGGAACCGCGTGTTGTTGAAGCCAGCGGCTGGCGTCCTGTTCGATGGAGGCCACCTGGGCGCGGGTCAGGCGTTCGCGGACGAATGGGGCAAGGGTGGTGCTGGCGTCGTCTCCGCCGAGACGGGCAACCACCATCCAGAAGTAGGCGCGGTTTGGATCTTGCGGGACGCCGCGGCCGCTGAAGTAAATCGATCCCAGCTTTGATTGCGCAGGAACGTTGCCCTGCTCGGCGGCTCTGGTGAACCAGAGAATCGCTTCCTGCTCATTCAGAGTGACGCCTTCTCCGATGGCGTAGCGAAGGCCGAGCGCGTTCTGCGCGGCGGCGTCGCCTTTCTCCGCCATGAGCTTGAGTTGATCAAAGGTGGCGGTTTCAATGGTGGGATCGGCGTTGCGGGATTTTGGCGCTTGCGTAGAAGCGAGTACCGTCGGAATCTGCGCGTGAGCCTGCGCGCGGAATCTGGTCTTTAGCCAGGGCAAGGCCTCGGCTTGAATCCACGGAGCGGAAATGAAGCCGAGGGCCAGCGCGATCGTCGCGGCCGCCAGGGTGAGGATGACGAGATACGAGCGCGGCAGTGTAATTCCGGCGGTGTGCTTTTCTTCCTGGGTTATGTTCTCGTCTTTCTCCTTCTTCTTCTCGTCCTCTTCTTCCACCGACGCGAACAGCACGCTGCCCTGCGGCGGGACAAACGGAGTGACGGCAACTTCATGGAGCGCGGGAAGGTTCTCCGCGCGGGCGGCGCGGTTGGCAGCATCGAGCACCGTCTCTGCCAGACGTTGCAGAACGCGGCCGTCGGCTTCGGTGAAAGTATTCGGTTGGGCTGAGAACGCCTCGACGAGACCGACCGATTTGTCCGCAACCCGGACGGGAGCTGCGAGGATCGAGCGGATGCCCAAGGCGCGGCAACTTTCGCGATCGACACGGTCGTCAGTTTCAGCGTCGTCACAGCGCAGTGAAGTACCGCGCTTCACACATTCTCCGGAGAAGCCTGAACCGATGTGGAGGCGGGAACCCACTGGAGGCGCATCGGGACCGGAACTGGCGCGGCAGATCATGTATTTGGGGTCATCGTCGGAGAGAGCGATGGCGGCACCTGAGGCGCGAACCAGGACCTGCGCACGTTCGGCAGTCAATTGCAGCGCGGCGGAGAGATCAGAGCCGAGCGCTTCCACCTGGCGCTGCACGGCGGTCACGGCGGCGAGCGTGTCGGTGTAATTCGGCCGTGAAGTTGCGTGCTGCTGCGAGGGAAATGGAATGGAAAGATCGACTTCGCTGTTGGCGACTCCCGCCATCACATTGACGAAGAGCCATTCGCGCAGGCGCGAAAGAGAATCGGAGGGCAGGCTGGAGAAGCGGATTCCGGCGCGTCCCGAATCGTTCGACCAGACGACCTCGCCCGTGGTGAAAATCTGTTGCGGACAGTCGGCGAGATCAAGGCAGAGATTCAGACGGGAGTCGACTTCAAGAGGCCAATGACACTGCAGAGCGACGCCGTCTTCGCTGATGTCGACGATCTCGTGGAGATCGAGGGTGATGCCTTTGGACTCCGCGCCAAACGTGGCATACGCGGGAGTTTGAATCTTATGCCGTACGCGCCGACGCCGGTTCCGACACGCGGGTTGCAACGGCGAAGTTATCGCAGCCATGGGGGGTCCGCAAACTTGCTGCAGACATATTAGCGCGGGATTGTGGAAAAGTAAGCAAAGAAGAGAATGGGTAGGACGACGGGGCTGGCGGAGGGCCGGGGTACAGGGATGGTGTGTGAATGGGCTGTTTTCGACCGTTTAGCCAAGACGCAACGACCCGTGGGAAGTGCGTCAGGATGACTGATACGGGTTTCCTCGGGGAGTGCGGCTTCCACTAGTTCGAGCGATAGATCTCCTGCCAGCCGCCGGACGGGAGAAGAGCGCCAATGCCTGCGCCGAGGAGGCCGAAAGCTGGCGTAAGTATGGCTTTCCCTAGATTGCCGGTGCAGACCATGGAATTGCGAGAACAGTCATTGTCAATGGCAGCACCAGATCCGAGGCCAGCACCTGCTCCGATGGCGGCGCCAACCAGCGCGTTGCGCCCGCGATGCCCGGCGCGGCGTGAGAAAACCTGCTGGACGCTCGAGCGGGAGAGAGTCTGGTCGGTTCGGCCAGCCCGGATAATGATGGCATCGTCGTTGACGGATTGGAATTGTCCTTTGAAGGATTTCTTATTGTTGAGCACGACGCGGATCTTCTGGCTGGTGCTGAGCAGTTTAAGACTGTTCCAGGCGGGATTCTCCGCGCCAAAGAGCGAGGAACTGATAAGCAAGCCGAGGAGCAGGAGCATCACTCGGAAGTAGGACGAGCGCATGGGGACTCTCCTTTTTAGAACGCGCCAGAACCGCCAGTTTCGTTACTCGCCGCTGGGTAGGTCTGCGCACGATTATCCTGCACAAAACTACGTTCAGAGCGATCTCACAGGGTGATGGTGAAGGAAAGCTTCGCCGAAGGTCCTCCGCCACACGGCCCGTTAAGGTTCGTCCCGCCGGGGTCGTTGACCACCCACACCTGGGCGCTGCCCGCGTCGAGAATATTTGCAGCGGGAACTGTTACCTGGATCTCGTTCTCGTTGATCGTCTTGCCGAAGAGGTAGAGACCATTCCACAAGACTGAAGAATCGGAGTGAAACTTTCTGCCCTCCAAAGTGAGGGTAAAGTCCGGCCCTCCCGCCTTTGCGCTTGTTGGAGAAATCGAGTCAAGCACGGGAACCCAAGCGCAGAATTCCACGCCGCACGAAGGAAGCAGTAGAATGAGCGCCAATCCTACGTGACAGACGCTCTTAATCAGGTACTGTCGCCAGCTCACTCGTTGACCCCGAATCAGCCAATTCTATTTTCGCCTCAAGGGGTGTTGCGTCTCCGTGGTGGGACTTGCTCTTCGAGGAGGCGAGAGAGTTTACGAGCGGATTCTCTGCTGTAGATCAGGCAAATGTCAGTGATACCAGTCACGCGTCGGAGTACGGTGATGGGTATTTCGCCATTACTCGAATCCCTAGCCCGCCCGGCGCAGGGCTGTGGCTTGATGGATGCTCGATATGCGGGAGATGGCGGCAACCATCATGCTGGAAAGTAGTTGCATGGTAGCGACGTCGCGCTCGTCGAAAGCTCCCGGAGATGACGAAAGAACTTCGAAAACGCCCAGGGTGCGGCGGTAGTGGCGCAGGGGCGACACGAGAATCGAACGGACTCCGAGGCGGCGGCAGCTTGCCAGATCGACGCGTGGATTGCGGTCGGCGTCGTGGCAGAGCATGATCTCGCCCGAGCGGACGGCTTCGGCGGAGATACCGGTATCGGTCTGCAGGCGGACTCCAAGGTCGGGGGCGGTGCGTCCGGCCCGGGCACGGCAGACGATTTCGTCGCCGGCGCGAAGGGCGATGGCGGCTCCGGTGGCTCCGGTGAGATGTTGTGCGCGCTCGGTGATCGCGCTGATGGCGGGTTCGAGATCGAGTTCTCCGGCGTGAATTTCGACTTCTTCCGGCACTTGCACAGCGCGGAATCCGGCAACAGGGTGCGCTGCGTTCGCCACTCGAAGCTGGCTGCGCTGCGCGAGTGAGGGCATGCGCGAACGATCGTCCACGTCCATCATTTCGGGAACGGGCACGGTGCGGAGCAGATCGCGCACGAGGCTGTCGAGTTCGGAGTCGGTAATCAGGTGTGCGGCCTGCTGATGGCGCAACGATCCGCCGAGCACGCGCGAGAGCCCAATGATTGCCGCGCTACCGCAGGCCAGACAATACGACTTTTTGCTGGTGCTGATCAGCTCACACTGAACACAGAAGGTTGCGGACTGCAAAGGAACAAAGGGAAGATCTTTGAAAGCCGTGCCATAAACAGTCTTGCCAAACATGATTGCTGACCCTCGTTTCCATCGCGGTAGGAGATGAAGGTAGCGGGATCGCGTGGGTGGTAAAAGTGACGCTAGTGGTTCAGGGTGTGGAAAAGCGGGGCGAAATCAAGACGAAGGTCTGTGAGCCAGGATGCTGCATACATTCTAGCGTTCCCGTCCGCTGCATCTTGACTGCGATCGTCGTACGGTCGCTCACGCCGGCTTCGCCGCCGTTCACGATGGCATCTCTTGGGGACCATCTCAGGGGACAATTCGGGCCGGTGTGCAGGATTTTGCAGGCTCCGGATATCTCTATCAGGCGCAAAGGCTTGTTGCGCCTTGGTTCGGAGGAAATTTATCGCGCGGGTTATATTGCGTCCAACCCGGAGGTGGGATATGCTAATCCAACATCACGGTTCCACTGAACCGCTGGGGGAAACACTCATGCAATGGACAGCACCTGCTTTTGAAGAAGTTTGCCTGAACTGCGAAATCAACTCCTACGCCAGCGCGAAGCTGTAAACCACGACCTCCCCGCAGCTTGCATGTTAGGCTGACGTTCGCACGATGATCTGTGCGATGCGGTTGGCTGCGTGCCCATCCCACAGGGGCACGCGATTCGTGCCGGTTTCACTCCGCATCCCTTGTGAGCGCCGTAGGATTTCTTCCGCTGCGCACTTCAGTTTCTTCAGATCACGACCCACCAGTTGATTTGTGCCCATCGTTATCGTGATGGGGCGTTCGGTGTTTTCGCGAACTGTCAGACATGGGACGCCTAGGAAGGTGGTCTCCTCTTGGATGCCGCCGGAATCGGTGATGACCAGGGTGGCACGGTGCTGTAAGGCTAAGAATTCCAGGTACGGGAGCGGGTCGAGGAGAACCAACTGCGACGCGGGGTTCGTGGTTGGGGCGCTCGCTTCGCTTTGCAGGACGGCCGAGGCGGCCATCCCTGCATGAGCCGTCTCCGCGCGAGTTGATGTGGGACCCAAGGATTCCAGGCACTGGCGGGTGCGGGGATGGACTGGGAAGAATACATTCAAGTGGGCGCTCAGATCAGTTAGGGTCGCGAGCAGTTCGCGCAACCAGGGTAGGTCATCGACGTTCGAGGGGCGGTGGAGCGTGACCAGCGCATAAGGTTCGCGAACCGCTTTTGGAAAACACTCTTCGGCACGAGGGAGCAAGCGGACGAGCGTATCGATCATGACATTGCCGACCAGGTGAATCTTCACGCGGTCAATGCCCTCGCGGATGAGGTTCTCATCACCATCGGCGGATGGGGTAAACAGCAGGTCGGAGAGTTGATCGGTGACGAGGCGGTTGATTTCTTCCGGCATGCTGCGATCACGAGAACGGAGTCCGGCCTCAACGTGTCCCACGCGGACGCCGAGTTTAGAGCAGACCAGCGCGGCGGCAACCGTCGAGTTCACATCCCCATACACAAGGACGAGATCCGGCTTGCGATTGAGCAAGATGGGCTCGAACGCCTGCATGATGGCGGCGGTCTGCTGTGCGTGCGTGGCGGAGCCGACGCCGAGGTTGCAGTCAGGTTCAGGCATCTCCAACTGCTGAAAAAAGACTTCGGACATCGAAGCGTCATAGTGCTGGCCGGTGTGGACCAGTGTCTGGCGCACATTGGAGTGAGACTTCAGCGCCCGCAGGACCGCGGCCGCTTTCATGAAGTTGGGGCGTGCTCCGACTACGTGGAGGATGTGCATGGGCGTTGGGGAAAGGGAGATTGTACAGGGTCGGGAGTTTCTATTGCCGATTGCCGATTGTTGACTGAACTCTTATCCCGCTTGGGCGGTGATCAGCGATGTGTCTTTTTCGGGCAGAGCGATGACTGCGGCGGTGTGGGCCAGCGTGCGATCGAGAGCATCGGCTAATGCTGTGGGGAAGGCGCTGGTCAGAAGATTTACGTCGAGTTGCAGGTCACGGGTGGAGTACAGGCGAAGCATGGAGAGCGTTCCGCGATAGTGGTTGGCGGAACTGAGCAGATGCAAAGCAATCGTCCAGGCGGAGGAACTGTCGAGCGTTTTCTGCAATGCGGGTTTTGTCCAGCGGAAGGAGTCTGGAGCGCGCCGCTGGGACGGAGGCTCGATGGGATCGAGCGGCAACATCTCGCCGGGGAGTAGTTCCAACTTCAGTTCGAAGCCATCGAAGTCGTTGCTGCCGAACGCCGCTGTCAGAATGCGGCGGACCTGTTCGTAGTCGCGCGCAACTTTGAGTTCTTCGACGGCACGGCGAATGGCTAGGTTATTGACGAAGATCTGCGGCTGATCGAGCGTGCGATGAGCGACACGAGCCAGTTCGCCGAATTCGAGATAGCCGAGGTGCTGCACGCCGATCCAGATGCCAATCCCGAGCACTGCGAGGACAAGCCCAAGAGAACTGCCGGTCGGCCACAGCAAAAACAGACTGAGCATGGCAAAGACAGCGGACACGCCGTAGAGGAGGATGACCACCTGGCGGTGCGTCATGCCGTGCTGCAGGAGTTTGTGATGAATGTGCTCGCGGTCGGCGGTGAAGACGGGGCGTCCGCTGATCAGGCGGCGGATGACAGACAGCACGGTTTCCAGAATCGGCAGACCGAACGAGACGATGGGAATCGCGACGGCAACGATCGTGGGTGCTTTCTGCGCGCCGAACAAGGCAAGGGCGCTGAGCAGAAAGCCGATGAGCAGACTTCCGGAGTCACCCAGGAAGATCGTGGCCGGATTGAAGTTGTAGCGCAGGAATCCCAGAATCGCGCCGGCGAGGGCGATCGTCATGATCTCCACGAGCGGGGGGCCGTGCAATAAGGCCACGACGAACGCCACCATCGTGGAGAACAAGGCAGATCCGGCGGCCAGGCCGTCAAGGCCGTCAATCAGGTTGAAGGCGTTGGTGATGGCGAGAACCCAGACGACCGTTGCGGCCAGTCCTACGTACCAGGGCAGTACGCGATCACCGAAAATGACTGGAATGTTGACGATGCGCAGGCCACCGGCGTACAGCATCGTGGCGGCAATCCCCTGCACCGTGAACTTGACGTAAGGGCCGACTCCGCGAAGATCGTCGTAGACACCGAGAAGGAAGATGAGGGCGGCAGGGACGAAGATGGTGGCAATCGACCGCAGAAAATTCGGGGAATGCATCTGGGGATGGCGTATCGACCAGATGGCGGTGATGCCCAGACTCAAGCAGAAACTCAAAAAGATGGCGACGCCGCCAAGCCGGGGCAGCGGCGTGGAGTGCATGTGACGATCCTGGGTAGGAGCGGTGACCCATCCGCGGGAGTTCGCGAAATCCCGCACATAGCGGGTCAGCACGAACGCTGAGAACAGCCCCGAAAAGAACAAACCCAAACAAATTAGGGTCAACTACGCCACCTCGGCACACAACCGACGGCTAGGCACGCAATCTCGGCACGCTGTCGCAAGTATCGCAGTGACGTCCTGGCGTTAGGAAGTGAGCGAACTGATTCCTGTTGAGGATTGTGAGTCATCCCGAATGTAGCAGTACCGGAATGGGAGTTTCAATCGCGTGCGCAGAAAAAACCTGTGGAAAACTAAATGAGGGGCCCGGAAAATGCGGCGTCGAACGCATTCTACTGTGCTAAACTGCTGTTCAAATTTCATCTACTAGGTTAGGGGTATCGGAATGAAATCGGGTGCGGGTTTCGTTCGCCGCGATTGGGTCCTTTTTTGGGTTCTTATTGCCTTTCTAGTCATCACGAATCAGGGCTACTCACAGCAACCGGCTGACGCCCCGCCGTCCGATCCGCAGAAGACGCCGTCGCAACTTCCAGCCGTGCAGACTCCGGCGGATGTCTCGATCAGTTCCTCGACGGGAACAATGAATACCGCGAAGCCGGCGGCCAAGGTGGATGACCCCGCGAAGAATAGTGGGGACCAGTCGGGCACGGCGAAGCTGGGCCCGGGCGACTTACTCGAGGTAGGCGTGTATAACGTCCCGGAACTGGCCAGCAAGGTCCGGGTCAGCCTGAACGGCGATGTCTACCTGCCCCTAATCGACTACGTGCATGTCGAGGGATTGACGCAGGAAGAGGCGCAGAGCCTGATCGAAAAGCGACTGTCGGATGGAGGCTTTGTCCGCAACCCGCACGTGACGATCTTTGTGGATGAGGCGACTTCTCAAGGCGTAACTGTGATTGGCGAGGTGGCGAAACCGGGGATCTATCCGAACGTTGCCGACCACAAACTGTACGAGGTGATTTCGGAAGCGGGGGGATTCGGTCCCAGCGCATCGCGGAAGATTGCCATCTTGCGGCGGAACCGGCCGGATCCGATTCGCGTCGACCTGCCACGCAATCTGGTCGACGACCCGGCAGCCAATGTGGACATCATGGCGGGCGACACCATCAACGTGCCGAAGGCGCCGATTGTCTACGTCGTAGGAGACGTAGCGCGTCCGAGCGGAGTGATCGTGGACAACGGGTCGCTCTCGGTGCTGCAGGCGCTTGCTTTGGCGGGCGGAACCAACCACACCGCCAAGCTGAGCGGGGCCCGCGTGATCCGCAAAGCGCCCGATGGAGGCGTGACCGAGACCAAGGTTGAGATCAAGAAGATGCTGGAAGCCAAGGCACCGGATGTAATGTTGCAGGCAGATGACATTCTGTTCATTCCGGTCAGCGGGGCACGGGTGCTGGCCAGCAGGACGTTCGAAGCTACAATGACCACGGCCACAGCGCTGGCGGTTTACACGGTGCGTCCGTAGCCGCTTTGGGCTCTCAGCCCTGGCGGACCGTACTTTCCAGGATCTGGATGTATTTCTCTGCGGTGCGGGCGCGGGAGAAATTCTGCAGGATGTATTCCCGCCCATTCTTTCCCAGCGACAGTCCGAATTCGCGATTCGATTGAAGGCGGGCAATCGCTTGCGACAGCGCAACGGAGTTTTCCGGTTCGATCACGAGACCGGCGCCGGCATCCTCCACAATCTGACGCGCCTGGCCGTCCACGCCGAGAATGACAGGGCGGGCACACGACATGAACTCCAGCATCTTGGTGGGAATGACGGTCTTGAAGACGTCGGTCTTTTTCAACAGGACGAGGCAGGCGTCGGAGGCGGCGATGCAGGCTGGAATTTTCTCTCGCGGCTGCTGATCGAGGAACTTCACGTTGGTCAGCGCGCGTGATTGGGCGAGGGACTTGATGCGGTCTTTCTCGGCGCCTTCGCCGATGAGAAGGAAGAGCACGTCAGAGCGTTGCGACTGCAGGGCGGCCGCGGAATCGAGCAGTGTTTCGAGCCCGTGGGCATTTCCCATGGTGCCGATGTAGCTGGCGACGAACCTGCCTTCGAGGCCGAACTGCTTGCGTACATAGTCGCCGCCAATTGCAGGAGAGAACAAATCGGTTTCCACGCCGTTTTCGACGATCGCGATCTTGTCGGCGGGAACGCGCCAGTCTCGCATCAGGCGATCTTTGAAGGCTGGCGTTACGACGACGATGCGATCGGCGTGATCGTAAAGAAATCCGGCGATTCCAGCGACGGAGTGGTGCAACAAGGAATCCTCTCGGCCGACGCCCACGGCAATGAGAGACTCTGGCCAAAGATCGCGCACCTCGAACACGAATGGGACTTGCCGCGAGAAGGCAAGCCACCAGCCCGAGATTCCGACGAGGATCTGCGGCGAGGTCGCGATGATCACGTCAGGACGAGGAATGGTCAAACCGCGGAGCGCGGCCGACAAGCAGAACGAAGCATAATTGCGCATGCGCTCATGCGATTTGCGGTTGGGCAGCGGCCACAGCCAGGTGCGGTAGACATCGACGCGGCCGACTTTTTCGTGGTAGATGAGGCGGCGCAGGCGGCTTTGCCATTCCTGTGGGACGATGCCGGTCGGGTGATTGGGGAATCCGGTCAGCACGGATACTTCGTGGCCTGCTTCGGACCAGTGGTGAGTAAGTTCGGCAGCGCGCGCGGCGGGCGCACCCATCTCCGGCGGAAAGTATTGCGAGACGTAAAGGATTTTCACGCGAAGGTAGAGAGTATCGCAGAGAGAGGCATTTGCGGTAGGCAGGCTCGGTCAGTGCGGGAGCGCACGCGAGGGGGTTACCCCCCTTTCTTGCCACTACCAGTATATCGAGGCCTAGGGGGCTTGCGGCAAGCCCCGGGCAGTGCCGTAGAGTCGCCTTCTGAGTCTTCAGTAATCGGAGGATCGACATGCGAGCAGCACCCGAGCATGCGGTGGTACTCGCCGGAGGAGGGCCCACCGGTCTGATGTTGGCAGCCGAGCTTGCAGTGGCGGGCGTCGACGTTGCCATCGTCGAGCGGCGCGTCAGCCAGGACTTGATCGGAGCGCGCGCTGGCGGCTTGCACTCACGCACCATCGAGGTCTTCGATCAGCGCGGAATCGCCGATCGGTTCCTCTCGCAGGGGCAGCTTCATCACATGGGGTTGACCTTCCGCACGACACCGGTCGATATCAGCGACCTTCCCAGCCGGCACAACTACTACCTCGCACTGTGGCAGCAACACATCGAGCGCATACTTGCCGGCTGGGTCGACGAGCTTGGCGTTCGGATCTACCGCGGACGTGAGGTCACTGATTTCAGGCAGGACGACGCCGGCGTCGACACCACAGTGTCCGACGGCACGTCGCTACGGGCGGAGTACCTCGTCGGCTGCGACGGAGGGCGCAGCGTAATCCGGAAGGTAGCGGGCATCGACTTCGCTGGTTGGGATCCGACGAAGAGCTGGTTAATCGCCGAAGTCCAAATCACAGAGGAGCCGGCGTGGGGCTTGCGCCATGATGCTGTCGGCACCCATGCGATCGCCAAAATGGCGGATGCCCAGGCGATGCGGGTGGTGCTCACCGAACCGCGGCTAAAGACCACAGGCGAACCCACGCTGCGCGATGTCAGCGAGGCGCTCATCGCCGTTTACGGGACCGCTTACGGGGCACACAGTCCCATCTCCATCTCCAGATTCACCGATGTGACTCGCCAGGCCGCTCAGTACCGCGATCGACGGGTCCTGCTCGCCGGCGACGCCGCACACGTGCATCCCCCGATGGGTGGACAGGGTCTCAACATTGGCGTGCAGGATGCGGTGAATCTGGGATGGAAGCTGGCGCAGGTGGTGAAGCGGATATCTCCGGAAAGCCTGCTCGATACCTACCACGCCGAGCGCCATCCGGTTGCCGCGCGCGTGCTGCGCTACACGATGGCGCATGTCGCGCTTCAGCGGACAGATGAACGCACGAAGGCCTTGGGCGATATCCTCTCTGAGCTTGTCATCTTGAACGAGGCGCGCAAACGATTGACGGCGGAGATGTCGGGTCTGGACATCCATTACGATCTCGGCGAGGGGCATCCACTACTCGGTCGCCGCATCCCCGATCTCGATGTGCTCACCGCCAGCGGCCCGCTGCGGGTCTTCACCCTGCTTCATGAAGCACGTCCGGTGTTGATCAACTTCGGCGAGGCCGGCGGCTTCGACATCGCTCCCTGGGCGAATCTCGTTCAGTTCATCGACGCTAAATACGGTGGCCCGTGGGAGCTTCCGGCGATCGGGGTGGTCGCCGCTCCCGCCGCCGTCTTGGTTCGGCCGGACGGATATGTGGCTTGGGTGGGAGATCGAACTCAGGTGGGACTCGCTGACGCTCTAACTACCTGGTTCGGACCGCCAGCCGCCGCGTAGCACACTGGCGTCTAAAACCATCATGCCAGGAGGCCTACAGTCATAGTGCCTAGTAGTGAGCAAGTTTGAACACCGCCTTGTAAATCATCGCGCGAGCACGGTTGGCGCGGCTGTGAGTGTAGTTCTGCCATCGGTCGGCCACGTCGGCGAACTTCGCTTCGCCCGTCAGCCGATGCATCACGCGCAACTGCACGATGTGCAGGCGATGATAGAAGGAACTCGCCACCATCGGCAGGCGCGTTCCAGATTGCTCGTAGAGCGACCAGAATCCCAAGTCATAGCGGGCGAGATTGTGCAGTAGCGTCTTGATGCCGCGCGAGAAGAGTTCCTGCGCAGCGTTGTCTTTCGTCGCGAGCGCGTAGTCGTAGATTCCCCAGAGCGCCCAGATAAATCCGTTCAATATGTGCGTCGGCGGGGAGACGATGTATTCCTCGAACCATAGGTCTCCGGATTCATCGGTGAAGACGACTCCGCCATCGGCAATGGGGCGCTCGAAGGCAGCGAATGCCTGTCGCGCCGCGTCGAGATAGCGCCTGTCACCCGACTCCTTATGCGCCCGCACCAGCACGGAGATTCCCTGGCCTTGCGCCAAGGCTGAGTACCACGGGGCCTTGAGCGTGTCGCGGTATTCCCAGTCGAAGTGGTGATTCCAGACGGCGAGTCCATGAGCGTTGTGTTCAAGGTGGGCACAGAGCCAGTCGGCGATGAGGAAGAACTTGGTCTTGCGCGTGGGGTCGGAGGTGCGGCGCCAGAGATTGTAGTTGCCAAGTCCGTATTGCGCGATGGCTATCGGGTTGTATTGCAGACCGATGTCTCCGTGATAATCGAGTTGCGGGATTTCCGCTGGATCGAAGGCGCCGTGGTAGTCGGCCTTTTCGGCGAACAGCATGTAGTACTCGCCGAGTTCTCCGGGAGTCGCGTTGGGATTTTCAGTCGGAGTTTCGTGCCAGAAGGTGAGATGGCTTTTGCCGCCGAGCAGGTAGGCGCTGAAAATGCGGCGGTAATAGGCGAGGGTGGGCAATGACGTTCGGAATAAAGGCAGCGGCGTTCGATCAGCTGTCGCGAGTGACGGCGAGACGCCGCCACGACAGCCGCCGGGACGGCGGCGCTACTTCATCTTACGGCAAGTCGCGGTTGATGACGTACAGCGAGAGGGTTGCGTCGTCAAGCCTCACGGCAATCGTGGAAATGGCGAGGAACTGAGTGGAGTTCTCGCCGTCGGGCAGGAAGGCGTTGCCGTACTGGAACAGACTCATGGGCCACACATCTTTTTGCCATGCTTGAAGTGAAGACCAGTTGGCATCCTGGGCAATGTCTGCGCCGAAGATGCGCACGGCGCGGTCCCGGTTTAACTCGCTAGGCTCGACCATGGTGGAGAAGAAGACTTGGTTCGTGACGCGGCATCCATAAATGGACGAACTGGTGAGCGGGGCGAGTTGCGACAACTGTCCCTGACGATCGAGCCGATAGATGTAGTTCGGTTCGAGCGGCGTGTCGGTAGAAAAATAGATTGCGCATTCGGTGACGACCGCTGCGACGGCGCGTGCCTGTTGTTTGCCTTGCAGGAAGACGTCAACCCGGCTGAAATCGCAGGCGGCACGCAGCACGCGGCACTCGTCACCGTAGTCGCCGGTGAGGATCCAGAGACAGTTTCCCCAGGGATCATGAACGATATTGTGCACGTGGCGGATGGCGCCTTTGGGGAAGGTGTATGCGACGCTCCACGTCGCGCCCTGATCGCTCGAGGCGTAGATGTGAACTTCATCGCGGGAGGCGTTATCGAAATACTCTCCCCAGTAAATCGCACCATTGGGAACCGCGGTGATGTGCAGCGGCCGGGTTCCGCGCGTGATGGAATAGGTGGTGCGAAATTCATCTTGATCGGGACGCCTGGTCACGATCGCTCCCGGCACGGCGCCAATGAGCACGCCGGATGGAAGAACGGCGAGGGCATGAAAGCCGTCCCGAAGGACTCGCGCAGTCAGGCGACTCGTCACCGAGAGGCGACGTTGCCATGAGGGCGTGAATTTTGCGATGGGTTGCCAGTTTATGTGGCGCGGATCACGAATCGTGGCACGGAAAAGTGAGTATCCGCGAGATGCGTAGAGCTGATCTCCAGCCCAAGTCAGAGCGCGCAGACCGACGAATCGTGCCACACGAACCAGGCTGACGTTCGGGGTCGGGTTCGGGTGGCTCATTCGCGGATGAAACGCAGGCGGTTGTCGTCAGAACGGGATTATCTCATGATGTTTGAAACAGAGTACCCGGGAGTCCCCATTCATCGCATAACGGTCTCTACTTTGCACGCGCGCGAAACTTTCCGGCCAAACGGATGTTGCGAAACACAACAGAGGAATTCTCCACTTGATGCGAGCTTTCGCGCGGTTAGCTGTGCGTTCTCACTTAGCACGATCGTGATTTCCAATGGACGAGATCGAATTTATGCGCAGGACAAATCAGTAGGTTGGGCATACAAAAGAGGAGTATCTGCTGCAGCAAGACAAATCAGGCGACTGAGGACGTATGGTCGGCAGTCGCTGCCGAATAGTCGGCAAGTCACCGCGTTGTGATGGATCTGACGACTTCGGGCAGCGGGGAAACCACTCGCCGCGAGGCAGTGAACCCTCTGGCCCACCACGTGCAACCTAATCGAAATCTGAAAGCTTCCGGAACTTGCTGGGGGCAGAAAGCAGTTGTCGATATGTTGAGCCAGTGCGCCAATTCGAAATGCGGAAAACCCTTTCTTCGGCTACGAGAGGGAAAACTGTTTTTGGTAGAGACCGACCGTCTGACCAAGCCGGGTGAAGCGGCGACGCCGCCATTTGTCCGGGCGCGTCAAATACAGCGTCGCGTGGAGCATTACTGGCTCTGCGACGAATGCGCCGCGGAGTGGACTCTGATTTACGACCGCGAAAACGGAGTCGCGCTGTCCCCGTTGCGGCGGCCGGCCGTAAGTGTCGCAGCGGCAGCCGCGGCCCAGAGCGGAATAGCGTAGCACCTACTCGAAGCCATGCTTTTTCCACGTCTTCCAATCGTCGCGAACCCCCTGCAGCATGGCTTCGGTAGCTTCATGTAACCATTTCACCTTTTGCTTGTCCAAGTGGCGAAGAATCTTCTTGCGCGCGGAGTTCGTTCCCAGATGCACATTCGCGGTTTCCCATCCCATGGCATGAAGCAGGCGCCCCTCTTCGCCTTGAGCCGTCAGAGCAGAAAGCTCGATGCGGGAGCAGTGCGGGCTCAGGCGGCGGACGATCCAACGGCCGCGCAGTTGCACGAACGGATCAGGACAGCGCACGGCGCGACTGATGATGGTTTGGTAGAGAATCTCGGTCACTCCCTGATGTCCATGGGCCCAATCGCACGCCGACGCCACCAGTGCTTTGGCTTCGCGGGCGATTCGTCCGCCTTTCCAGTCGGCAATCGCGACGTAGCGCGCGTGGCCGAGGCTCCCGAGTCCCGCAACGCGATGGGTCAAGCGATACTTCAGATTGCGCGCCGGCATCAGATGCTCGATGGCGTCAATGGCGGTGGTCGGAACGTCGCCCTTGATGGTCGGTAAGGCGTCGATCTTGGCCCAGAAGTGAACCGGATCGCGCAGCTTGCTTTCGGCGATCTGACGAAGCCATTCATTCTGTTCCCCTAAAACAAAGGGCTTGCCGCCCTGACGCAACCCATCACGGTAGCCTGCGAGAATTGTGGCACAGATGTCCTTTCCTTTGATCGGGAGGTGCCCGGCTTCGCAGGCCAAATGCGCGCTGACGGCGAGACGTACCAGATCGTTGGAATACGCCAGAGGATGAGCTTCATCGAAGTCGTTGACTCCCCAGATGAGGCGGCCTTCGGCGTCGCGCCAGGTGCCGAAGTTTTCCACGTGCAGATCTCCGACCGCGAGAACGTGAGGAACCTTGGCGAGGTCGGGACAAATCTCCGGCCAGACCTGCGCCCAGCGGTAGAACGTGGCGCGGAGAAACGGGAACACGGCCGCCTTCATGTTGGCGTGCTTCAGACGCAAGTCTTTCTTCACGATCTCGGTGTGATGGCCAAGCCAGTCTTCGAAGTGGCGCGTCGCCTTGACGACGTTCATAGCGCGGAACAATAGTTTGCGGGGGAGGAGAAGTCAACGGTAGTTCGGCCCTGAGGGAAAGAGTACATTCACCGCAGAAAGCGGGGAGGATTGGCTGAGTCCGACGGGAGAATCGTGCTTGCGCGCAAAACCGGGGCGAGTGCCAGAAACAATCACCGGGCGTCGGAGAGGGCTGGTTCACACCTCTTTCGGTCCGAGGCCCGGCGACTGCAAAGTGAAATTTCTCTACTTCTTGAAGAACTCTGCGTTCTTCTCGATGAATTCCTTCTTTTCCTCCGGAACATCTTCCAGCGCGTGGATCGAGTCTGATGTGCAAGCGGGCACGCAAGCGCCGCAGTCGATGCAGCCCTCGGGATCGACGTACATCTGGGTAGCGTCTTCAAAGCCGGGCTCGTCCGTCTTGGGATGGATGCAGTCGGTGGGGCAGACCTCAACACAGAGGGAGTCTTTGATGCAGGTATCAGTAATTACATAGGCCATGATGAAATCGTTCTCCTGGAAATGAGCACTTCACTCGCTCAGTACGAGTGTAAGGAGCGTGCCAGAGGTCATCCGTGATCGGGGTCACACGCGGACGTGCGGAAAAGGCAGCGAAGGAGCATCGGAGAAGACCCGATGATAGAGATCACGTCGAACAGTGACCATGGTCACAGAAATCGAAGGGTAACAGGGCTTAAATAGGCACAATTGAACTAGGCCTTCTAGTCATAGGATCGCCCGGCTCCACCCACAGAACCCCACAAGCCGTTACCCCAGACGGCGGGAGCCGGGCGCTTGAAGGCTAAGAAATCATAAGCGGCAACCTCCCCCTCCCCCTCCTGATCTGTGGCCAGTTGGCAGTTGTCAGGAATTCACCCAGATTTCCGCGCTGGACCGATCACGGTAGTCCAAGTGTGTGCCGTTGGACACGCCCGTGTTTTCCAAGCCACGGCTCCCGTGACTAGATCGCCAATAACTCCTTCTTTTCCAATCGGATCCCGAATGGACACCTGGCTGCTTTTTCGTAGGGTGCTGGTGATCACACAAAAGGGGGCCGACATGAGTGGAACCGCTTCAGAGGCTTCGAAAGGCAGGGCGCTGGGACTTGGACTAGCTCTGGCGGCATTGGTGGCGGTTCCCTTGGCAGCTCAGGAACCCGCACCCGTCCTTCCGCAGCCGCGCGACCGGACCGTACTTGTCAGCCTGGTCGATCGCAAGCTCGCCGTAATCGACAACGGAATTATGATCGCGGAATTTCAAGTCTCGGTAGGAGCCGAGCTGAGCCCGAGCCCTACCGGCGAATTCAAGGTCGTCAGCCGCGTATTGAATCCTACCTACTACAAGCCCGGGAACGTGATTCCCGCGGGCAAAGACAATCCGGTCGGCACCCGCTGGGTGGGACTCAGCCTGAAGGGATACGGCATTCATGGGACGAATGCGCCGCGATCGATTGGGCGCGCGGCATCGCATGGATGCATCCGGCTGCGCAATCGCGACATGGAGAAATTGTTCACGATGTTGCGAGTCGGAGACGTAGTGCAGATCCGCGGCGAGCGCGACGAACAGATCGCGCGACTCTTCGGCGGCAAGGCGGACGAAGTCGTGATGGCGGATGCGCAGACGGCTTCGCAGAGCGCACAGGAATCATCGCAAGCTGCGGTTGGACTCGGAAACTAGTGGGATTTCAGAATCTCAGGAGGACGTTATGCAAATGGCAATCACACTCATGGCGGTCGTGGCAGGGATGGTTTTCTCGCTGGCAGTCGCTCTGCTGGCGGAAGAGCTGATCTTCGGACAAGTGTTCCGGCTGTTCTTTGCCCGGCAGGCGGCAACAGTGAAACCAGGGCAGAAGCGCTAAGGCGCGGAGGAGATCGACATGCTGGCGTTGAAGTACTTGTTGATGTATGGCGGCCTCGGGATGATTCTCGTGGCTCTGGGCATTTTGGGATACGACTCGTATCGAGAACTGCTGTATCGAAAAACGCTGGCAACGCCGGGCAGCACGCTGCCTCCACAGCCGGAATGGCGTTGGCGCACTACGCTGGCGCTGGGGCTGCTGGCCTGGGGACCGATTCTGCTCGCGTTCAGTATTGTCGTCGTGCCGAGCGGAATGGCGGGCGTGCGGGTCAGCGAAACCGCCGGGACGGTTCCGGGAACGCTATATCCCGGTGTGCATTTCGTCAAGCCGCTGGTGGAGGAGGTCGCACTGTTTGACACATGCGATCAGGTCTTCACGACTGGGATCGCGGAAGACGGCAAGATCGCAGCCGAGAACGTCTCTGCCAAGCCACAACTGCTGAACGTGCAGGCGAAAGAAGGATTGACGCTCGGTCTGGCGATTACAGTCCGCTATCGCCTTGATCCCAAGCGGCTGGACTATGTGCAGAGCAACTTGCCACATCCAGTAGAGAAAGAAATCGTTCCTCCCGTGGTAGCCAGCGTGTGGCGAGAATTGATTCCGAATTACACCGTGCGCGACGTGTTCTCGGCCAAACGAGAAGAGGTGCGGCAGCGCGCGGCCGGGATGATCACACAGAAGCTGGCAGCCGATGGAATCGTCGTAAAGGAAGTAATGCTCCGCGACATCCACTTGCCGGAAGAGTACGCGAAGGGACTCGAGACCCTTCTACTCAAAGAGCAAGAGAACGATCGCATGAGCGTGGAGACGGAACTCAAGCAGAAGCAGGTCAAGATCGCGGAACTCGAAGCCGAAGCCACCAAGGTTCAACAGATCAAGCAGGCGGAGGGCGAGGCGCAGGTGCACGTCCTGCAGGCCAAGGGAGAGTCCGACGCCATGCAGTACACACTCCCGCTGAAGGAAAAACAGATTCAGCAGAGCAAACTCGAAGCGGAAGCGCGCAAAGAGGCCACGATCCAGAACGCGGAAGCATCGGCACAGGCCAAGGTGATCGACAGCAAGGCCGAGACAGAGCGGCGCAAACTGCTGGCTGAGGCAGAGGCGGAGCGCATTCGGATCACCGCCGCGGCCGATGCCGAGCGCCTGCAGAGCGAGGCGACGATCCTGAAGCAGAATCCGCTGTTGATCAACAAGATCGTGGCGGAACGACTGTCGGACAAACTGCAGATCATGATGGTGCCCGCCGACGGCAAGTTCTTCATGAACGATGTGCTGCGGAGTATGAACCTGGGCAGCGCCGGGACTCCGGCTGAACCAGCTGAACAGGCGGAGAGCAGGTAAGGTCAGCAAGATCGGCGCCGCAGGGTTTATCCGTTCCTCGTAACAGATACACGTTGATGTGGTGTCCAAACAGTACAGAGGCTGGAGGGCAGTCGCATGCGCGGGGCGGTTTATAATTCGGCCATCCCAGAGAATCTTTGGAGATCGGTGAACTGCGCCTCACGCTCCGCGTCTGCCTTCCCGGCTTTGCCTCTTATTTTGTTTGCCGCACTGGCGTGCTCCATTCCTGCCCAAGCAGCCGACTGGAACGCCGCCGAGCAGCAACTCGCCCGCAAGATCGTCGCGGTCACCGGACCGGGAGCCATAGTGCTTACGGTGGAGAATCGTTCGTCGCTCGGTCGGCGCGATGGCGACATCGTCACGAACGGACTGCGCGTTGCGCTCGAGCAATCGGGAATTCATTTCGTCAAGTCAGACCAGGCGGTGGGCACGGTCGCGATCACGCTGTCGGAGAATCCAACTTCGTACGTCTGGGTAGCGGAGATTCATCAGGGGACGGCGTCCTCGGTCGTGATGGTCTCAGTTCCCCGTTCAGGACGACCCAATGTCGCCCATGATTCAATGCCGATCACCCTGCGCAAGAGTCTGATCTGGGGCCAGGATGGGCCGATGCTCGACGTAGCCGTGCTCGAAGAAAACGGAGCGCCAACGCGCATCGCGGTTTTGACTCCCGACAATGTGTCGATCTATCGGCTTCAGAACGGAAAGTGGCAGACGGAGCAGACGGTGGAAGTGATCCATGCTGGGCGGTGGCCGCTGGACTTGCGCGGCAGACTGGTTCCGGCAAAGGATCACTTGCTGGACGCGTATCTTCCGGGCGTGATCTGCCGAACCGCCCCGGGGAGTGCACTGACCATGAACTGTCACGAGAGCGACGATCCGTGGCCGATGGTGTCGATTGGAGCGAACACGGGCTCCCCGATTTTTCCGACCGCGGGATCAGCGAATAAGAATTCGGCTCCGCCGGTGCCGCAGATGTCGGGATTCTTCGCGCCCGCGCGGAACTTCTTCACTGGTGTCATAACACCGGCGATTGGAAAGTTCAGCACAGTTCCGAAGTTTTATTCGGCGGGATTTCTTCCGCGCGAGAAATACACGTTGTGGTTATTCGCGGCAACAGACGGAAGAGTGCATCTGGTCGATGGAGTCAGCGACCAGGCATCGAGGTTCGAGTGGGGCAGCGACATCGCGACGGTGAGGACTTCCTGCGGTGCGGGATGGCAGGTACTGGCGGCCGATTCCGGCATGCGGAATGTCGATTCGGTGCGGGCGTACGAGTTTCCCGACCGCGATGCGGTTGCGGTCAGCGCGGCGATCGATCTCACAGGTCCGATTTCGGCGATGTGGACCGAGGCTCGAGGCGATACCGCAATCGTGGTTGTGAAGAATCGAGAGACAGGGGGCTATGAAGCGTATCGGTTGGAAGTCGCTTGCAGCCAGTAGCCTTCTGCTGGGGGCGCTGACGGCGGGTGCGGAAACGAGGCCTCAGTACGGCGGCATCCTGCATGTGACGATGCGGGCGGCACCGATGTCGCTCGATCCTGCCGACAGCCGACAGGCGGACTCGATTCCGCGCCGGAGTGTGGATGCACTGATATTCGACACTCTCGTAGGCGTCGATGAATCCGACCGCGTGAGGCCGGGCCTCGCGGAGTCGTGGCAGCTGGGACGGGGCAATCAGAAGCGGCAGTTTCGGGTCCGGCATGGAGTGAAATTTCACGATGGGACTGCGCTGACCGCCGATGCGGTGGCCTCGTCGCTGCGTGCCGCAAATCCGTCGTGGGTGGTGGTTGTTGCGGAAGACTCGGTGATCATTGAGTGTGATAGCCCCGATCCGCAGTTGCTGGCGGAGCTGGCGCTTTCGCGAAATGCGATTGTGAAACGAGATGCCGAGAACAAGTTGATCGGTACGGGGCCGTTCCGCATTCTGGATTGGCAGCCCGGAAGAAAGCTGAGCCTCGCGGCCTTCGAAGATCACTGGAGCGGGCGGCCGTTTCTTGACGGCATCGAGATCGAGATGGGCAGAAGCTTCCGCGATCAGATGACGGCTCTGGAACTTGGGAAGGCGGAACTAGTAGAGGTCGCGCCCGAGCAGACACACCGCGTGTCCCAGGCGGGGCACGCGGTGTCGAGTTCAGCACCAACAGAACTGCTGGCGCTCGAGTTTACGCACGAGGCTTCGTCTTCCGAGGAGAAGAGTCTTCGCGAGGCACTAGGGTTCAGCGTAGACCGCGGATCGATTCGCAATGTGTTGCTACAGGGCGCGGGACAGCCGACGGCCAGCCTGCTTCCAACATGGATCAGCGGGTATGGATTCGTATTCAAGGCTGATGCAGATTTGCCGAGAGCGCGCCAGGTGCGCAATCAGGTCCGCACGGCTCCAACGTGGACGATCGCATACGACGCCAACGATCCCTTGATGCGGCTGATTGCGGAGCGGGTCGCTCTGAATGCCAAAGATGGGGGTTTGTCGTTGCAGCCGAGTGTGGCTGCCAGCGCCGATTTGAGACTGGTACGGATTCCTCTAGCAGCTTCTGATCCTTGGGTTACGCTGCAGGAACTTGTTGCGCAAACCGGGTTTCAGGCTGCGAAGAGCAAGGGCGGTTCGACGGAAGATCTTTATGCGACGGAGCAAGCAGACCTCGCTTCGGAACGACTCATCCCGCTGTTCCATCTCCCGGTCTCGTATTCTTCGGTTTCGGGACTGCGAAACTGGACGCTGCGCATGGATGGAAGCTGGGACTTGTCGGCTGCGTGGCTGGAGGGCGCGAAACCATGACCTTTCGGCGCAAACTTCTCGCAGTCTTTGCCTTGACGGTCTTTCTGTCGGTGGCGGGTGTGGCTTTGCTGGTGCAGCTGGTCACGCGGAATGCCTTTGAGAAGACTGAGAACCAGCGGACGGCCGCGCTGGTCGCGCAGTTTCAGCGGGAGTTCAGCCGGCGCGGAGATGACGTGGCGCGCCGAATCGAGAGTATCGCAGGCGCGGAACCGGTTACTCGAATGCCGAATGCGCTCAACGGCACATCCATCGACTCCGCTGAGTATTTCGATCTGGCCCGCTCGATGGCGGAGAACCGGCAACTCGACTTTCTGGAATTTCTCGACTGGCACGGGACGATCGTTTCGTCCGCACAGTGGCCGGCGAAGTTCGGCTACCCGGACCCGACTTTCGACAGCATTTCCACATCGAGCGAGCAAGGATACTTTCTGAAGATGGAGGAGTTGCAGGATTCAACGGCGTTGGGACTGTTTGCGGTGCGAACGGTTCGTGCTGGAGAGCATCCGATGTACGTGGTCGGTGGCCGCCGAATCGACAGAAACTTTCTATCAGCGCTCGATCTTCCGGCGGATACGCGGGCTTTGCTCTATCAAAATCGCGCCGATCATTTTTCGGCGGATTTTCTGCTCGATCCGGCGTGGACTGGTAGCTCGCCAGACGCAGGGCACCCGGCCGATAAGTTTGCGCCGCTAGTCGAAGCGGTACGGCAGTACAACCAGGAGATCACCGGAATCGTAAGCTGGTCTGCGGATCAGGCAGATCAGGAAGTGTTCCACGCGATTCCCCTGCGAGGGGTGGGTAAGGATCATCCATTGCTCGGGATTCTGCTGATCGGGAATTCGCGGCGGAGCTATGTCGAACTCAAGCGTCGCATACGAGATTCGGCGCTGCTGGTGGGCGGCGGAGGAATCGTGCTCGCGATTCTGCTGAGCAGTTGGGCGTCGGCACGAGTGACGCGTCCGGTGGTGCAACTGGCACGTGCGGCCCAAGATGTCGCCGGCGGAAACTGGGATGCGAGGGTGGAGGTCGCCGGGCACGACGAGGTCGGGCAACTTGCGGAGTCGTTCAATCGTATGACGACGGAGTTGCTCGCCCAAAAAGAACGCCTGGTGCAGACCGAACGCGTTGCCGCATGGCGAGAACTGGCGCGGCGATTGGCGCACGAACTAAAGAATCCACTCTTTCCTCTTCAATTGACGGTTGAGAACCTGATCCGCGCGCGCGAGCAGAGTCCGGAGTTGTTCGAAGAAATCTTCCGCGAGAGTTCGCAGACATTGCTGGCTGAGATTTCGAACCTTAAGGGAATCATTGGGCGCTTCAGTGAATTTTCGAAGATGCCGCAGCCGCAGTTGCAGAGCGTGCAGGTGAATGAAGTTGTGGCAGCTGTGGCGCGATTGTTCCAGGCACAGTTGCAGGCGCCGGGGCGGGAGCCGATCGTGTGTTGCCTCGAACTAGATGACCGCATTGCACCGATCGCGGCGGACCCGGAGTTGCTGCATCGGGCATTATCGAATCTCGTGCTGAACGCGATGGACGCCATGCCCAGGGGCGGCGCGCTCACGCTGCGCACACGACAGGATGACGGAAGAGTCGTCATCGAGGTGGCGGACACTGGGTCTGGCCTGACGCCCGAGGAGTGCGAACGCATCTTTACTCCTTACTACACGAGCAAGCAGCATGGGACCGGTCTCGGGCTGGCGATTGTGCAGTCGGTGGTGAGCGATCACGGCGGAAGAATCAGCGTCCGCAGCGAACCGGGCAAAGGGACGACATTCGTGATCGAGTTGCCGAACAACAGCGCGGCGCTGCAGGCGATGGCGACTGCAAAGAACGCAGAAGACACGGCAGGAAGATTTCGGTCAACTGAGGAGGAACGGTGCCGCACAAAGCACATCTGCTGATCGTAGACGATGAGGCGAACACGCTGGCATCCTTGTCGCGCGCCTTCCGGCTCGCCGGACATGAAGCGACAGTCTGCGACAACGCTGGGCGTGCGCTGGAACTGGCGAAAGCGCAGAGTTTCGATCTGATTCTTTCGGATGTCGTGATGCCGGGGAAGGATGGGCTGACGCTGCTGGAGGAATTGAAGCAGCAAGGGGTCACATCGCCAGTTGTGATGATGTCGGGCCAGGCACACATTGAGATGGCGGTGCGCGCCACGCGACTCGGTGCGCTGGATTTTCTGGAGAAGCCGATCTCCAGCGACAAGTTGCTGCTGACAGTCGACAACGTACTGAAGTTGCAGCGACTGGAAAGCGAAAACCAGCAACTCCGCCAGAGGCTGGGAAAGCACGAGATCGTGTGGAAGGGCGACGCGATGCGGCGGGTGATGGCGCAACTCGAACGGGTCGCCTCGAGCGAGTCGCGTGTCTGCATTCTGGGCGAAACAGGAACCGGGAAGGAACTGGTGGCGCGCACGATTCACGAGCGGAGCGCACGGGCTGGAGGGCCGTTCGTTACGCTGAACTGCGCCGCGATTCCGGCGGAGTTAATCGAGTCGGAATTGTTTGGGCACGAGAAGGGATCGTTCACCGGCGCGTCGGGGCGACACATCGGAAAATTCGAGCAGGCCGACCAGGGGACAATTTTTCTCGACGAGATCGGCGACATGCCGCTGAACATGCAAGCCAAACTTCTGCGCGTGCTGGAAGAAGGAGAAGTCGAAAGGATTGGAGGAGACAAGCCGATCAAGGTAAATGTTCGCGTGGTGGTTGCGACGCATCGCGATCTTGAGAGGCGGGTTCGCGAAGAGAAATTTCGGCAGGATCTGTTCCATCGCATTTACGTTTTTCCCTTGATGCTTCCGCCGTTGCGAGAGCGCCGTGAGGATATTCCAGCGCTGGTGGAGCACTTTGCAGATCAAGTGTGCGCACAAAATGGATGGAAGCCTGTTCCCTTTACCCCTGAGGCGATGGAGGCGCTGCACTCGTACTCCTGGCCGGGGAATGTCCGCGAACTCCGCAACATGGTGGAGCGGCTGATGCTGCTTGCGACCGAAGGTCAGGTTGATGTGGCGACGGTGCAGATGGCGCTGCCCAAATCATCTGGCGGCGCGACGATTCCGGGCGTGGCTGCGGACTCCGGTCCCCTCGCCGATCGCGTTCAATCCTTCGAGCGGGAAGTGATTCTTGCCGAGTTGAAGCGCAGTCAGCACAACATGAGCATGGCGGCGAAATCGCTTGGCCTGGAGCGCAGTCACCTGTATAAAAAGGCGGAGCAACTCGGAATCGATCTGCGTGCGTTGCGCCGCGAGCAAGGCACGTCGGACTGACTCCGGGTCATCGAAGTGCCTCGGAGGCTGCGTTGGTCTGGAAAGCCTGGGTCATCTGCTTCGTCTTCCTTTCTTCTTCCCTCTTTGCCATTGAACCTCCATCGCCTCCGGCCTACGGAGTCCGCATGGAGCAGGCGTGGATTCCGATGAAGGACGGGGTGCGCCTCGCCGCGACCATGTACATGCCTGACGGCGCGAAACCGGGAGAAAAGTTCCCTGCATTGCTGGAATATCTGCCGTACCGCAAGGATGATGGAACGGCGGCCGGCGACTATCCCAAGCATGCGTACTTTGCCCGGCGAGGATACGTCAGCGTGCGAGTCGACATTCGCGGGTTTGGCGCGAGCGAGGGTGTTCCGCCGGAGCGGGAGTATTCCGAGCAGGAGCAGGTCGACGGCGAACAGGCAATCGCCTGGTTGGCACACCAACCTTGGTCCAACGGCAACGTGGGAATGTTCGGGATCTCGTGGGGCGGCTTCACGGCGATGCAGATGGCCATGCGGCACGCGCCCGGACTGAAGGCAATCGTCGCAGCGCATGCAACCGGCGAACTGTTTCACGATGACGTGCACTACGTCGACGGCATGGCGCACGTCGACGAATTTGAATTGAACATGGACATGGCGGAAGGCTGGGTGAGCGCTCCGGACTACTCACTCGATGAGAAAGTGCTGGGACCGCGCTTCGATTCGCCGCCGTGGTCGCTGCTGTATCTGAAGCATCAGCATGATGGGCCGTTCTGGCGAGAGCGTGTGAGGCCGCTCAGTGAAATCATTACTCCGAGTTTTCTGATTGGCGGATTGCAGGACGGATACCGCGACAACGTCACCGACATGTTGATAAAGTCGAAGGCTCCGATCAAGGCGATCGTTGGGCCGTGGAATCATTCCTGGCCCAACGAGCCTGATTTCGGGCCGGGTGTGGAATGGCGTGATCAGGCTGTGCGCTGGTTTGACTATTGGCTTAAAGGCCGTGACACGGGAGTTCGGAACGATCCGCGGCTAGTGATCTACATGCAACATTGGCATCCGCCGGATCCGAATCTCGCGGAAGTACCGGGGGAATGGCGGCGCGAAGACGTATGGCCCCCGATGAGCGCGAAGAACACAACTTTATTTCTTCAGGGGAATCACACGCTAGCGGATTCGACGGCTAGGGCGGACACGCACTCACTGAAATATGTTCCGACGATCGGAGTGGAAGCCGGCTTCTGGTGGGGCGAGTTGCTGAGCGATCCTCGGCCGGTAGACGCGTTCAGCCTGGTGTATGACTCGGCGCCGCTGGAGAATGATTTGGCGATCCTCGGCCGTCCGCATGCCGTGCTGCGAGCTTCGGCGACAGCGACGCAGGCGAACTGGTTCGCGCGTCTGTCGGACGTGGCGCCGGATGGAACCGTTACTCAGATCACAGGTGCCGGACTAAACGGGGCGCAGCGCGAATCGATGAGCAAACCGACAGTGCTAGAGCCGGGCCGACTGTATCCGCTCGATATCGAGATGCACCTGACTTCGTGGGTGTTTCCAAAGGGACATCGCATTCGCGTGGCGATTTCGAATGCTCTGTGGCCAATGATCTTGCCGACGCCCTTTGCGATGACGACGTCGCTGCAACTCGGCGGCAGTGCTGGCTCGAAGATCGTGCTGCCGGTCGTGCCTCATCATGGTCAGGCAGTTCCGGAATTTTCTGCGCCGCAGCCCTCCGAGTTTCGAAAGGATATTAAGAGTGAGGGATTCCCCTGGCCTGGGGAATGGAGCGTGGAGCGCGATGAGGCGCGGCAGAAGACCACCGTGCACTGGAAAGGCAAGGATGGCTCTGAGTATCCATGGGGCACGGAGAAGGATTTCGAGAGTATGACGTATGAAGGAGATGACGCGCATCCGGAGACGTGCACCGTGCGCGGTGAGGCCGAGAGTGTGTTCGCACTTAAGGACCGTACGCTGAAATGGCGCGGGCATTTGCTGGTGACGACGGATCAGAAGAACTTCTATTACAAGTACACGCGGGAATTGTTGAAGGACGAACAGATATTGAAATCGAAGACCTGGCAGGAAACAATCCCCCGGGATCATCAGTGAGAGACGTAGCGAGCTACGTCTCTACGAGTACAGGGGTGGTGGCCTTCAGATCGGCCGCCAGGAGACGATGGAACAACTGCTCCCCTGCTTCGCGGCGTACGGAGAGGCGTCCCGCACCGTAAGCGCGCGATTTCAGCCCACGCTGTACGTCTTCGCAAATGCCCAGGTCTTCATCCTGCACGCGGTTGCCGACGTTCACCGATTCGGTGTTGTAGGCACGGCGGGATTCACTCACATCGCTGAAGTAGAAATCGAAGATCACCGTGCAGTGATCGGCATCCACAGGGACGACATAGTTCGTGTCCATGTATCCCTCGTAGCAGTTGATCATCAGGTTGGGATATTGCCAGAAATACCAGGCGCGATCGCCTTTTCGCGTGGCTCCCGTGGCTGCGTCCTCGTCCGAGGCAACCATGGGGCTCGATTGCAGACAGTAGCGGTCTTCGTTCTCGATGGTGTACTGCTTGTAGTCCAGTACCGAACTCAGCCCTTTGTGGAGATGCGGTACGTGGTATCCGCCGTCGAGGTAGTTGTCGACGTAGACTTTCCAGTTGCAGTGGATGTCGTAGCTGCGGCGGTCGAAGTGGTGCAGCCTGCTGATGCCGAGAGGCGCAACGCGCTTTGCCAAACCGCCAAGGAACTCGAGAAGAGGCGGCGCCGCCGAATCGAGATTCACGAAGACGAAACACTCCCAGGTCTCGACGCGGATCGGGACGAGTCCGTTGTCAGAACGATCGAAGTTCTCGACGCCCTCGAACTCGGGCATCCCCTTCAACGAGCCATCCAGACCGTACTTCCAGCCGTGATAGGGACACTGGAGGATCGCGGCTTGCCCACATGGCTGCGTCACGACGGCCGCCGCATGATGGCGGCATACGTTGAAGAAGGCACGCAACGTGCCATCTGAGCCACGCACGACAACGATCGGTTCGCCAGCCACGCGGGTCGAGACGAAGTCTCCGGCATTCTGAAGTTGACTGGTGCGGGCAACGAGCTGCCAGGTCTTACTGAAGACGTGGAGGCGCTCCAGTTCGGCGATGCGCGGATCCACGTACCACGGTGCAGGAATGGTGGACGCCTCGGACAAAGGCGCACGGTCGTCGTAGCTGGACAGAATCTGATCGATGGTTGCTTGCATGCTCGTGCTCTCTTAAAGTTCTGGGGTTCGAAACAACACTAGCGACGATGATTTCCCCGGCTGCGATGTCGCGGGGCAGCGACTGAACTTCCAGGCTCTCCAATCGCCCGCCGTAGCATCGCGAGGAACTGCTGAATCCGCGCTTCCTTCTTCTCGGCCAGTTCGCTCTGACGCCGAAACAGGCCGGGGTCGAGCTCTGCAGTCAGCAGGGCATCCTGAAAGCGCTCGACCATCCAGTCAATGATGGAGACCATCATCTCCACATCGAGATCGTCGCGCAGTTCGTGACGCTCCAACCCGAAACGGACAAAATTCACGGTGCCGTACGGATCTTCGCTGATCAGAAAGCGGTTGATCTCGCGCTTCAAAACCAGGTCAGTGCCGTAGTTGCCCAGCAGCGAGATGCGGTACGGGATCCAATCTTCGTGCACCAGGTGCTCAGTGCGTATGAGCCAGTAGCGCAGCACCTCGAAGAATCCTCGCTGCCGCACTTCAGCCGGCGCGTCGAGATATTTGGCAAAGGAACGCACCGCTCGCTTGTAGACCTCGAAGAACAGCCCGTCTTTGCTGCCGAAGTGCTGGAAGATGGAGCCCTTAGCAATGCCTAGCGTGGCGGCGATGTCGCCGACGCGGGCCGCGTGGTATCCGTGCTCGGCGAAGTGTTGCGTGGCGGCTTCGACGATGCGAGAGCGTTTCGCTTCCGATCGCGGACGCAGCTTTGCCTGCCGCTGGTAGAGCGGAGGCGCAATCCGATTACTGGCGATTCCAGGCATAAGAATGACTCTTAGTCACGACAGCATACACTTCGACGGTACAGGATTCAACTTCATTTTTGTTGGCTTGTACGGTAGTGTAGTTCAATTCAGGATCGTAGTCGTGACCTGAAGTCAGACGATCAAAAATCTCTATGGGGAAGCAGATTTACGACGCCATTGTAATCGGAGCCGGACATAACGGGCTTACGGCAGCGGCATATCTTGCGCGAGGCGGACTGTCTACGCTCGTACTGGAGAGGCGCGACATCGTCGGAGGCTGCTGCGTGACGGAGGAGATTGCTCCAGGTTGTCGAGCATCGACGACGTCGTATATCGCCAGCATGCTGCGTCCGGAAGTGATCTCAGAGTTGCGTTTAGCCGATTATGGCCTGCGCATGATCCCTTGCGATCCAGCAATTCAGGTTCCCTTTCCCGATGGTCACGTCGTACCGTGGTGGGCCGACCGCGAGAGAGCGCGGCAGGAGTTCGCAAAGCTTTGTGCGAAGGATGCAGCCCGATTCGTGCAGGTCGACGATCAACTGAAGAAACTCGCGCGCTACTTGCAGCCATTCTTCCTCGAACCGCCGCCGGAGATCGACACGTCCACGTTCAAAGGCTGGAGCGATCTGTTTCGTGTGGGGAAGCGGCTTCGCGGAATTTCAAACAATGAGATTGCTCAGCTTGTTTCCTTCCTGACCGGAAGCCTGGGTGAGTTTCTCGACCAGAATTATGAGTCCGAAAAGATGAAGACCATGTTCCTTGCCAACAACGTCTACGGCAAACATGGCGGACCTTATCAACCGGGCACGGCAATCGGACTCCTGTTTCACCTGCTCAGTGGGGGAGAGCACGAACTACAGGGATTCTACGGGCACGTCATGGGCGGGATGGGGTCGATTACGCAGGCGCTCGGCGCCGCTGGGAAGAAGCTCGGAGTTGAGATTCGAACTGGAGCGTCAGTCGCGCACGTGAATGTTCGCAACGGACGCGCGCGGAGCGTTGTGCTCGAGGATGGAACGGAACTGAGGGCGAGGATTGTTTTGTCAAACGCCGATCCCAAAAGAACATTCCTGCACATGATCGATGCAAAAGATCTACCGGAGGATTTTCTCTTCGCGGTTCGCGGAATCAAGATGCAGGGACCGTGCGCCAAGGTCAACATGGTGCTCGGCGAAGAACCGCGGTTTACTGGGACCTCGCCACAGGCCACCGCGCTGGAACGCACGTTCTATACGCTCGTTCCATCGCTTGAATTCGCTGAGCGATGCTACGACCTCGCAAAGTTCGGGGAGATTCCAGAGGAGTTGTGGGTGGACTGCGTAGTGTCGTCGAACGCGGACAATTCGCTGGCTCCGCCGGGAAAACATATCCTGACGTGCTTTGTGCAGTATGTGCCCTATCACTTGCGTGAAGGCAATTGGGACGAGAAGCGTGAATTGCTCGGCGATCGCGTGGTGAAGAAAATCGCAGAATATGCGCCCAACGTTCCCAGTGCAATCCTTGCGCGGCAAGTGCTGACACCGCTCGATCTCGAGCGTACGTACGGGCTGACTGAGGGCAACATTTTCCATGGCGATTTGCGGCTGGAACAGCTCTTTTTCATGCGTCCCGTACCCGGATGGTCACAATACCGCACGCCGATTGACGGTCTGTATCTGTGCGGAGCTGGAGCGCATCCCGGGGGGGGCGTGACGGGTGCTCCTGGCCGAAATGCCGCGCATCAGGCGCTGCGCGACTGGAGGACTGGACGATTCCGCGAGGTGGCCGCATGAGCATCGACCATGGTCACGGTGCATCTTTGCCGAAGACTGCGGACATCGTCATTCTCGGTGCCGGAGTGATGGGCACGTCGATCGCATTTCATCTCGCGAAGCGCAGGGCAGGACGAATCGTTGTCATTGATAAGGATCATGTCGGGCGCGGAGGGAGTGGCCGATCCTCGGCGCTGATTCGCATGCACTATAGCTTCCCGCCGGAAGTCGAACTGGCGCTCGTGAGCCTGGGCATGTTTCAGAACTGGCAGGACATCGTCGGAGCGCCGGGAGACTTCCGCAAGACCGGCTTCGTACGTATTGTGCATCCGAACGAAACTGCGCGATTGAAGCTCAACATCGAAATGCAGCGAAAGCTGGGAGTGTCCGTCGAACTGATTGACAAGCATCAGCTTCACGATCTGGAGCCTGACTGGAATGTCGACGAAGTGGAGCTTGCTGCCTATGAGCCTGACTCCGGATATGGCGACGGCGCTGGCGTTGCAGGAGATTTTCTCAGCGCGGCGCGGGGACTCGGCGCGTTGTACGCATCGCGCACGCAGGCGACGGAACTGATCGTGGAGGGTGGATGTGTTCGAGGCGTGTCGACGGACCAGGGCACGATTTCCGCTCCGACCGTTATCGCTGCGACGGGACCATGGACGCGGCCGCTTATCGAGCGAGCAGGATTCGACGTACCCATAGAGTGCGAATTTCATCAGGTCGCAATTCTGCGGAATGCGCCGGATATGAAAGGCGGGGGCTGCTCCTGCATTGATTCCGTAACAGCGACTTACTTTCGTTCGGATGCGCGGGACAAGTTCCTGGTCGGCGACTTTTACGGAAAGCGTCCGGTCGACCCGGACGACTTTCCTCAGCGCGCGTCCGACGATTCGCTCGAAGAAATCATCGACCGCGCCTGCCGACGCGTTCCCAAACTTGCGGCCGCGGAGGTGATGCGCGGCGTCACCGGCGTCTACGACATGACGCCGGACTCCCGGCCGCTGCTCGGCGCGACCCCGGACATCGAGGGTCTCTATGTGTGCGCAGGATTCTCGGGCATGGGATTCAAGATTTCCCCCGCCATCGGGCTGGTGATGAGCGAACTCGTGCTCGACGGTCAGGGCAAAACCGTGGACATCTCCGCGTTTCGTCCCAAGCGGTTCGCGGAGAACCGTCCGATCAGGGCGGAAAATGAATACGTAGATGACTAGACAGAATCAGGAGAGCACATGAAGAAAAAAGGCATTCTCGAGCGATTGAAGGAAGGCCCCGTACTCGGCGACGGCGGCTACCTGCTGGAACTGGAAAAACGTGGATGGGTGCGCGCGGGTCCGTTCACTCCGGAAGTTGCGCTGCTGTATCCGAATGCGCTGCGGGAGCTCCACGTGGAATTTCGAGAAGCCGGTGCGGAAGTGCTGCAGGCGCTTACGTTTTATGCGAGCCGCGACAAGCTGGCAACGGTCGGACTGGAGAATCGCCTCGAGGAACTCAATCGTTCCGCTGTCCGGGTGGCACGAGAGGTTGCGGGCAATCAGTGTCTCGTCGCCGGCAATCTCAGCCTGACGTGGATGTACGAGCCGGGCAGTCCTTCGGCGGCAGATCGCGTCCGCAAAACGTTCGACGAGCAGCTTGCCGTGCAGGTCGAAGAAGGCGTGGACTTCATCATCGGCGAAACCTTCTCGTGGCTGGGAGAAGCGCTGATTGCCGTGGAACGCGGCAAGAAGACGGGACTGCCCACGATGGTGACGATCTGCTTCGAGAACAAAGACGAAACCGCGGAAGGCAAAAGCGCGGCAGACGCCGCCAAGGCGCTGTTCGACGCCGGAGCGGATATTGTGGGCATGAACTGCCTGCGCCCGCCGCAGCATATCCTTGGGCCGATGGAGCAGATGCGAAAAGCGGTCTCCGGATATCTCGCTTGCCAGCCTGTGGCGTATCGTACGCCGAAAGATAAACCGGATTTCACCAGCCTTCCCGAATTTCCTTACGCGCTGGATCCACTGCAACTGACGCGCAAGGAGATGGCGGACTATGCTCTGCAGGCTCGCGATATTGGCATCAACTTTATCGGCGCGTGTTGCGGCACGGTTGCCATGCACATCCGGGAAATGGCGCGTGTGCTCAACAAAATTCCGGAAGACTCGCGCATCTGGAAGAAAGGCGGCGAGAAGCCGATGTCGGCGTACGAGTACTACGATCACGACAACCTGAACGCGGCGCAACCGAAGTAAGACCGCGCAAAGAGCTGCGGCCCCCCAACCGGGCTCGCAGCTCTTGCTTTTTATGAGTTCAGCCCGCTTTACGGATCTCCGGATCAACGGCGTGCACCAAAGGCATCTCCACAAGGTGCTCGCTGAGGAACCAAACCTGCAGCTCATTGGTGCGCAGCACGTCGCTGATCACCATGTCGTTGGTTCCGTCGTCTCCCAACTCAGAGGCGCGCTTACCAAGAGTACGGCAGTGTCCGATGATGATCTGGTGCGCATCGAGAAGGCGGGAGATCTGCACGGGAACCTCTTCCCTTCCACGTGGCGGCCGCTCGATGCGAGTGGTTTCGGCGACGTCGGCAGCCATGGCCAGCGAGATTCCACCCAGCAGTTGAATGCGCTCGGCGATGGTGTCGACGATTTCTACCTGCTCGTCATAGTGCTGGTCGAAGAGGAGGTGCAGTTGATAGAAAGTCGGCCCGGCGACCTGCCAGTGCGACTTCTTGTAGAGATCACGCAAAGTCATGGTATCGGCGAGCAACAGGTTGAGTTGCTCGGTCATTTCCATGCGTATATCTTCTTCCAGGTCGAGCGGTAGCGCGTGCGAGACCGCGCCGTACGGCTGAATTTCTTTCGCGCGCTGATGAATGCGCGGCTGCGCATTGATGGCGGTTTGGCGGCTGGCGCCGTCCCTCTTCGGCATAAGACCTCCTCGTGGTGGATACATCTGGTCTGCGATTCGCAGACCGTATGTGATGCGATGTGGTGCGGTGGACGTTGGATGCAACATTCGTTGGCAGGGGGCTCAATCGCATCGGGGCCGTAGTTTCGACAAAAGGCATCGTTTCTGCTAAAAGCGTCGGCCATCAACAGAGCGCAGGCGCACCGAAAGAGCTGCCGGGATGTTTGACGGCGCCGAGTCACGTTGCTATCATCAAGATGCGGGGTGGAGCAGTCTGGTAGCTCGTTGGGCTCATAACCCAAAGGTCGGTGGTTCAAATCCACCCCCCGCAACCACTTAGAGATTCTTAGGGACTACAGGCGTAGTCCCCAATCCCAAAAATCACTGGATTGCGGTTGTTTCGGGCTTTAAATTCTGCAGGGAAACTTGCTTCGCCCTATCCTTCAATTGCTTTTTTATCGCGGGTGGCAGAACAAGCGCCGCTACCCGGCTGTTGGCACGGCGCTTGCTTTTTTCAAATGCCGAGCCGTAGGTGTTCATCGTGGTCTTGATGTCGGCGTGCCGCATAAGGCGCTGCTGCACCCCGAGAGGCGTGCCTACATCATCGATGAGCGTTCGATAGGTGTGGCGAAACGTGTGCCAGCCCACTCCCAGCAGTCCGACTGTTTCACCCGCGGGTCGCAAGTAGTCTTTCTGAATCACATCGCCATGCACAGGTCGCTTCGTATCAGCATTCGCAAAGAGCCAGCCCTCTGGCGTCGGAACACACCTCTTCTGCCAGTCTTCTAGAACGGAAACTAGCTTGGAATCCAGAGCCACTTCGTCTTCCGAAGCCCCGGTTTTCCCACCGTTCCAGACATACTTGCC
>Ga0335082_10000617_pt1 | contig 37031 bp, 36 predicted proteins | sample Lox_Sample_41_FD_206718 | JGI IMG/M metagenome (GOLD analysis project Ga0335082, IMG submission 206718) | Soil microbial communities from Loxahatchee National Wildlife Refuge, Florida, United States - Lox_Sample_4.1 | ecosystem: Environmental > Terrestrial > Soil > Wetlands | place: USA...
TCAGCTCGCCGTGGCCGGCGTAGAAGGCGCGAAACTGCCCGAGCAGGTCGTCCACCTGGTTCTTGAGCGACAGCTTGGTGAAGACACCGATTGCGTGCGTTTCGCGCAGCCGCTCCTCGAGTGACCTGAGGTCGAGCGTCGCCGGGGCGGGGGCTGCGATCGGCACCGAGGCGGCGGCGGGTGGGCCGCTCGCCACGGCGCTGGGCGCAGCCGCCGGAGCCGAGCGCTTCGGCGCGCTCGCATGGGTGGCCGGGCCCGTCGCAGGACGGGCCGCCGGGGTCGGGTTGGGAGTCGGAGTCGGATTGGGAGCCGGGGCGGGAACCGCCGCGGGTCGCACGGGCGGCACGGCCGCGGGCTCCGGAGCAGTGGCGGGGCCAGGCGGCGGCGGCGCGGCTGGCGGCGCGGCTGGCGGCTGATGAGCGCAGGCGAGCAGGCCGGAGAATGCGAGTCCGGCCAGGATTTTGCGAACCGCGAACATACGCGGCAGTGTAGGGCATCTAAGACGTGCCGGGCACGCCCGCCTGGTGCAGCGCCCAGGCACACAGCCACACGCACCCGAGCCCGATCGCGAAGTAGAGCCACGCCATGTGCCGCTCGCGCTTTTCCATGCGATCGGGGCCGAGCGGCGAGACGAGGAACGGCCGGCCGTCGGCAGGCTCGGAGATGACGCTGACGCGCTCGATGCTCGACTGCAGCTTCTGAGTCTCGCATTCCCGGGCGGCCGCCTGGCGCGCGCTTTCCCACTCCGCAGCGCTCAGGTGGCCGTCGTGGTCACTATCGAAGCGCGCCAGCAGATTCGCCTGATCCTGCTTCCATTCGTGCAGCCTGGCCGCGGTAGCGGCGGCGAGGTCGCCGGTCTCGGAGTGCGAGCGCAGCTCGCCCATGACGCACACCTCCGTGCCGACCTCGAGGAGCCGCTCGGTGTAGCGGTAAGGTCCCATGAGAAGGGCCGTGTTCACGGCGGGCGGGGGCCCCATGGGACGCGGCTCGTTGCCGTACCAGGTGTTGGTTCGCGAGGGAGTGACCTCGGCCTTTACCGGGCCCACCAGGCACTCGCCATCGTCGTCGGCGAGCACGAACAGCTCGACGCTGGAGGCGCTCTCGACCGTACGCCATTGCGCACGGCCCCGGGCGTCGCGCTGCTCCTCGGCGATCCTGAAGTCCCACCACACGCACGGACGCCCGCTCAAGGGCGCGGCGGTCGGCGCCGCACCCGCGGGCCGGGCCCGTCCCTGCACCTTCACGTAGCCCTGGGCGGCGGAACGGATGTGCAGCAGCGGCGTATCGGCGAGCAGGCGGTCGCGCCGCAGGCGGCGGAAGAAGCCGTACAGGCACAGCAGCGCCCCGGCGCCCGCGAGCGCCGCGATCAACGCCGGGTTCTGCACGCCGTGACCGACCATGACCTCAGCGCGAGAAGGCGGCCTTCAGGTCGACGTCGGCCTTCTCGTCCGTCTGGAAGTGCAGCAGCTGCGCCTCGGGGAAGTTGCCGAGCCCGGCGACCAGTACGCCAGGGAACGAGGCGATGCGCACGTTGTTGGTGTTGACGGCGTCGTTGTACACCTCGCGCCGGTCGGCGATCGCAGTCTCGAGGCCGCTGATGCGGTCCTGCAGATGGCGGAACGCCTCGTTCGCCTTGAGCTGGGGGTAGTTCTCCGCCACCGCGTACAGGCCCGAGAGCCCGGTGCGCAGCTCGCGCTCGGCGGGACCGAGCGAGGCGACGTTGCCGCTGCTGCGGGCGGCATCGACGCCGGCGCGCGCGCGCATGACGCGCTCGAGCGCGCCCGGCTCGTACTGCATGTACTGCTTGCAGACCTCGACGAGCTTCGGCAGCTCGTCGTGACGCTGCACCAGCAGTACGTCGATGTTGGACCAGGCGAGCTTGACCGCGGCGCGCACCTGCACCAGGCCGTTGTAGGCGCCGACCAGGTAGCCGAGCACGGCCACGAACAGGAACAGCACGACCAATAAGCCAAGCATCGGATTACTCCTCAAAACAGGGCTGCCGCATCGAGTCGGGGCGGAGCATACCCGTAACAAGGCCCGTGCAGTGTGAAGGTCTCGGCAGTTGAGGCGGGCGTGACGCGCGTCACACCGGGGCGCTCGTGGCCCTCAGGGGCTCGTGAGGCGCAGCGCCAGCCCGATCCCGGCGAGCTCGTATCCCTTGCTGAAATCGCGGATGTGGCGTGCCATCCAGTCGTGCGCCACCTGGGGCTGGCGCGCCTCGAGCGCCTCCACCAGGCGGTGCTGGGCGGTGGCGATGCGCGCGCGCGCCTGCGGTACCTTGTCGATCATGACGCCGAGCGAGGGCTCGAGCAGCTGCAGCAACGGCTCCTGCGCCAGTCCGAGCACCGGGTTGTGGGTCGCGCGGCCGATGCAGCGGAAGAACTCCGCGCAGCAGCGCACGGCCTCGGCGGCGCGCGCGCCCGCAGTGCCGAAGGCGGTCGCGGCGGCCGCGATGCACTCGAGATCCGCAGACGTGCGGGTGCGCGCGGCGACCTCCGCGAGCGGCGGCTCGAGGATCGTCAGCGCCTCCCATACGTCGCGCACCGTCACGTCGTTGAGCAGCAGCGCATGGCTCACGCCCGCGGCGACCGCCTGCTGATGGGGACGGGACACCGACATCAGCTTCGAGCCCGGGCGGCGGCGCACCAGGCCGCGGCTCTCGAGCTCGCGCAGCGCCTCGCGCACCGTCGAGCGATTCACGCCGAATTGCCGGGCCAGTTCGGTCTCCGGCGGCAGCCGCTCGCCCTCGCGCAGGGCGCGCGACAGGATGCGCTCGCCGATGGTCGCCGCCACCTTGCGGTAGGCGGGCTCCAGGGTGAGCGGCGCGAATTCGACGCTCACGCCGCCGCCTCGAACAGCTCGCGGCCGATCAGCATGCGGCGGATCTCCTGGGTGCCGGCGCCGATCTCGTAGAGCTTTGCATCGCGCAGCAGCCGCCCGGCGGGGTAGTCGTTGATGTAGCCGTTGCCGCCGAGCGCCTGGATCGCCTCGAGGCCCGCCTGGGTGGCGCGCTCGGCCGCGAACAGGATGCAGCTGGCGGCGTCGCGCCGCCGTACGCTGCGCGCGTCGCAGGCGCGGGCCACCGAGTAGACGTAGGCGCGCGCGGCGTTGAGAGAGGCGTACAGGTCGGCGATCTTGCCCTGCATGAGCTCGAAGGTCCCTATGGGCATGCCGAACTGCTTGCGCTCGCGGACGTAGGGCAGCACCACGTCGAGCGCCGCGGCGTGCAGCCCGAGCGAGCCGCCGGCGAGCACCACGCGCTCGTAGTCGAGCCCGCTCATCAGGACGCGCACGCCGCCGTTCTCGGCACCGACCATGTTGGTGGCGGGCACGCGGCAGTCGTCGAATACCAGCTCCGAGGTGCTCGAGCCGCGCATGCCGAGCTTGTCGAGTTTCTGCGCGCTGCTGAAGCCCGGGGTGCCGCGCTCGACGATGAAGACCGAGATGCCGCGCGACCCGGCCGTCGGATCCGTCTTGGCGTAGACCACGACGACATCGGCATCCGGCCCGTTGGTGATCCACATCTTGCGGCCGTTGAGGAGGTACGAGCCGCCGCGCCGCGTGGCCGAGAGCTGCATCGACACGACGTCCGAGCCCGAGCCGGGCTCCGACATGGCGAGCGCCCCGACGTGCTCCCCGGAGACGAGCTTGGGCAGGTAGCGTGCGCACTGCTCCTCGCTGGCATTCAGGCGCAGCTGATTGACGCACAGGTTGGAGTGCGCGCCGTAGGAGAGGCCGACCGCGCCCGAGGCGCGCGAGATCTCCTCCATGACGATGACGTGGGCGAGGTAGCCGAGACCGGCGCCGCCGAAGCGCTCCGGCACGGTGATGCCGAGCAGGCCCTGGGCGCCGAGCGCCGGCCACAGATCCCGGGGAAACTCATTGCTGCGGTCGATGTCCGCGGCACGCGGGGCGATCTGCTCGGCGGCGAAGCGGCGCACCTCACGACGGATCTCATCGAGCTCCGGGCCCAGACCGAAGTCGCTGTCGATGCAGTCGAGCGGGTTCATAGGACTTGCCTTCTCCTTGGGCTGGATCGTATGATTGTCCGACAAACCGTCAATCATGGCAAGTTTCCCATGCCGCGCATCAGCACCCGGGTCGACCTCCAATCCCAGGACTACCGCGACAATCAGCGCGCCATGCGCGCCCTGAGTGACGACCTGCGCCGCGAGGTGGCGCGGGCCGCGCGCGGCGGCTCCAAGGCCGCGGTGGACAAGCACCGGGCCGCGGGCAAGCTCGCCGCGCGCGAGCGGGTGCGGGTGCTGCTCGACACCGGCAGCCCGTTTCTCGAGCTTTCGCAGCTCGCCGCTCACGGGATGTACGGCGGCGACATCGCCTGCGCCGGGATAATCACCGGCATCGGCCGGATCGGCGGCCGGGAGTGCGTGGTGGTGGCCAACGACCCGACGGTCAAGGGCGGCACCTACTACCCCATCACCGTGAAGAAGCACCTGCGGGCCCAGGAGATCGCGCGCGACAACCGCCTGCCGTGCGTCTACCTGGTGGAGAGCGGCGGCGCGTTCCTGCCCGCTCAGGACGAGGTGTTCCCCGACCGTGACCACTTCGGCCGCATCTTCTACAACCAGGCGACGCTCTCAGGGCTCGGGGTCGCGCAGATCTCGGTGGTGCACGGCTCGTGTACCGCCGGCGGGGCCTACGTGCCGGCGATGTCGGATGAGAACGTCATCGTGCGCAACCAGGGGCGCGTGTTCCTCGGCGGCCCGCCGCTCGTCAAGGCCGCCACCGGCGAGGACATCGACGCCGAGACCCTCGGCGGCGCCGACGTGCACTGCCGCGAATCCGGCGTGTGCGATCACTACGCCGAGAACGACACGCACGCGCTCGCCATCGCGCGCCGCATCGTGGCACGTCTCAAGCCGGCCGCGGGCAGCGCGCCGCCGCGCGCGCCGCGCGAGCCTCGCTACGATCCGGCCGAGCTCTACGGCGTGGTCCCGACGAGCCTGCGCAAGCCCTACGACGTGCGCGAGGTGATTGCGCGGCTGGTGGACGATTCCGAGCTCGAGGAGTTCAAGGAGCTCTACGGCACGACGCTCGTGTGCGGCTTCGCGCACCTGGGCGGGTACCCGGTCGGCATCCTTGCCAACAACGGCGTGCTGTTTTCCGAGAGCGCGCTCAAGGGCACGCATTTCATCGAGCTGTGCTCGCGGGAGGAGATCCCGTTGCTGTTCCTGCAGAACATCACCGGCTTCATGGTGGGCCGGCGCGCCGAGGCCGGCGGGATCGCCAAGGACGGCGCCAAGCTGGTCACTGCCGTGGCATGTGCACCGGTTCCAAAGCTTACGGTCCTGGTGGGCGGCAGTTACGGAGCGGGCAACTACGCCATGTGCGGCCGCGCCTATGCGCCGCGTCTGCTGTTTCAGTGGCCGAACGCGCGTATTTCGGTCATGGGGGGAGAGCAGGCGGCCAGTGTGCTCGCGACCGTGAAGCGCGATCAGATGGCGCGCTCCGGGGAACAATGGCCTGCGGACGAGGAGGAGGCGTTCAAGACGCCGATCCGCGAGCAATACGAGCGGCAGGGGCACCCGTACTACTCCTCGGCGCGCCTCTGGGACGACGGAGTGATCGACCCCGCCGAGACGCGCCGCGTGCTGGCGCTGTCGCTCGGTGCCGTGCGGCATGCGCCGCTCGAGGCGGCGCGCTTCGGCGTCTACCGGATGTGACCGTGAGCAAGACGCTGCTGGTCGCGAATCGCGGCGAGATCGCCTGCCGCATCTTCCGCAGCGCGCGGCGCCTCGGGTGGCGCACGGTCGCGGTGTTCTCCGATGCCGACGCGCGCGCGCGCCACACGCGCGAGGCGGACGAGGCGCTCTGGATCGGGCCCGCGCCGGCGCGCGACAGTTACCTCGACATCGAGCGCATCATAGCCGCGGCGCGCGCCAGCGGTGCCGAGGCGATCCATCCGGGTTACGGATTTCTCTCCGAGAATGCCGCTCTCGCCCAGGCCTGTGCCGATGCGCAGATCACCTTCGTCGGACCGCCGGCCGCGGCGATTGCCGCCATGGGCTCGAAGATCGTGGCGAAGAACCGCATGCGGGAGGCGGGCGTGCCGGTGCTGCCGGGATATGCGGGCCCCGAGCAGGACCTGAAGCAGCTCGCCGCCGCGGCCCATACCGTCGGGCTGCCGCTCATCATCAAGCCCGCCGCCGGCGGCGGCGGCAAGGGCATGCAGATCGTGCGCCAGGAGTCCGAGCTCACCGCCGCGCTGGCCGCAGCGCGCCGTCTCGCCGAGAGCGCCTTCGGCGACGGGGCGCTGCTGCTCGAGCGGTTCCTGCCGACGCCGCGCCACCTCGAGGTTCAGGTGTTCGGCGACACCCACGGCAACCTGGTGCACCTCGGCGACCGTGACTGCTCGGCGCAGCGCCGCCATCAGAAGCTCATCGAGGAGGCGCCGGCTCCCAACGTGCCGGACGCGGTGCGTACGCGGCTGCGGGCCGCGGCGCTGGTGGTGGCGCGGGAGATCGGCTACCAGAGCGCCGGCACCGTCGAGTTCCTCTACGACGGGCGCGAGTTCTATTTCATGGAGATGAACACGCGTCTGCAGGTCGAGCACACGGTCACCGAGGCCGTCACCGGCCTCGACCTGGTCGAATGGCAGTTGCGCATCGCCGGCGGCGAGCCGCTGCCGCTCACGCAGGAGCAGGTGCATCTCGACGGGCACGCCATCGAAGCGCGCGTCTGTGCCGAGGATCCGGACCGCAGCTTTCTCCCGAGCGCCGGCCGCCTGGCCCTGATGGAGTGGCCGGCACTCGAGTCGGTCCGCGTCGATGCCGGCTTCGAGACCGGCGACACCGTGCCCGATTGCTACGACTCGCTCCTCGGCAAGGTGATCGCCTGGGCGCCCGAGCGCGGCCTCGCGGCCGAGCGTCTGGCGCGCGCCCTCAACGAGACCTACAGCGCCGGCGTCCGTACCAACGAGCGCTGGCTGGCGCGCGTGCTGCGCTCGCGGCGTTTCCTCGAGGTGCGTCACAACATTGCCTTGCTCGACAAGGGTGCGGGTGAATTTGCCGCGCCCTCCGCGGTCGCACCCGAGACGCTGATCCTCGCCGCGCTCGCGGTGCACGCGGCGACGCCCGCCGGCGACTCGAGTCCCTGGGCGGTGTGCGATGGCTTCACGCCCAACCTGCCCGCGGCGATCGCCCGCGCGCTCACCTGGAAGGGGCACACGCATACGGTGGAGTTGGGATTCGCGGCCGGCAAGCCCGTGTCGGCCACCGTGGATGGCCGTACGCTGCTGCAGCTCACGGACCTGGCCTTCACAGGGCGCGCCGATGGAACCGGGACGATCGCCGCGCGGCTCGTCGAGCGGCGCCGCCACGCCCGCTGCCGCGTCGAGGGTATGAACGTCACACTCTGGGACGAGGACGCGCAGTACGACTTTCTCCTCGAGGATCCGCGCAGCCGCGAATTCACCGCGAGCGCCAGCACCGGCGGCCTCACGACCCCGCTCCCGGGAGTGGTGGTGTCCGTGCCGGTCTCGGTCGGACAGAAGGTGGCGGCGGGCGAGGTGCTGATGGTGATCGAGGCCATGAAGATGGAACACACGATCACCGCGCCCTACGCCGGTACGGTGCAGTCGATCCACTTCGCGCGCGGCGACCGGGTCCCCGAGGCGAGCCAGCTCCTCGAGCTGGCACGCGCCGCGAGCTGAGAGCGCGCCGCGCGCGTCAGTGCTGCTTCGGGGCGGACGTCTTCGGCGCGGCGCCGGCGGTCTTGGGCGCGCTGGCGCGTGCCATCGCGATCACCTTGTCGGCGAGCACCAGCAGCTCGCGGAACGTCTGCTCCTCGTCGGCCGCCTGCGTCGGACTGATGACCACATAGCGCCCGTTGACTGCGAGCGTCGGGATCGCGTCGACCGCGAAATCCTCAGCCAGCTGATCGGCCTGCACGGTCTGGTTGTTGACTCCGAAGGAGACGTAGGCGTTGGCGAACGCGGTGGCATCCCCGCCCTGCTTCCCGACCCAGTCGGAGATCGACTGCTCGTCGAAGAGATTCTGATGCTCGTCGTGGATGGCGCGGAACAGCGCGGCGTCGAGCTTCTTCAAGCCGCCGGTCGCCTCGAGCGCATAGTAGGTGCGTGCGAGGTTCATCCACTGCGGCCGGCCGTAACTCACCGCGACACGCTTGAAGGCGACGTCCTTGGGCTCCGTGGCGACCCAGGCGCTCACCAGCGGGTTGAACTTGGCGCAGTGCGGACAGGCGTACGAGAAGAACTCCATCACCTCGATCTTCCCCGGGCTCGAGGTCGGCCTGGCAGGGGTGATCACGCGGTAGTCGCGTCCCTCGACGAGCTGCGCCGACGCGGTCGCCGCGGCGCAGACCGCTGCGAGGGCGAGGCATGAGACGGCGAGGGTCAGGAAGCGGAAGCGGGTTGGCATTCGGTAGGTCTCCGTCGGGAGGTGGAAACGTAGCACGAAGCGCGGTCGAAGAACCTCCATGGGCGCCGCGCCCAGACGCCGGCATAGTCGACGCCGATGCGCGTGCTGCGCCCGATCGCGACCGGAGCCGGCCGGCGCGGCCGCTCGATCCACAGCTCGGCCCCGCGCAGGTCCGCGCCGTTCAGGCGCCGGTCGACATGCATCGCGCGGCACAACAGGCCCGGTCCCCAGGTTTTGTCCGTGATCCCCGCCAACGGTTCCACCGCCCGCAGCAGCACCGCATGCGGTACTCCCTCCCGGGCGGTCACCACATTAAGACAATTCCAGAAACCGTAAACGAAGTAGACGTAGGCGTAACCCGGAGGACCGAACATCACTTCGGTTCGCGCAGTCCGTCCGCGCGCGGAATGCGCTGCGCGATCGCGGGGACCGAGGTACGCTTCCGTCTCGACGATGCGCCCGCGGCGCACGGTGCCGCCGTCGTCGTGCACGAGGTGCATGCCGATGAGCTCACGTGCGACGGAGAGCGCGCTGCGATCGTAGAAAGTGCGCCCAGGCTTGCGGGAAGAAGTCATCGCGCGATGCTAAGAGATTTGGGCTTTTGTAGTAAAATCAACGTTATGGAGTTACTGAAGCGCCGTGCGGCGGCAGTCTGTCTGGTCGGCGCCGCGTGGCTCGCCGCGCCTGCCGGGGCGAGCGTCTACTCCCTGCCGCCCGATGGCTCGTCCGTCGTCGGCACGGACGAGGCGGTCACGACCGTCTACGAGGACACGCTGCCCGATCTCGCCCATCGCTACAGCCTCGGCTACTACGAGATCATCCGCGCCAATCCCGGCGTCGACGTGTGGTTGCCGGGGGCCGGCAAGCGCATCGTGTTGCCCGGCCGGCGCATTCTCCCCTCGGCTCCACGCGAGGGGATCGTGGTCAACCTGCCCGAGCATCGCCTCTACTATTTCCCCAAGCCGCGCAACCCGCGCGAGCAGCGCGTGGTCATCACTTATCCGATCAGCATCGGCAAGATGGACTGGCGTACGCCGCTCGGCGAGACGCGGGTCATCGCCAGGATCCGTAATCCCGCCTGGTATCCGCCGGAGTCGATTCGCAAGGAGCATGCCGCCAACGACGATCCGCTGCCGAAGGTCGTCCCGGCGGGGCCCGACAATCCGCTCGGCGCGTTCGCGCTGCGGCTCGCAGCCGGCAAGGGTGAGTACATGATTCACGGCACCAACAACCCGACCGCCGTCGGGATGTCGGTGACACACGGTTGCATCCGCATGTACCCCGAGGACGTTGCGGCGCTGTTCCCGTTGATTCCGGTCGGGACCAGGGTGTGGCTGGTCAACGAGCCGGTGAAGGTGGCTTGGGTGGACGGTGAGCTGCTGCTCGAGGCGCATCCACCGGTCGATGCGGAGGGCCAGACTGCGGAGCCCGATCTGGAGCTGCTCTCCAGGCTCCTCGACCAGGCACTCGGGGAGAGCACCGCGGCGATCCACTGGGACCTGGCCCGCAAGACTCTGCAGGCGGCGGATGGCATTCCGACCGTGGTCGGACTGGCGGCGACCCGGGACAGTCCCGCGCGCGAGGCTCCCAAGCGCCTCGCGAGCGGCCCGGCCGCCGCGGCCAAGCGCTAGCGCCCCGGGCTGTCCGCGCGCGGCTGCATCAGCAATCGCAGGATGGATGCGACGCGGCCCGCCAACGTGAGCGCCAGGCGCGCCCAGGTAATGAAGGTGAGCACTTCGCGCGTGCGCCGCAGCAGCAGCACGCCGACGAGCGCTGCGGCCCAGGCGAGCGGGTGCCGCAGGTGGCTCAAGGCGGAGCCGTGGAGCATCGTGCCGGGATTGAGCTGCGCCAGGCGGCCGGCGAGTTCCTCGCGCTGGGCCTCGCACTGCCGGAGCAACTCCCGGCGCCTCTGCTCGAGTTCCCTCAGGCGAGTCATGGCGGGGCGGTCCGCCGCCGGTCGCGATCGAGCTGCTCGACCGAGTCGCGGAGTATTCCCGGCCGGCGGTGGAACAGATGCACGCCGATCAGGGCGCACGCCACGCCGATCACGAGGAACGCGATCCCACCGCCGAGCAGTCCGAGCACGCGATGCGAGTTCCACAGCGTCTCGATGAGCGCCACCACGGCGAAGGCGAGCGCCACCAGCACGCACAGAATGGCCGCCAGCGCGCAGATGAGCGCGCGCACCAACCCGATGAGTTGGATCTCGAGCTCGACCGCGGCGAGCTCGAGCCGGGTTCGCAGGGCATCGAGCGCCGCGGACGCCAGGCCCTGGAGCGGCGGGTGCCGCTCCGAGGGGCCGAGACCCTCGGGCGCGGCGCCGACGCTCATCCCCTGCGGCCCATGATGAGGCCGACCAGGAGCGCCACCCCGCCGGCCACCGCCACCGCCTGCCACGGGTTGTCGCGCACGTAGCTGTCCACTTCGCGCGCGCGCGAGCTGACCTGCTGCTCGAGAGTCGCCATGCGGTCGCGCAGCTCCGCCAGCGTCGTCTCGGCATGCTTCTGCTCGGCAGCGCTCGCGGTGCCGGTCGAAGTGCGCAGCAACGCCTCGGCATCTCGGACCAGCGTACGCAGCTCCTCGGCCAGTTTTCCGCCGTCGAAGACTTCCGTCATAAGCAGCTCCTCACGCTAGTCTCGCCGCAGATGCGGCCGGAAGCGTATAGGGATTTACGCATATTCGGCCCGAAACCGCGAGACGCGGGAATTGAGCTGCGTTACTCTGCGATCGGAAGTGCCCCGATGAGCCCGTCGGTTCCCAATCCGCTCCTGGAGCTGCGCAAGCTCGGCGAGAGCGCGTGGCTGGACGATCTCGGCCGCGGCATGCTCGACGACGGCAGCCTCGCGCGCCTCATCCGCGAGGACGGCGTCGCGGGCGTGACCTCGAATCCCGCGATCTTCGGCCACTCGATGACGAGCGACCCGCGCTACGCGCAACCGATCGCGCGGCTGCTGTCGACGGCGTCGTCCGCCATGGCTCTCTACGAGGAGCTCGCGCTCGGCGACGTGCGCGAGGCCGCGGGGCTCCTGCGCGGGCTGTACGACGGCAGCTCCGGCGCCGATGGCTTCGTGAGCTTCGAGGTATCGCCGCACCTCGCCTACGACGGCCCCGGCAGTCTCGCCGAGGCACGCCGACTGTGGCAGCGGCTTGGCGTTCCCAACATCTTCATCAAGATTCCGGGCACCGAGGCGGGATTGCCGGTGATCCGCGATCTCATCGCCGAGGGCATCAACGTCAACGTGACGCTGCTGTTCTCGCCCGAGCGCTACCGCGCCGTGGCGCAGGCTTACATGGACGGTCTCACCCTGCGCGCCCGTGCCGGCCGTCCGCTCGCGGACGTCGCCTCGGTGGCGAGCTTCTTCCTCAGCCGCATCGACACGCTGGTGGACAAGCGGCTGGATGCGCTCGCCAACCGGCAGCCGGCGGCGCGTGCGCTGCGCGGCAAAGCCGCCATCGCCTTCGCTTGCCGTGCCTACGAGCTCTTCGAGTCGATACTCGCGACGCCGCAGTGGCAGGGGCTTGCCGCAGCCGGCGCGCGCCCGCAGCGGCTCCTGTGGGCGTCGACCTCGACCAAGGACCCGAGCTACAGCCCGATCAAGTACGTCGAGGAGCTGGTCGTGCCGGGGACCGTGAATACCATGCCGCTCGAGACGCTGAATGCCTACCGGCGCCTCGGCCGCCCCGAGCTGCGCCTCGAGCGCCACCTCGCCGAGGCCGCGGACGTACGCGAAGGCCTCGAGCGGCTCGACATCGATCTCGAGGGGGTGGCGGCGCAGCTCGAACGCGAGGGGGTCGCCAAGTTCATCGAGCCGTTCGACCAGCTGCAGAAATGGCTCGAGGACCGGCGGCGTGCGGGCCGGACGTCCTGAGACAGACGGGAGAGGCAGTGGAAACCGACGCGGTACGCGAAAGGCTGCTCAAACGCCGGGACGAGCTGCGGCAGCGGGCGAGCGACGCGAGCGCAGATCTGCGCCACGAGACGGATCCGCTGTCGGCCGACTTCGCCGAGCAGGTGACACAGCGCGAGAATGACGACGTGCTCGGCGCGATCTCGCACTCGGCGCGTGCCGAGCTCCAGCAGGTCGAGGCCGCGCTGCGCCGCCTGGCACAGGGGCGCTACACGACCTGCTCTGCGTGCGGGGGCGACATCGAGCCCGAGCGGCTCGCCGCGGTGCCCTACACGGACCGCTGCCGTGCCTGTGCCGAGGCGGCGCGACCGATGCCCGGGCGCGGGCGCCCCGCCGGCTGAGCGGCGCGTGCTGCGGGCGAGCCGATATTGACGGCCTCGGGCGTCATCACGGTCACGACCGATTTCGGGCACCAGGGCCCGTTCGTCGGGGTCATCAAGGGCTGCATCCTGACGCGCTTCCCCGCGGCGCGGATCGTCGATCTCACCCACGAAATCGTGGTGCATTGGCCGGCGGAGGCAGGCTTCTGGCTCGCGCGCGCTTTCCCATTCTTCCCGGCCGGGACGGTGCACATCGCGGTCGTGGATCCCGGAGTCGGGACCTCGCGCGACATTCTGGCCCTCGAGGCGGGCGGACACGTCTTCATCGCTCCCGACAACGGGCTGCTCGCCCCCGTCGCGGGCCGCTACTCCGAGGCGCGCCTCACGCGCCTGACCGTGACCGGGCTCGCGCGCCTTGGGATCGGGCACCCGAGCGCGACGTTCCATGGAAGGGACATCTTCGCCCCCGTCGCCGCCGAGCTCGCCGCCGGGCGCTGCCGGGCGTCGGAGCTCGGCGAGCCGGTCGACACACTCGCGCCCTCCTGGGTCGACGATCCAACGGTCGAGCCGGCGAGCGTCTCCGGCGTGGTCATTACCATCGACCATTTCGGCAATCTCATCACCAACATTGACGCCTCGCTCATCGAGCGTTTCCGCATGCCCGTCGCCCACGCGGGCAATCATGCCTTTCCGCTCCGGCGGACCTACGGCGATGCGCAACCGGGCCAGTATCTGGCTCTCATCAATTCCTTCGGCGTGCTGGAGATCGCGCGCGCGGAGCACAACGCGGCGGAGGGCTTGGGGCTGAGCCGGGGAGCGCCCGTGGTAGTCCGGGACGGCACCGATCACGCTTAAGCTCTGGCCCCCTTGTCCGGTGCCGGAGCGCCCCCATTGCGGCAAATGTTGATCGGCGGCGCGAATCGGCTATAGTTCGCGCCTTGTTCCATGCCCAATAAGCACGTTACTCTTTGAATTAATTCAGGATTTGCACTGGCAAATGGCTGAGCGGGACAACGAGGGCTTCGACCTCGACGAGGAATTCCTGAACAGTCCCCCCGAGGACGGCACCGATTACGACCGGTTGCTCGATCGGGTGGACAAGCGCGTGCGTACTCAGGGCAAGCGGGGCAAGGCTGCCTGGAGCCGCCTCGAGGAAGTGCTGGCGGACAAGAAGCTAGAGAAAGACCTCCAGGACTTCGACGACGAGCTTTGAGCGGTTGAGAACCGCAGCTCGCACGGCTCACTCCAAGCTCAAGAGATGACCGAATCCGGTGGCCTTAAGCTGTGAGGCTGCCGCGCGCGTCACGCGGAGAATCGAGCCCTTGTCCCGAACCCCCTCGTCGTGGATCGTCCTCAAGTTCGGCGGAACGAGCGTCGCGACGCTCGCCAACTGGACCAACATCGCGCGCGTTGCCGGGGCGCGTGCGGCAGGCGGAGCGCGGGTACTGATCGTGCATTCGGCCGTGAGTGGGATCACGGACCGTCTCGAGCGGCTGCTCGACGCGGCGATCGCCGGGGCGCACGAGGAGGAGCTGCGGGCCATCGAGGAAAGACATCGGCGGCTCGCGGCCGATCTCGAAGTGCCGCTCGGCGCGGAGGTCGAGCACCACCTCGCGGAGCTGCGCGAGATCGCCGCCGGCATCGCCCTGGTGCGCGAGGTGAGCGACCGGACGCGGGCGCGCGTGATGGCGACCGGCGAGCTCATGGCCACCCGGATCGGCGCGAGTTTTCTCATGGCGCGGGGTCTCCCGGTTGCCTGGCAGGATGCCCGTACGCTGCTGCGCGCCGAGGCGCGCGACAGCGCCTCGGAGCGCGCCAGCGTGCTCTCGGCGGTGTGCAACTTCACGCCGGACGAGGCGCTCGCCGCTCACCTCGCGGCGCTCGCCCCCATCCTCGTCACGCAAGGCTTCATCGCGAGCGATGACGAAGGCAACACGGTGCTGCTCGGCCGCGGCGGATCGGACACTTCCGGGGCCTATCTCGCGGCCAAACTGCGTGCGCAGCGGCTCGAGATCTGGACCGACGTTCCCGGGATGTTCAGCGCCAACCCGCGCGCCACGCCGAGCGCGCGGCTGCTGCGGGCACTGCACTACGACGAGGCCCAGGAGATCGCGACCAGCGGCGCCAAGGTCCTCCATCCGCGTTGCATCCTGCCGGCGCGCCAGCAGCGCATTCCGCTCCATATCTATGCAACCCAGGCGCCGGATCTCGAGGGCACGGTGCTCAGCGCCGAGGGCGGCGAGGGCGGGGCGCAGGTCAAGGCGGTGTGCACCAAGAAGGGCATTACGCTCATCTCGATGGAGAGTCCCGGCATGTGGCACCAGGTCGGCTTTCTCGCCGACGCCTTCCAGGTGTTCAAGCAGCACGGGTTGTCGGTAGACCTGGTGTCGACCTCCGAGACCAATGTGACCGTGTCGCTCGACCCGGCGGCCAATACGCTCGACAACGCCCAGGTGAGTGCGCTGGTCGCGGACCTCGCACGTCTGTGCCGCGTGCAGGTCATCGGGCCGTGCGCCTCCGTGAGCCTGGTCGGGCGCAACATCCGGGCGATCCTGCACCAGCTGGGCGGCGCCTTCGAGTTCTTCGAGGAGCAGAAGATCCACCTGGTGAGCCAGGCCGCCAACGATCTGAACTTCACCTTTGTGGTCGACGAGAATCAGGGCGATCGCCTGGTCGAGCAGCTGCACGAGCTGCTCATCCGGCCGGTTCCCGGCGACAAGGTCCTCGGTCCCACCTGGCAGCAGCTGTTCTCCGCCCCCGCGCCGGAAGCGGCCCGCGCGCCGCCCTGGTGGCGCACGCGCCGCGCCGAGCTGCTGGCTGCGCTCGCGGAGCGCCCCGCCGCCTACGTGTACGACCTCGCGACGGTGCGGGGCGCCGCCCGCGCGCTGCGTGCCCTCGGATCTGTCGACCGGGTGCACTACTCGATGAAGGCCAATCCCCACGCCGACATCCTGCGCGCGCTCCACGGCGAGGGCATCGAGTTCGAGTGCGTCTCGCGCGGGGAGGTCGAGCATCTGCTCGCGCACCTGCCGGAGCTGCCGCCCGAGCGCATCCTCTACACGCCGAATTTCGCCCCACGGGAGGAGTACGCCTGGGCGCTGGCGCGCGGTGTCCGCGTCACGGTCGACAACGGCTACGCGCTCACGGCCTGGCCGGAGCTGTTCGCCGGCCGTGAGATCTTCGCGCGCCTCGACACCGGCGTCGGTCGCGGGCATCACAGCCACGTGCGCACCGCCGGTACGCGCTCGAAGTTCGGCGTGCCGATCGCAGAGCTGCCGGCGTTCGCGCGCCAGGCGCGCGCGGTGGGTGCGCGCATCACGGGGCTCGAGGCGCACGTCGGCAGCGGCATCTTCGACGTCACGAGCTGGGAGCACACCGCGCGGCTCCTGGCGGCGGCAGCGCAGGCTCTGCCGGAGGTGCGGGTCATCGACGTGGGCGGCGGCCTCGGAGTGCCGGAGCGCGCCGACCAGCCTGGCGTCGATCTCGGCAGGCTCGACGCGCTGCTCGCGGCGGTGCGCGCCGAGCACGCAGGCCTCGAGGTATGGCTCGAGCCGGGGCGCTACCTGGTGGCGGCCGCCGGCGTGCTGCTCGCGCGGGTGACGCAGCTCAAGCAGAAGGGCGGCGTGCGCTTCGTTGGGGTCGCCACCGGCATGAACTCCCTGATCCGTCCGGCACTCTACGGCTCGTACCATGAGATCGCGAACCTGACACGCATCGACGAGCCGGCGACCGAGCTCACGAACGTCGTCGGACCCATCTGCGAGAGCGCCGACGTGCTCGGCCACGACCGCCTGTTGCCGCCGACGTACGAGGACGACGTGCTGGTGATCGCCAACGCCGGCGCCTACGGCCACACGATGAGCTCGCACTACAACCTGCGCAGCCCGGCCGCGGAGCTCGTCCTCTGAGGCGCCTGCTGTTCGGACTCCTCGGCACGGTCGCGCTCGGCTGTGCGCTGTACGCCCTCTATCTCGGCATGGTGGTCACGCGCCAGTTCGAGGGACGTCGCTGGACGCTGCCGGCGCGGGTGTACGCCGCGCCGCTCGAGCTGTACGCGGGACTCGCGCTCGGGAGCGCCGAGGTCGTCCGTGAGCTCGAGCGGCTGCACTACCGCAAGGTCACCCAGCTCGACCGGCCGGGAACCTACCGCGTGAACGGCGCGCGCATCGACGTGGCGCTGCGACCGGCGCGCTTCGCCGACGAGCAACGCGACGCGCAGCTCCTCAGCATCTTCGCGGGCGCGCAGGGCATCGACAGCCTGAAGGATGCCGCCGGGCGCGAGGTGCCGGTGATCAGGCTGGAGCCGCTCCTCATCGGCAGCATCTTTCCGAGCCACGGCGAGGACCGCATCGTCCTCACGCCGCGTGAAGTGCCGCCGCTGCTGCCCGCGGCGCTCAAGGCGGTCGAGGACCGGCGCTTCGATTCGCACCGCGGCGTCGATCCGCAGGCGATCCTGCGGGCGCTGTGGGTGGATGCGCGCGCCGGTCAGATCGAGCAGGGTGGCAGCACGCTCACGCAGCAGCTGGTGCGCAGCTATTTCCTCTCCTCCCGGCAGACACTCGGGCGCAAGATCCGCGAGGCGATCATGGCGATGGCGCTCGATGCGCACTTCACCAAGGACGATCTCATGAACGCCTACATCAATGAGATCTTCCTCGGCCAGGACGGCAATCGCGCCATCCACGGCTTCGGACTCGCCAGCCAGTTCTATTTCGGCAAGCCGCTCACCGAGCTCGATCTCTCCGAGGTGGCGCTGCTGGTCGCCGTCGTGCGCGGTCCGTCCTTCTACGATCCGCGCCGGCACGCCGACCGCGCACTCGCACGCCGCAATCTGGTGCTCCAGGAGCTCGCCGAACAGCACGTCGTCTCGGCGGCCGAGGCGCTCGAGGCGTCGCGGCGGCCGCTCGGGGTCTCCGCCCGGCCGGCGGGCGCTTACTATCCCGCTTACCTCGATTTCGTGCGGCGAACGCTGCGCCGCGACTACCGCGACCAGGACCTGACCGAAGAGGGCCTGTCGATCTACACCAGTCTCGAGCCGCGCGCCCAGGACGAGGCCGAGCGCGCGCTCGAGCACGAGCTCGCCCGGCTCGACCGCTTGCGGAGACGCAGCGCCGAGCCCGAGACCCTCGAGGGCGCGGTGGTGGTCACGACGCCGCAAAGCGGCGATGTGATCGCGATCGTCGGCGGGCGTGACGTCGGCTACGACGGCTTCGACCGTGCCCTGGATGCGCGCCGCACCATGGGTTCGCTGGTGAAGCCCTTCATATATCTCACGGCGCTCGAGAGTGGCCGCTATAACGCCGCCACGATCGTGCAGGACGAGCCGGTGGACCTGAAGCTGGCGGGCGGGCAGCACTGGCGGCCCGAGAACTTCAGCCGCGACGTCAACGGACCCGTGCCGGTGGTGCGGGCGCTCGCCGAATCGCTCAACCTCGCCACCGTCGGCGTCGGCCTCGACCTCGGGCTGCCGAAGATCGCCGAGACGCTCGGGCGCTTCGGCCTCGAGCAGCCGCCCGAGCAGGTGCCGGCGATGCTGCTCGGGTCGGTGAGCGTGACGCCGCTCGAGGCGGCGCAGCTCTACAACGGGCTCGCGAACGGCGGCTTCCGCAATCCGCTGCGCGCGGTGCGCGCCGTGGTGGCCGCGGACGGTAAAGCGCTCAAGGCATTTCCCGTGACTGTCACCCAGGTGGCGACCCCCGCGGCCGTATACCAGCTCGACCGCCTGCTCACCGAGGTCATGGATCGCGGTACCGGCCGGCCGGCGCGCCCGCTTCTACCCCCCGGGCTCGTAGTGGCGGGCAAGTCGGGTACCTCCTCCGACTATCGCGACAGCTGGTTCGCCGGCTTCTCGGGCAGCGATCTCACGGTGGTCTGGATCGGCTACGACGACAACGCGCCGACCGGCCTCACGGGCTCGGCGGGAGCCCTGCCGGTGTGGGCCCATATCATGGCGGGTCTCGGAGGCAGCTCGTGGAATGCACCGATGCCGGAAGGGCTCGTCGACATGGAGATAGAGTTCGGCTCGGGGCTGCGTGTTCTGCCCGGCTGCTCGGACGACCGGGTGACGGTGGCGGTGCCCGCCGCGACGCAGATTCCCGCCAAGGCGGGCTGCGGCTTCAGCGATCGCAGCAATCCCGTCACGACCTTCATCGACCGCACGCAGCAGTGGCTCCGCAACCTCGCTCGCTGACCGCAGCGCTGCTGGCCGCGCTGGCGCTCGCCGCCTGCGCGGCGTCCGCGCCCGTGCCTTCAGGCTCGCGGCCCGGCACTACCGTGCCCGGGCCTTCCACCCCGGGCGGTTCTGCGACCCCGGTCCCGTCGCCGCCGCCGCCGGCGGCCCCGGCACGGCAGTTTCGCCTGGGTGCCGCCGCGAGCGCGCTGGTTGCGCAGGCGCACACCCAGGCGGGGAGCGGCGAGTTCGCGGCGGCCGGCGCGACGCTCGAGCGCGCGTTGCGCATCGAGCCCGACAACCCGTTGCTGTGGATCGAGCTCGGGCGCGTGCAGCTGGGAGAGGGCAATGCCTCCCAGGCTGACGGCATGGGGCGCAAGGCGCTCGCGCTCGGGACGGGAGATCCGGCGGCGCAGGCCGCGGCATGGCGGCTCATCGCGGACTCGCTCCGCGCCCGCGGCCGCAACGCCGAAGCGCTCGAGGCGGACCAGCACGCCGGCAGCGCCGCGCCCCGGTGAAGTGAAGCAATTCCTCACATTTCAAGTGCCTGTGCTTGCGCCGCCGGGCCTTCAAACCCTACACTGAAGGCCACTCATCGAGACCGGCTGAGGGATAGGCCCTTGGACGCCGGGGCAACCGCCAGGCTTAACCACCCTGGAAAGGTGCCAACTCCTGCGATTCCCGCCCTCGGGGGATCGATAGATGAGCGGTCGGCGTAGCCTCCCGGGATCTCCCGGACGAGGATGGACGCGACAAGCCTGGCGCCGCCCGCGCCGGCACGCTCCGCAGGTGTCCGATGAACGACAAGGACATTGAGCGGAGCATCCATGAAGAGCATCACCGACCTTCTGTCAGCGGACCGTGGAGCAGCCAACGGCGTGAGCCAGCTCACCCGGACCGTACGCGCCGGTCTCGAGTGTGGCGATGAAACCGGCTGCGTGATGCCGCCGCTGCACCTTTCCTCGACTTTTGCATTCCGCGCCTTCGGTGAGAAGCGCGCCTACGACTACACACGCTCCGGCAACCCGACGCGCGACCTGCTCGCCGGGGCGCTCGCCGAGCTCGAGCAGGGTGCGGGCGCGGTCGTCACCGCGAGCGGCATGGCGGCGGTCACTCTGACCGGATATCTCGTTCCGGCCGGCGCGCGCATCGTCGCGCCGCACGACTGTTACGGGGGCACCTATCGCCTCTTCGACGCCTGGCGGCGCCGCGGCGAGCGCCAGGTCGAGTTCGTCGACTTCGGCGACGAAGCGGCGGTGCGCGAGGCTCTCGCCGAGCCGACGGCGCTCCTGTGGATCGAGACGCCGAGCAACCCATTGCTGCGCATCACGGACATCGCGGCATTCGCCGCCTTGGGGAAGGCGAGCGGCGCGCTGATCGTCGTCGACAACACCTTTCTCTCGCCGGCGTGGCAGCAACCGCTCACCCTCGGCGCGGATCTCGTGGTGCACTCGACTACCAAGTATCTGAACGGGCACAGCGATGTGGTGGGCGGTGCGGTCGTGGCAGGCGATCCGGCGCTGCACCAGCAGCTCACCTGGTGGGCCAATTGCCTGGGGGTGACCGGGGCGCCGTTCGACAGCTTTCTCACGCTGCGCGGACTGCGGACGCTGCACGCGCGGCTCGAGCACCATGCGCGCAATGCGCACGAGCTCGCGCACTGGCTCGCCGCCCAGGCGAATGTACGGCACGTGTGGTACCCGGGGCTCGCGAGCCATCCGGGGCACGCGCTGGCCGCGCGCCAGCAGCGCGGCTTCGGCGCGGTCGTCACGCTCGAGCTCGAGGGCGGGCAGGACGCGGTACGCGAGTTCGTCTCCGACCTCGGTTGCTTCTCGCTGGCGGAATCTCTGGGGGGCGTCGAGAGCCTGGTGGCGCATCCGGCCAGCATGACTCATGCGGCCATGGACCCGGCGGCGCGTGCCAAGGCCGGTCTCACCGACGGCCTGATCCGGCTCTCGGTCGGGATCGAGGCGCTGGAGGATCTGCGTGCGGATCTGGCACGCGCACTGGCGCGCGCCGCGCAGGTGTTGACGGCGCAGCCGCTCAGGCGCGCGGCGGGAGGCTGCTGACGACCGCCTCGGCTGCCTCGCGCGTGCCGAGCGGTCGGGTGCCCGGGGCGGCGACATCGACGGTACGCGCACCCCTGGCGAGCGCGGTATCGGCCGCGTGCTCGAGCGCCGCGGCTTCTCGCTCGAGCCCGAGCGAGTGTCTCAGCAGCAGCGCCACGCTGTAGATCGTGCCGTAAGGATTGGCGATGCCGCGGCCTGCGATGTCCGGAGCCGAGCCGTGGATCGGCTCGTACACGCCGCGACGCCCCTCGCCGAGGGAGGCCGACGGCAGCAGCCCCAACGAGCCGGCCAGCATGGACGCCTCGTCGGTGAGGATGTCGCCGAACATGTTCTCGGTCACCAGCACGTCGAAGTCCCGTGGCCGGTGGATGAGATGCATGGCAGCCGCATCCACCAGCTGGTGCTCGAGTGCGACGTCGGGAAACTCCTCCCGGATCACCCGCTGGCACACCGCGCGCCACAGGCGCGAGGTCTCGAGCACGTTCGCCTTGTCGATCGAGGTGAGGCGGCGGCGCCGTGTGCGCGCCAGGCGTGCCGCGGTGCGCACGATGCGCTCGATCTCGGCGGCCGTGTAGACGCACAGGTCGGTGGCGCGCGCCGCATCGCGGGTCTTCTCGCCGAAGTAGATCCCGCCGGTCAGTTCCCGTACGAATACGAGGTCGACGTCCCGGACGATCTCGGGCCTGAGGGTCGAGGCACTCGCCAGGGCCGCGTGCACCTTCACGGGCCTCAGATTGGCATAGACACCGAGCTCCTTGCGCAGGCGCAGGAGCCCGGTCTCGGGTCGTACCGGCGTCTCCGCTCGAGACCACTTCGGCCCGCCGATGGCGCCGAGCAGCACGGCATCGGCCGCGCGGCAGGCGGCGAGTGTTGCCTGCGGCAGCGGATCGCCGCAGGCATCGATGGCGGCTCCGCCGAAGGGGAGCTCCTCGAGCTCGAGCTCGTGCCCGAAGCGGGCCGCGACGGCTCGCAGGCAGTCGAGTCCCGCGGCGATGACCTCCGGTCCGATGCCATCCCCGGGAAGTACCGCGATGCGCGCCCTCATGTGCGGCGCTCGTAGGCCTCGATCGCGCGGCCGCGCGACAGCAGGTAGCCGAGCTCGTCGACACCGTTCAGCAGGCAATGCCGCGCGAACGCCTCGATCGGGAAGCTCGCCTTTGCGCCCGTGGGCAGCGTCAGCGTGCCGGCTGCGAGGTCCACGGTGACTTCCACGCCGGGATTGGCCAGCAGCCAGGTACTGCTCGCCTCGTCGACGATCACCGGGAGGAGACCGTTCTTCAGCGCGTTGGTACGGAATATGTCCGCGATCTCCGTGCTCACGACCGCGCGGAATCCGTGATCGAGCAGCGCCCAGGGCGCGTGCTCGCGCGAGGAGCCGCAGCCGAAGTTGCGGCCCGCGACGAGGATCCGGCAGCCGGCGCTCTCCGGGCGGTTGAGCACGAACTCCGGGCGCGGTATGCCGCGCTCGTCGTAGCGCCAGTCGGCGAACAGATGCGCGCCGAGTCCCGCGCGCGTGGTGGTGGTGAGAAAGCGCGCCGGGATGATCTGGTCGGTGTCGATGTTCGCCGCGGGCAGTACCACGGTGCACGAGGTGAGAGTGGTGAAAGGCTGCATCTTCAGCTCACAGGAGCTCGCGCGGATCGGTCACCCGGCCGCGCACGGCTGAGGCCGCCGCGGTGAGCGGGCTGGCGAGCAGCGTGCGCGCGCCCGCGCCCTGGCGGCCTTCGAAGTTGCGGTTGCTGGTGCTCACGGCGTACTCGCCGCGCGCCACCGTATCGCCGTTCATGCCGAGGCACATCGAGCAGCCCGACTCGCGCCATTCGGCGCCGGCCTCGATGAAGATCCGGTCGAGTCCTTCGGCTTCGGCCTGGCGCTTCACCTGCTGCGATCCCGGCACGACCAGCATCGTGAGCCCGCGGGCGATGTGCCGGCCGCGCAGCACGCGTGCGGCGCTGCGCAGGTCCGAGAGCCGTGCGTTGGTGCAGCTGCCGATGAACACTACGTTCACGGGCCGGTCGCGGATCGGCTGGCCGGCCTCGAAGCCCATGTAGCTCAGGGCCCGCGCGAACACCGCATCCGATCCCTGGGACGGGATCGCGCCGGTGACCGGCACCACCATGCCGGGATTCGTGCCCCAGGTGATCATCGGCTCGATGGCGCCGGCGTCGAAGCGCACTTCGCGGTCGAAGCGCGCGCCCGGGTCGCTCGGCAGCGCCTGCCACTCGCTCACGGCGCGTTCCCATGCGGCGCCCCGGGGCGCGCGCGGCCGGCCGGCGAGGAAGGCGTAGGTGGTCTCATCCGGCGCGATCATGCCGGCGCGTGCGCCTGCCTCGATCGACATGTTGCAGACCGTCATGCGCTCGTCCATATCGAGCGCGCGGACGGTCGATCCGCGGTACTCGATCACGTGCCCGGTGCCGCCGCCGACGCCGAGCCTGCCGATGATCGCGAGGATCAGATCCTTGGCCGTGACGCCCGGGCGCAGTCCGCCCTCGACCTCGATGGCCAGCGTGCGCGGTTTTCTCTGCAACAGGCACTGCGTGGCGAGCACGTGCCCCACCTCGGTCGTGCCGATGCCGAAGGCCAGCGCGCCGACCGCGCCGTGGGTGCTGGTGTGGCTGTCGCCGCACACGATGGTCTTGCCGGGCTGGGTGAGCCCGAGCTCGGGCCCGATGATGTGGACGATGCCGCGCTGCTCGCTCGTGAGTCCGAGCAGCTCGACACCGAACTGCGCGCAGTTCACCTCGAGCTCGCGGATCTGCCGTGCGGCGGATTCGATCGCGATCGGCGCGCCGCCGAACACCTGGGCGGTACGGGTCGGCGTCGAGTGGTCCATGGTGGCGAGCGTGAGCTCGGGGCGCCGCACGCGCAGGCCGCGCTCGCGCAGCAGCGCGAAGGCCTGGGGCGAGGTGACCTCGTGGACGAGGTGCAGGTCGACGTAGAGCACCGCCGGAGTCGCGGCCGTCTCCGCCGCCACCAGGTGCCGTTCCCAGACCTTCTCGAAGAGTGTACGGGCCGGGCTCAAGCCTTCAGCCCGAGGCGGCCGCGGCGCGTGGCGCCGCCATGTCGACGTGGTCGAGCCATCCCCAGCGATCCGGCGTCTTGCCCGAGAACAGCCCGAAGAACGCGTTCTGCAGCGTCTCGGTCACGGGTCCGCGCTTGCCGTTGCCGACGAGCAGACGGTCGACCGAGCGGATCGGAGTGATCTCCACCGCCGTACCGGTGAAGAACGCCTCGTCGGCGAGGTACAGGAGCTCGCGCGGGATCGACGTCTCGCGCACTTCGATGCCGCGCTCGCGCGCCAGGCGCATGACCGTGTCGCGGGTGAGGCCGCCCAGCACCGAGTGGGCGAGCGCCGGGGTGAGGAGCACACCGTCCTTGACCAGAAACAGATTCTCGCCCGAGCCCTCGCTCAGAGTGCCGTCGGGCGAGAGCCCGATCCCCTCGGCGAAGCCGAGGCGGCGCGCCTCGGCGCCGATCAGCTGGCTCGAGAGGTAGTTGCCGGCCGCCTTGGCGAGCGCCGGCAGCGTATTCGGCGCCACGCGGTTCCAGGAGGACACGCAGGCATCGACGCCATCCTCGCTCTCGCCGCCGAGATACTTGCCCCATTCCCAGGCGGCGATCGCGACGTCGGTGGGCGGATCGTTCTTCGGCGTCACGCCGATCTCGCCGTAGCCGCGGAATACGATCGGACGGATATAAGCGCCACGGTTCAGGCCATTGGCGGAGATCACCTGGCGGCAGGCATCGTTGATCTGCTCGGGCGAGTAGGGCAGGGCGATGCGGTAGATCTTCGCCGAGTCGAACAGCCGCCGCGTGTGATCGCGCAGGCGGAAGATTGCCACCCCGCGCGGGGTCTCGTAGGCGCGCTCGCCCTCGAAAACGGAGGAGCCGTAGTGCAGCGCGTGCGACAGCACGTGCACCGTGGCCTTCTCCCACGGCACGAGCTTGCCGTTGAACCAGATGAACTGCGTGGCCGGAATGGGCATGGGAACTCCTGTAGCTTCACACCGCGGCCGGCACTGCCGGCGTCGCCGCCGCGCGCGTCCGCGTCCCGGCCTGCGCCAGCTCGATGCGGTTGATCACCTCGAGGAACGCGCGCGTGCCCGACTCGACGATGTTCGTGCTCACGCTGGCGCCGCGGTAAGTCTTGTGATTGTACTCCACGTACACGCGCGCCTCGCCCTGCGCGTCCTCGCCCTCGGAGACGGCCTTCACCTCGAACTTGCGCAGCACCACGCGAATGCCGGTCGCGGCCTCGATGGCCTTGAACGCGGCATCCACCGGGCCGTCGCCGCTGGCGGTGTGCTCGACGCAGCGGCCGTCGGTGTGGCGCAGCAGTACCAGCGCCCGGGCCGGACCGTTGCTGCGCGCCTCGGTAGTGAGCTCCTCGAGCGTCCACGGGCCCTGTGCCGAGCCCTCCGCGCGCAGCACCAGCGTCTCGATGTCGCCGTCGTAGAGCTCCTTCTTGCGGTCGGCCAGGGCCTTGAACTCCTCGAACAGCTGGTTGAACTCGCCCTCGTCCAGCTCGAAGCCGAGCGCCTGCACCCGCTCGCGCAGCGCATGCCGCCCACTGTGCTTGCCGAGCACCAGGTGGCTGCGGGACAGGCCGACATCCTCGGGCCGCAGGATCTCGTAGGTCGAGTAGTGCTTGAGCATGCCGTGCTGGTGGATCCCGGCCTCGTGCGCAAATGCGTTCTCGCCGACCACCGCTTTATTGCGAGGCACCGGCATGCCGGTGATGCTCGAGACGAGGCGCGAGGTGGGATAGAGGCGCTGGGTGTGGATGCCGGTCGTCACGTGGAAGAAGGCGGCGCGGGTCTTGAGCGCCATCACCACCTCCTCGAGCGAGCAGTTGCCGGCGCGCTCGCCGATGCCGTTGATGGTGCACTCGATCTGGCGGGCGCCGGCGACCACCGCGGTCAGGCTGTTGGCGACCGCCATGCCGAGATCGTCGTGGCAGTGCACCGACAGGCGGATGCCGTCGATTCCGCGGACGTTCTTGCGCAGGTAGCGGAACAGCTCGGCGAACTCGTCCGGGACCGTGTAGCCGACGGTGTCGGGTATGTTGACCGTCGTGGCACCCGCGGCGATGGCCACCTCGACCACCTGGGCGAGGAACTCGAGCTCGGTGCGCGAGGCATCCTCGGGCGAGAACTCGACGTCCTCGGCGAGCTCGCGGGCACGGGCCACGCCCGCTGCCGCTGCCCGCAGGATCTCCTCCTGTGCCATGTTGAGCTTGTACTGCCGGTGGATGGCGCTGGTGGCGAGGAATACGTGAATGCGCCGGCGCGGCGCATCCTCGAGAGCGCGCGCGGCGAGGTCGATGTCCTCGCGATTGCAGCGCGCCAGGCCGCAGATGATCGGCCCGCCGATCTCGCGTGCCACGGCCCGGACGCTCTCGAAGTCGCCGCGCGAGGCAGCCGGGAAGCCCGCCTCGATCACGTCGACCCCGAGCTCGGCGAGCGCGCGTGCGACGCGCAGCTTCTCCGGCTGCGTCATGCTGCACCCGGGCGACTGCTCGCCGTCGCGCAGCGTCGTGTCGAAGATCAGGACTCGGTCGGGATTGCTGGTCATGGTCATTCCCTTCGCGGGCGTTTCCCTCACGCTCGCCGCTCGTTCAGCCATGGCATGCGCGCCCGCAGCGACGCCCCGACCTTCTCGATCTGGCGGTCGATGTCGGCGGCGAGCAGCTTCTGGTAGTTCGCCTTGCCGCTGCGGTTCTCCTTGATCCACTGGCGGGCGAACTTGCCGCTCTGTACTTCCTTGAGCACTTTGCGCATCTGTTTCTTGACGCGCTCGTCGACGATGCGTGGACCGCGCGTCAGATCGCCGTACTTGGCGGTCTCGCTGATGAACTGATGCATCTTGGAGATGCCGCCCTCGTGCAGCAGATCGACGATGAGCTTGAGCTCATGGAGGCACTCGTAGTACGCGACCTCGGGCTGATAGCCCGCCTCGACCAGGGTCTCGAAGCCCTTGACGACGAGCTCGGTCGTACCGCCGCAGAGCACCGCCTGCTCGCCGAACAGATCCGTCTCCGTCTCCTCGGCGAAGGTGGTCTCGAGCACGCCGCCGCGCGTGCCGCCGATGCCGTGGGCGTAGGCGAGGGCGCGGGCGTGAGCCTTGCCGGTCGCATCCTGGGCGACCGCGAGCAGGCATGGCACACCGCGGCCTTGGCTGTACTGGCGGCGGACCAGGTCTCCCGGCCCCTTCGGCGCGATCAGCACCACGTCGAGGTCGGGACGCGGTTTCACTTGCCTGAAGTGGATGTTGAACCCGTGGGCGAACAGCAGCGCCGCGCCTTTCTTCAAGCCTTTCTTTATGTCCTGGTAGAGCGCCCTCTGCGCCAGGTCCGGCACCAGCATCGCGACCAGGTCGGCGCTCGCGGCCGCGGCCGCGGGCTCTGCGACCTCGAGGCCGTCGCGGCGCGCCTTCTTCCAGCTCGCGCCCCCCTTGCGTACCCCGACCACGACATCGAAGCCCGAGTCCTTGAGGTTGAGCGCGTGCGCGCGCCCCTGGCTGCCGTAGCCGAGAACGGCGATGCGCGCGCCTCGCAGCGCTTTGCGGTCGACGTCCTTATGTGAATAAAGCCTCATCGCATCACTCCTGCGGCTCGCGGCCGCGCTCCAAACGTGAAAGACCCCGCAGCGGCTCCTGGCCGGTGCGGGGTCTTCTGTCTTGCTTCGCTCGTGCCTGCTTGGGTTCAGGCGTTCGCGCGTGCCCCGCACCGCTGTACTCCGCTAAGGAGCTGCAGTGCGGGCAATCCGAGAATCAGCGCGAGCCCGGCGACGGGTGCCGCGGCGCGTATCAGAGGCGCTGTTGCTGCGGGTGTCATGCGAACCAAACCTGTTGATTCCGATGGGACCATAGGAACTGCGGACTTGTCAACGAGTTAAGCGCGGACTCTTAAGTCTTGTAATCTCTCGGTGCGGCGCGCAGTCGGCGCCCAGCCGGAAGGTGATCATGAAAAAGGCGGCGGTGGACCCGCGGGCGTTCTCGCGAGTCGTCGTGGACGGGCTGAAGCAGGCGCCGGCACGCGCCATGCTGCGCGCGGTGGGTTTCCGGGACGAGGATTTCGCCAAGCCGCAGATCGGCGTGGCCTCGACCTGGGCCAATCTCACGCCCTGCAACATGCATATCGGCGCGCTGGCCGACGCCGCTGCCGCGGGTGTCGACGGGGCGGGCGGCAAGAGCGTCCTCTTCAATACCATTACGGTGTCCGACGGCATCTCCATGGGAACTCCGGGGATGCGCTACTCGCTCGTCTCGCGCGAGATCATTGCGGACTCGATCGAGGCGGTGGTCGGCGCCGAAGGCTTCGACGGCTTCGTGGCGCTCGGCGGCTGCGATAAGAACATGCCGGGCTGTGCCATGGCCATGGCGCGCCTCAACCGGCCCGCCGTGTTCGTCTACGGGGGCACGATTCGTCCCGGGGCGCAGCACCGCGACATCGTCACGGTGTTCGAGGCCGTGGGAGCGAGAGCCGCCGGGACACTCACCGAGAGCGGCCTGCAGGAGATCGAGCGCACCGCCATTCCGGGTCCTGGCAGCTGCGGTGGCATGTACACGGCCAACACGATGGCCTCGGCAATCGAGGCCTTGGGCTTGTCCTTGCCGGGGAGCTCGGCGCAGGAGGCGGTGGGCGAGGCCAAGCACTCCGACAGTGCGCGCGCGGGCGCGGCGGTGGTGCGGCTCGTACGCGAGGGCTTGAAGCCGCGCGACATTCTGACGCGTCGGGCGTTCGAGAATGCGATCACCGTGGTGACGGCGCTCGGCGGCTCGACCAACGCCGTGCTGCACTTGCTCGCCATCGCGCGCGACGCCAGGGTCCGTCTCACGCTCGATGACTTCGCGCGGGTAGGCAAGCGCTCGCCGGTGCTCGCGGACTTGAGACCGAGCGGCCGCTACCTGATGTCCGAGCTGGTCGCGATCGGCGGCATTCAGCCCCTGATGAAGATGCTCCTCGACGGCGGTCTCCTGCACGGAGACTGCCTCACGGTGACCGGACGGACACTCCAGCAGAATCTTGAAAAAGTTCCCATGTATATGAGAGGACAGGAGATTGTCAGGCCGCTCTCGAATCCTCTGAAGAAGGACAGTCACCTCGTGATCCTTTACGGCAACCTCGCGCCCGAGGGAGCGGTCGCCAAGATCACGGGAAAGGAGGGGGAACGTTTCGAGGGCCGCGCGCGAGTGTTCGACGGCGAGGAGCGGGCCACTCAGGCGATCCTCGCCGACAAGCTTCGTCCCGGGGACGTCGTCGTGATCCGCCACGAAGGCCCGAAGGGCGGTCCGGGCATGCGCGAGATGCTGAGCCCCACCGGAGCCATCAGCGGGCGGGGGCTGGATGGCAAGGTCGCCCTCATTACAGACGGCCGGTTCTCCGGCGGAAGCCATGGTTTCGTGGTCGGACACGTGGCCCCGGAGGCAGCGGTGGGCGGTCCGATCGGGCTGCTGCGCAACGGCGATCGAATCACCATCGATGCGCGCAAGCGCGAGCTTCGCGTGGAGCTGCCGGCCGCCGAGCTGCGTGCCCGGCGGCGGACATGGCGGGCCCCGAAGCCCGCGGCGCAGGCCGGTGTCCTGGCGAAATACGCGAGCCTCGTCGGCAGTGCCTCCGCAGGCGCCGTCACGGAAGCGAGCGAGCCGCGGCGGCGCAATTCCTGAGGTGGGGGCGGAGTTGTCAGTGCCGGAGGCACCCGGTACAGTTCGCGAGAGCTTACGTCGCGGCGCACCCTGCAGGGCGCCGTCCCGGGGGGAATTCAGAATTTCACGCCCGCCGATCGACGGTCTGACGAAGTGAGTTCGCAAGTATGATTCAGGGGAACCGGCGGGTCAGCCTGCCGGCAACGGGGTTCTGGCTGAGTAAGAAGCATCTGTAACAACACATGGCAGCCTTAGTACACGATTCCCAATTCTTTACCAGACGCGGGGCCGTGCTGGTCGCGATCATCGCGCTGCACGTCTTCATCGCCTGGATGCTCGCCACCGGACTTGCGCGCCGGGCGATCGAGGTGCTCGCGCCGCCGATCCAGACGACGATCGTCGAGGAGACGAAGAAAGAAGAGGCGCCGCCGCCACCGCCGCCGCCGCAATTCGAGCGGCCGCCGGTCGAGTTGCCGCCACCTGACGTCACCATCAACATGCCGGCCGAGGAGAGCACCACGGCCATCCGTGTCACCAACACGCCGGTGGTGAAGGCCCCGCCGGTGGCCGCCGCGCCCACCAGGAGAACCGCGATTGGGTTCGCCAAGGGCTTCCCCAACAGCGACGAGTTCTACCCGGACGCCTCGCGCCGTCTCGAGGAGCAGGGCGTCGTGACCGTGCACGTGTGCATCGACCCGAGCGGCAAGGTCACGGAGGAGCCGACGGTCGCCAAGAGCTCCGGCAGCAACCGCCTCGACGGCGGCGCGGTGAAGCTCGCCAAGGCGGGCTCGGGCAAGTACGTCGCCGCCACCGAGGACGGCAAGTCCGTTCCCGGGTGCATCAACTACAACGTCAAATTCCAGCTGAGATGAACACCGGCCGCACCTTCGGGTGCGGCTTCTTTTCTGCTTCGAGGAAACTATGGAAAACCAACCGAGCGTAACAGTTAACAACCCTTACGGCCTCAGCGCACTGTGGGTGTCCGGGGACCTGGTGTCCCGCTCCGTGCTCATACTTCTGCTCATCATGTCGCTGGCTTCGTGGTACGTAATCCTCACGAAGCTGTGGGACCAGCGGGCGTTGCGCAAGTCGGCCAAGTCGGTCGACAAGCAGTTCTGGAGCGCGCCTTCGATCAAGGACGGCGTCGACCGCCTGAAGAAGGGTGACGACTTCCGCGGCATCGCCGAGGACGGCCTGCGCGCCGCCTCTCACCACGACGGCCGGCTCACCGATCGCATCGACCTGAACGAGTGGATCACGATGTCGCTGCAGCGCGCGGTCGACGGCGTCAACAGCAAGCTGAACGGTGGCCTCGGGCTGCTCGCAACGGTCGGCTCGACGGCGCCGTTCGTCGGCCTGTTCGGCACGGTGTGGGGCATCCTGAACGCGCTGGTCGGCATCGGCATCGCCGGCCAGGCGAGCATTGACAAGGTGGCCGGCCCGGTAGGCGAGGCGCTCATCATGACGGCGCTCGGCCTGTTCGTGGCGGTGCCCGCGGTGTGGGGCTATAACTGGCTCCTCGGGCGCAACAAGGTGCTGCAGGATGCGCTGCGCAACTTTGCCAGCGATCTGCACGCCTACCTGGTGGGCGGCGTGAAGGTCGAATCAGGTGCGGGCGCCGGCGGTGCCCGGCCGGCCGCGGCCAAGGCCGCTCCTCCGGTCCGCTGAGACGGCAGGCGGCGACCCCCGCGCGGGATGGTAAGGGTGTCCGTCGCGGCGGGTTTGAGCCCGGTACTTTTCAAGGAGTAGCTGACCATGTCGATGAACGTGGGCGAGGCGGCAAGCGGCGGCATGATGGCAACCATCAACACGACGCCGCTGGTCGACGTGATGCTGGTCCTTCTCATCATCTTCCTGATCACGATCCCCGTGATCACCAAGACGGTGAAGGTCGATCTGCCGAAGGCCGTCAACATCCCGACGCAGACCAAGCCCGAGAACATCACCATCGCAGTCGACCGGGACGGCAACATCTACTGGAACGAGAAGCAGATGCCGAACCGCTCCATGTTGCTCGGCTACATCAAGGAGGCGGCGGTAAAGGTGCCGCAGCCGGAGATTCACATCCGCGCCGACCGCGATACGCGCTACGAGTTCGTCGGGCGGGTGATGTACGCCATCCAGCGCGGCGGCATCGTCAAGGTCGGGTTCCTCACCGAGCCCGATCACGGCGTGCGCGGCTACCGCTAGACCTCGAGGAGCAGAACCCACCATGTCCATGCAAGTAGGCGGTGGCGGCGAGGAAATGTGCGACATCAACACGACGCCGCTCATCGACGTCATGCTGGTGCTGCTCGTGACCCTCATCATCACCCTTCCCGTCATGACTCACGCGGTCAAGCTCGACATGCCCGATCTGAGCCACCAGACGCCGCCGCCGCCGGTGCAGCCGGAGGTCATCGATCTCGAGATCGACTTCGACGGCACCGTGGTGTGGAACGGCACGCCGGTAGCGAACATGGATACGCTCGAAGGCTATTTCCATACCTACGCGGACAAGGATCCGCAGCCGGAGATTCACCTCCGGCCGGATCGGCGCGCCAAGTACGACGTGGTGGCCAGAGTGCTGGCGGCCGCGCAGCGCAACCGCATGAAGAAGATCGGCTTCGTCAACACCGCAGAATTTGCCGAGTAACGACAAGGGCGTCCGTCAGCATGAAGAACCTCTCGACATTCCCGCGTTCGTGGATCGTGGTCGCGGCCATCGCCGCCTCCGGTGTGCTGGCAACGGCGGCGGCGCTGGCGGCGGACCAGCCGGCCAAGCCGCAGAACAGCGCCAAGCTCGCCAAGCCCCTCAAGGAGGCACACGACGATCTCAACGCCAAGAAGTACCCGGAGGCGATTGCCAAGCTGAAGGAGGCGGAAGGCATCGCCGGCAAGACCGCTTACGATCAGCACCTGATCAACGACATGCTGGCCTACGCCTACATCCGCACCAATAATCTGGCCGATGCCGCCAAGGCGTGGGAGGCGGAGCTCGAGGACGGCTTCAGCACGCCAGCCGAGCAGCAGCAGAAAGTGCGCGGTCTCGCCGAGGTGCACTACCAGCTGAAGAACTACGACAAGGCGATCGAATACGGACAGCGGGCGATCAAGGGCGGCTATGGCGATGAGGAGCTGAAGAAGCTGGTCGGCCAGGCCTATTACCTGAAGGGCGACTGGAAAGGCACGCTCGCCTTCGAGGGTGCGCTGGTCGACGGCATGATCAAGAGTGGCGCCACCCCGCCGAGCGAGTCGCTGCAGTTGATCCTCAGCTCGTGCGTGAAGCTCGACGATTCCGCCTGCACCACCAAGGCGCTCGAGCGGCTGGTGACCTACTACCCGAAGCCCGACTACTGGTACAACCTGCTGTTCAGCATCAGCAAGGAGACCGCCAACAGCGATGTCAACACGCTGCAGACCTTCCGCCTGATGTATGAGGTAGACGTCCTCAGGAGCCCTGACGACTACATCGAGATGGCGCAGCTGGCGATGGATGCGGGCTCCCCGGGCGAGGCACAGCGGGTGCTGCAGCGTGGCATGGACAAGAACGTCTTCACCGACCAGCGCAACAAGGACAAGGCTCAGCGCCTGCTCGATAAGGCCAAGCAGAAGGCGGCTGCCGACCAGCCGACGCTCGACAAGATTGTCAAGGAGGCCGACGCAGCCCCTACCGGCGCCAAGAATGCCGGCATGGGGCTCGCTTACTTCGGTTACGGCCAGTACGACAAGTCGACCGACGAATACGCCAAGGCCGTCAGCAAGGGCGGCCTGCGCAACGCGACGGAGACCCAGCTGATGCTCGGCATCGCTCAGCTCAAGGCCGGACACAAGGACGATGCCGTGAAGTCCTTCAAAGCGGTCAAAGGTGATCCGGTACTCGAGCGGCTGGCCGGCCTGTGGGTGCTGCACGCCAGGCAGGCATAGCGCTTCGTCCTTACAAGGAGCTCGATCATGGCGATCAAGGCCGGTGAGCGGATGCCTGCGGGCACGTTCAAGCGCATGACCAAGGAAGGTCCGAAGGACCTGACGACCGACGAGCTGTTCAAGGGCAAGCGCGTCGTGCTGTTCTCGGTGCCGGGCGCCTTCACCCCGACCTGCGACGCCAAGCATCTGCCGGGATTCGTGCAGCTCGCCGAGCAGATTCTCGCCAAGGGCGTCGACACCATCGCCTGCATGGCGGTGAACGACGTATTCGTGATGAACGCCTGGGGCAAGGCCTCGGGCGTCGGCGACAAGGTGCTGATGCTCGCCGACGGCAACGGCGACTATGCACGCGCCCTCGGGCTCGAGCTCGACGGAAGCAAGTTCGGCATGGGCAAGCGTGGCCAGCGCTTCGCCGTCATCGTGAAGGACGGCACCGCCACCCACGTGTTCGTGGAAGAGCCGGGCCAGTTCAAGGTCTCATCCGCCGAGCACGTACTGGGACAGCTGTAGCGCTTCGAGCCCCGCCTTTTGCCCGCGTGCTCGAGACCACCGCCAGGCTGGCCCGGGGAAATCGCCGCAGGCGATTTCCGCCAATCGCCTAAGACACGAGCTTCTCTATCTCGGGGATGATCTGGAAGAGATCCCCGACGAGTCCCAGGTCGGCGACTTCGAAGATCGGGGCCTCGCCGTCCTTGTTGATGGCGACGATGGTGCGCGCGTCCTTGATGCCGGTGAGGTGCTGGATCGCCCCGGAGATGCCCACCGCCACGTAGAGCTCCGGCGCGATGATCTTGCCGGTCTGCCCGACCTGCATCTCATTCGGCGCGTACCCGGCATCCACTGCGGCGCGCGAGGCACCGACCGCAGCTCCCAGCTTGTCGGCGAGGCTGTAGAGGATCTTGAAGCCATCGGCGCTGCCGAGCGCCCGCCCGCCGGAGATCACGCGCGCCGCGGTCTGCAGGTCCGGCCGGTCGCTCTTGGCCGCGGACACCGAGACGAAGCGGGTGTGTGAGGGCAGCGGCACCGACACCGCCGCCGCCTCGACGGGGGCAGCGTTGCCGCCGCCTGCGGCCTCGAACGAGGCCATGCGCACGGTACCGACGACCTTGGCGGTGCCGTCCGACTCCACGGTAAGGATCGCGTTTCCGGCGTAGATCGGTCGGCGGAAACGGGTCGGACTCTCGATCGCCATGATGTCGCTCACCTGCGGCGCGCCGAGGAGCCCGGCGATGCGTGCCATCAGGTCCTTGCCATAGGTCGTCGAGGGGCCGAGCAGGTGCGTGAAGGGACCCGCGAGCGCCACGATCTGCGGCGCAAGCACCGCGGCCAGCGCGTGCGCACTGGCGGCATTGGCCACGGTGAGGACGCGCGAGACGCCGGCGAGCTGCGCTGCCTGCGCTGCGACCGGGGCCGGATCGACGGCACACACCGCCACCGTGATCTCGGCGCCGGCCAGAGTACGCGCGCAGCTGACGCACTTGGCGGTGCTCGCGTTGAGCCTGGCTCCGTCGTGCTCGGCGACGATGAGAATCCTGGCGCTCACAGCAGACCTTTCTTCCTCAGCTGCTCGACCAGCTCGGCGGCGTCCTTGACGCGAATTCCCTTCTGCCGCTGCGGCGGCGGCTCGAACTTCACCAGCTTCAGCTGCTGGCGCTGCTCGACCCCCAGGGCGGGGAGGGTGAAGGTGTCGAGCGGCTTTTTCTTGGCCTTCATGATGTCCGGCAGCTTCACATAGCGCGGCTCGTTCAAGCGCAGATCGGTGGTGATGACCGCGGGCAGATCGATCTCGAGCGTCTCGAGGCCGGCGTCCACCTCGCGCGTCACGCGCGCGCTGCTCTCGCCGACGAGCTCGAGCCGGGAAGCGTAGGTCGCCTGCGGACGGTTCCACAGCGCCGCGAGCACCTGGCCGGTCTGGCCGTTGTCGTCGTCGATCGCCTGCTTGCCGAGGATCACGAGGAAGGGTTGCTCGCGCTCGATGAGCTTGAGCAGCGCACGCGCGGCGACGAGCGGCTCGATGACCCCGTCGGCCTGCACGTGCAGCGCGCGGTCGGCACCCATCGCGAGCGCGCTGCGCAGCTGCTGCTGGCAATCGGCTGGACCGATGGTCGCCACCACCACCTCCTCGGCGCCGCCGCGCTCCTTGATGCGCAGCGCCTCCTCGAGGGCGATCTCGTCGAAGGGGTTGACGCTCATCTTGACGCCATCGGTGACCACGCCGCTGCCGTCGGGTTTCACCCGGATGCGGACGTTGAAGTCGACCACGCGCTTGATTCCGACCAGGATGCGTTTCATAAGCCGCGCAGTATAGCGGGAGGCACCGGCCGGTGTTGCCGGGAGACGCCGCGCCGTTGACGGATTGCGCGCCCGCTCCCTAAAGTCGTCGCCCATGCTTAGCTACGCGCTGCGTCGCATCGCCGTTGCGGTCCCAACGCTTCTCGTCATCATCACCGTCTCCTTCGCACTCGAGCGGCTCGCTCCCGGGGGACCCTTCGACCAGGAGCAGACACTCGCTCCGGCGGTGCGCGCCAATCTCGACCGCGTCTACGGGCTCGACCGGCCGATTCCGGTGCAGTACGGGCACTATCTCGCCGCCCTGGCCCGCGGAGACTTCGGACCTTCGCTCAGCCAGCGGGATTTCACCGTCGGCGAGCTGATCGGCCAGGGGCTGCCCCTGAGCGCAACCCTCGGGCTCGCGGCGGTGCTGCTCGCGATCCTCACGGGCATTCCCGCCGGCATCGCGGCGGCGGTCTGGCGCGGCCGCGCGACCGACCACGCGGTGAGCGCGCTCGCCGCGCTCGGGGTGGCCCTGCCGACCTTCGTGACCGGTCCGGCACTGGCACTGCTCTTCGGGCTGTACCTGCACTGGCTGCCGGTCGCGGGTTGGGAGCGGGGCGCGCCGCGCTATCTGGTGCTGCCGGTGGTGACGCTGGCGTTGCCGGTGGCCGCGTACCTCGCGCGGCTGACGCGCGCGAGTCTGCTCGAGGTGCTGCGCACCGCCTACGTGCGCAGCGCGCGCGCCCGGGGCCTGGGTGCTGCGCGCGTCCTGTGGCGTCATGCGCTGCGCCCGGCCCTGCTGCCGGCGGTCAGCTACCTGGGTCCCGCGGTCGCCTTCGTGGTCACGGGCTCGCTCGTCATCGAGACGGTATTCGGCCTCCCGGGTACGGGACGCTATCTGGTACAGGGCGCGATTGACCGCGACTACCCGCTCGTTCTGGGGATGGTGATGGTGTACGCCGCGCTCACCCTGACACTCAATCTCGCCGCCGATCTGATCTATGGCTGGCTCGATCCGCGCGTGCGGCATGAGTGAGCGCGACCCGCTCGCCCACGGACTATGGCAGGACGCGGCGCGGCGGCTCAGGGGCGACCGCGGCGCTTGCCTGGCGCTGGCGCTCATCGCCGCGGTGACGCTGCTCGCTCTGCTCGGGCCGGTGGCGAGTCCCTGGGCCTACGACAGCCTCGACTGGCGGCACCTCGCGCAGCCTCCGGGGTCTGCGGGCGCGCACTGGTTCGGTACCGACCGGCTCGGCCGGGATCTGTTCGTGCGCACCCTGCACGGCGTGCGGCTGTCGCTGCTCATCAGTGCACTCGCGAGCGCGCTGAGCGTC
>Ga0335082_10000618_pt1 | contig 37009 bp, 28 predicted proteins | sample Lox_Sample_41_FD_206718 | JGI IMG/M metagenome (GOLD analysis project Ga0335082, IMG submission 206718) | Soil microbial communities from Loxahatchee National Wildlife Refuge, Florida, United States - Lox_Sample_4.1 | ecosystem: Environmental > Terrestrial > Soil > Wetlands | place: USA...
GTTCGTCAGGCGGACCGACACGATGCCACCGTTCGACACGACCGGGTCCGTCACCGGAAGGATCGTGTTGAGCGACAGACCGGGGATGCCACCCATGGTGCCCGTGCCGGCGGAGAGCGTGTTGAGGTGGTCGCCCGAGGCGGTGGTCGTCAGCGTGGTCACACCAATGCCGGTATCCGACGCCTCGGCGCGAGCCAGATTGGTGAACTGGAGGCTGATGCGCGTCCAGGTGTCCATCACCTTCGCGCTGGCGGATCCAGCCACGAAGAGGGACAGGAGACCTAACAGGAACACGTTTCGCTTCATGAGTTCTCCCGAGTGGTAGGAAGTGCGGATGGGGCCCGGAGACCCGGGCTCTCTCGAAGCAATCGCCGTGCCGCGATAAGAAATTCTCAACCTATCGGTTGTAAAGGGAGTTTTATTGTCGGTCCGCCGAGGTGCGGAAAAGTGTTTCCGCGATTGGACAAATGCGTTCCACAGAGGGAGAGATACACGACCATTGGCTTCTCATCGACAGTACTCGTAGAGGCCGTCGAAAGCCCCTAGGGGATTACGCGGTGGAACGGCCCCGGGGTCGTGGCGAGGTGTAACGAGACGTAGAGTATCGGAATGCGACGCACGGACGGCCCCCCCGACCCGAGAGTCGAGCCGTCCCTCTCGAGCGGCACCGAGCCGGCGTCGGGCGCGAGCGCGGGGCGCCCCCGCAGCGAGGAGGCGCACCGAGCGATCCTCGAAGCGACGCTCGCGCTCCTCGTGGAGGTCGGATACTCCGGACTCACGGTCGAGGGCGTCGCGCAGCGAGCCGGCGTCGGCAAGGCGACGATCTACCGGCGCTGGCCCTCCAAGCTGCCTCTCGTGATCGAGGCCTTCCGCCAGCTCCCGGGGCTCGAGGAGGCGGACACGGGCGACCTCGCGAGCGACCTCGAGCACATGCTGCGGAGCTACCTGCGCACGTACCACGCGACGCCGCTCGGCGCGGTGGTCCCGAGCCTCGCCGGCGAGCTGCCGCACAACCCGGAGCTGATGGAGCTCTTCGCTCCGGTGGTGAAGGCGCGCCGCCAGCCGCTGATCCGCGCGCTCGAGCGCGCGGTCGCGCGCGGCGAGATCCCGCCCGACCTCGACCTCGATCTCGCCGCCGACCTGATCTTCGGGCCCATCACCGTGCGGACCTTCTTCACGCGCGCAAAGGTGTCACCGCGCCTCGTGCGTCCGATCGTCGAGCTCGCGCTCGAGGGGATCCGCCACGCGAAGGTGCGTGACGAAACCGACTGACGCCAGCGCGTGTCGAATCCGTGCGAACCGGGTCACTCCCTCTGATGCTTCGCTCGCCTTCGGCTCGCTGCGCGCTCGGCGCTACGCGCCGAGCTTGCCGAAGCGCTCCTTCAGGTCCTGCTTGCGCACCTTGCCCGACGCGTTGCGGGGCAGCGCATCGAGGCCCTCGAGCTGCTCCGGGATCTTCTGGATCATCAGCCCGCGACCGCGCAGGAAGGCCGCCATCTCGTCGAAGCCGAGCGGCGCGGCCGCGTCGCGAGGCACGACCACCGCGCAGCAGCGCTCGCCCGAGGCCGGGTCCGGCAGCCCGATCACCGCGACGTCGGCGACCTTCGGGTGCTCGTAGAGCAGGTCTTCGACCTCGCGTGCACTGATGTTTTCGCCCTTGCGGATGATCACGTCCTTCAGCCGGCCCGTGATCGCGACGTAGCCCTCGGCGTCCAGCCGCCCGAGGTCGCCGGTGCGGAAGAAGCCGCGCGCGTCGAAGGCGTCGGCATCGTGGCTGGAATCGAGGTAGCCGCGACACTGCTGCGGCGCGCGTGCGAAGATCTCGCCTTCCTCCCCGCGCGCGGCCACCGTGCCGTCGAGCCGACGCACCTCGATCTCGGCGTCGGGAGGATTCACGCGCCCCTCGGTGTGCGCGAGCTTCTCGTCGGGATCGCGCACGCTGTTCATCGAGATGATCGGGCACTCCGTCAGGCCGTAGCCCGACACGATTCCGACGCCACCGAGCCAGCGCTTGCATTCTTCGTGCAGCGCGGGCGGCTTCGGGGCGCCGCCGCCCGGCAGCGCGCGGAGTCGCGGGAAGAGCGGCCGGCCGGGCTGCGCGCGCTGCGCGGCGAGATAGGCCTGGTGGAACGCCGTGCCCGCGCCGGCGAGCGTGACGTCGTGGCGCGAGAGGAAAGGAATCGACGTCTTCGGATCGAACGCGGCCACCACCGCGTGCGAGAAGCCGGCGAGCAGCCCCGCGATCAGCCAGCCGACGCCGCCCACGTGCGTGAAGGGGAAGACGAGGCCGTGGACGTCGTCCGGGGTCGGCTCGATCACGCGCACCAGCCCGCGGAAGCTCGCGAGCAAGGTCGCATCGGTGTGTCGGGCGCCCTTCGGATCGGCGCTCGTCCCCGAGGTGTAGAAGTGCCAGCGCATGGGCGCGCGAGACGGATCCTGCGGCTCGGGCTCGGGCGGCAGCGCGCGCGGGTCGCCCTCGGGCAGGCCGGAATCCGCGACGAGCACGCGCAGATCCGGCTGCTCGCGCGCGACCTCGCGCGCCATCGCCGCGTAGTCGAAGCCGCGCCAGACCCCCGGCACGCAGAGCAGGCGCGCGCCCGTCTGGCGCGTGATGAAGCGCACCTCGCGCTCGCGATAGATCGGCAGGATCGGGTTCTGCACGGCCCCGAGCCGCGCGAGCGCCGCGCACAGCACCAGCGCGTCGAGCGTCGTCGGCAGCATCCACGAGACACGTGTCTCCGCGCCGATCCCCTTCGCTGCGAGGCCGGCCGCCACGCGCAGCGCCGCGTCGCGGTAGCCCGCGAAGTCGAGTCGGCGCTCCTGCTCGTCGACCGCGAAGAGCGCCGTCGGCGTCGCGGCCGCCCGCGCCTCGACGAGCTGCCAGATCCCGCGCGCGTCGATCATGCGCAGCCCGCCTGCTCGCGCAGCACGAACTTCGTCACCTTCCCCGACGCGTTCTGCGGCAGCGCCTCCACGACCTCGACCCTCCGCGGCACCTTGTAGTTGGCCATGTGCTCACGACACCAGGCGATGATCGCGTCGGGGCGCGGCGCGCGGCCGGGCACCGGCACCACGAACGCCATGCCGACCTCCCCCATGCGCTCGTCCGGGATCCCGATGACCGCCACCTGTGCGACGTCCGGATGCGCGTAGAGCAGGTTCTCGATCTCCGCGGGATAGCAGTTGAAGCCGCCGACGATGAACATGTCCTTCAGGCGATCGGTGATGCGGAGATAGCCGCTTGTGTCCATCACGCCGACGTCGCCCGTGTGGAGCCAGCCCTCGGCGTCGATGGCGGCGCGCGTCTCGGCCTCGTCCTCGAAGTAGCCCCTCATCACGTTGTAGCCGCGCACGACCACCTCGCCGGGCTCGCCGCGCGCGACCTCGCGACCGTCCTTCCCGACGCTGCGCACCTCGATGCCCGGGATCGCGCGACCCGACGTCGTCGCGACGGTCTCGGCGTCGTCGCGCTCGTCGCACATCGTGACGGTGCCACAAGTCTCCGTAAGGCCGTAGCCCGTGATCACCGACGCGATGCCGAGCTCACCGCGCATGCGGCGGATCAGCTCCACCGGAATCGACGCGGCGCCCGTGACGGCGAGGCGCAGGCTCGAGAGGTCGAAGCGGCCGCGCTCCGGGTGCGCCAGGATCGACTGGTAGATCGTCGGCGCGCCCGGCATCACGCTGACGCGCTCCCGCTCGATGCGCGAGAGCACCGCTGGCACGTCGAAGACCGCGTGCGGCAGCGCGGTCGCGCCGCGCATCAGGCAGGAGAGCCAGCCCGCCTTGTAGCCGAACGAGTGGAAGAAGGGGTTGACGATCAGGTAGCGGTCGCCCTCGCGGAGTCCGACACACTCGCTCCAGGTCGCGAACACGCGGAGGTTCTGCCCGTGCGCGGTCATCACGCCCTTCGGACGCCCGGTCGTGCCGGAGGTGAAGAGCATGTCGGAGAGATCGTCGGGGCCGACCGCCTCGGCGCGCGCGCGCACCGAGGCCTCCGAGACGGAGCGGCCGCGCGCGAGGAACTCCGCGAAGGAGAGCGCGCCGGGCGCGTCACCACGCAAGGTCATGACACGCTCGAGGTCGGGCAACGACTCGCTGGCGAGCGCGCCGACGTAGTCGGTGCCGAGGAAGCCGGTCACGGTGCAGCACAGGCGCGCCCGGCTCTTGCGCAGGATCGCGCCCGCCTCGCCGCCCTTCAGCCGCGTGTTGAGCGGCACCAGCACCGCGCCGGCGCACTGGAGCCCGAGCGCCGCGACGATCCACTCCCAGCCGTTCGGCGCCCAGATCGCGACGCGGTCGCCGCCCGCGATGCCCTGCGCGACGAAGGCGCGCGCGGCCTCGTGCGCGCGCGCACGCAAGGTCGCGAAATCGAGGCGCACCTCGCCTTCCTCGACGGCGGAGCGGCCGGCGTAGCGCACCGCGGCGGCGTCGAGCAGCCGCGGAATCGTCTTCGCGGCGAGGGGGTCCTCGACTGCGCCCACCGTCTCTCCTGCGCGGTTGCCTGCGATCCGCGGCGGATCGTAATATCCGCCGGCGGCCTGCGCCGCGGGAGGCCGCTTGCAGCGCACCAGTCCGGAGGACGAGGCCTTCCGCCGCGAGATCGCGGACTGGCTCGCGACCTCGCTGCGCGGCGCGTTCGCCGCGCTCCGCGGACGCGGCGGACCCGGCGACGAGAGCGCGCTCGTCGAGGAGCGCATCGCCTGGGAACGCCATCTCGGCGCGCACGGCTGGGTCGGTGTCGCGTGGCCGCGCGAGGTCGGCGGTCGCGGCGAGTCGCTCGCGCGACAGGTGATCTTCCACGAGGAGTACGCGCGCGCGCAGGCGCCCGGGCGCATCGGACACATCGGCGAGACGCTGCTCGGGCCGACCTTGATCGCTTTCGGGAGCGAGTCGCAGAAGCAGCGCTTCCTGCCGCCGATCCTGCGCGGCGAGGAGCTCTGGTGCCAGGGCTACTCGGAGCCCGCCGCCGGCTCGGATCTCGCGAACGTGCAGACGCGCGCACGGCTCGAGGGCGGCGAGTGGATCCTCGACGGCCAGAAGGTGTGGACCTCGTGGGCGGAGTGGTCGGATTGGTGCTTCGCGCTCTGCCGCACGGACGCGAACGCCCCGAAGCACCGCGGCCTCTCCTACCTGCTCGTGCCGATGCGACAGCCCGGCGTGACGGTGCGGCCGATCCGCCAGATCACGGGGACCGCCGAGTTCAGCGAGGTGTTCTTCGACGGCGCGCGAACCGCGGCCAACTGCATCGTCGGTGCGCCGGGCGACGGCTGGAAGGTCGCCAACGGGACGCTCGCCTTCGAGCGCGGTGCCTCGACGCTCGGTCAGAACCTGCTCTTCCGGAACGAGCTCGCCTATATCGTCGCGCGCGCGAAGGAGAACGGCCGCGCGCGCGACCCGCTGCTGCGTCAGCGCCTCGCCAACGCCTGGATCGGCCTCGAGATCATGCGTGCGAACGCGCTGCGCGTGCTGGCCGACGAGGGAGGCGCCGCGGTGTCACCGGCCGCGATGATCGCGAAGCTCTACTGGGCCACCTGGCACCAGAAGCTCGGCGAGCTCGCGATGGACGCGCTCGGCGCCGAATCCGAGATCGGCGACGCCTTCCCCTACGAGCTGACCGCGCTCCAGCGCCTCTTTCTCTTCACGCGCTCGGACACGATCTACGCCGGCTCGAACGAGATCCAGCGCAACCTGATCGCCGAGCGCGCACTGGGGCTGCCGAAAGAGCAAGCGCCGCGGTAGCGGCGCGCGCAGCGAGAGCAAGCCGTCCGGCGCGCAGCGAGGCGAAGCCGAGCGGAGATCGCAAGAGATGGCCGAGCAAAGATCAGAGAAAATGACCATGTCCGCCAAGGGAATGCTCTCCGGGAAGACCGTGCTCGTGACGGCCGCCGCCGGCACCGGCATCGGCTTCGCGACCGCCAGGCGCTGCGCCGAGGAGGGCGCGCGCGTCGCGCTCAGCGATCGCCACGAGCGCCGCCTCGCCGAGAGCGCCGAGGCGCTCGCGGAGTACTACGGCGCACCGCCGCCGGCGATCGTCTGCGACGTCACGCAGGAGGAGCAGGTGCGCGCGTGTGTCGACGCCGCGATCGGCGCGTTCGGCCACCTCGACGTGCTCGTCAACAACGCCGGCCTCGGCGGCTATGCGAAGGTCGTCGAGATGAGCGACGCGCAGTGGCACCAGGTACTCGACGTGACGCTCACCTCGACGTTCCGCATGACCCGAGCCGTGCTGCCGCACATGCTCGCACGCGGTCGCGGGGCGATCGTGAACAACGCGTCGGTGCTCGGCTGGCGCGCGCAGGAAGGGCAGTCGCACTACGCCGCCGCGAAGGCCGGCGTGATGGCCTTCACGCGCTGCGTCGCGATGGAGGCGGCGCCGTCCGGCGTGCGCGTGAACGCGGTCGCGCCGAGCCTCGCGATGCACGAGTTCCTGTCGAAGGTCACGCCCCAGGGCCTGCTCGACGAGCTGGTGAAGCGCGAGGCCTTCGGCCGCGCCGCCGAGCCCGCCGAGATCGCCAACGTGATCGTGTTCCTCGCCAGCGACTACGCCTCGTACCTGACGGGCGAGGTCATCTCGGTGAGCAGCCAGCACCCCTAGCGGCGACGTCGGGCGACGCGTCGAGACCGGGCCGCCAGCGCGCACAGCCCCGCGCCGAGCAGCAAGCCGGTCGCGGGCTCGGGCACGATCCCGCCGGCGCTGAAGGAAGTGGTCAGATGGAGCGCCCCCCGAAACGGACGTCCGTCGGGCCCACGAGAGGAGAGCCGCCAGCAGGCAGAAGTAGGCACCGCTTCGCCACGGCTTCATGACGACTCCGCTCCGCGGGCAGGATGCCAGGCACGACGCGTCGGGTCCAGGGCGGAATCACTCTCCGGTGTGGGATCGCCTGACGCTACGGCTCGCGGTAGCTCTTCCCCGGCGACGGCGTGGGATAGCGGTAGAGACCCGTGCGCACCGGCAGCTCCAGCCGTGCCGCGACCTCGCGCATCGTCTCGGGGCAGAACGCGTAGCCGCGCAGCCGCGCGATCTTCCCATCGATCTCGTCGAAGCGCAGCACCTGCTCGAGTGCCTCGCGCCCGCCGCGCGTGGTGAAGCCGAGCACGAGCGGCTCGCCGTCGAGCTCGCGTCGCTCGATGCGCGCTCGCTCGTACCGGAAGGCAGGCGGCCACTCGGAGTGGCCGAACACCGCATGGTGGAACCAGCCCTTGCCGCTCTCGAACGCCTCGCGGCCGAACTCGAGCCCGCAGCCGACGTTCTCGACGGAGCTGCCGTCCTGCATCAGCGCGACGAGCCCGGCAACGTCACGCGCGGCGTAGAGCGAGACGAAGCGGTCGACGAGCTGCGGCGACGGCGGGGGGCGCAGTGCCGCGGCCTCGCCCTCCGGCTCGCGCAGGCGGCCGCGGCCGCGGTGCAACGCAGCCTTCACCGCGCCGACGCTGGTTCCGAGCAGGTCCGCAATCTCCTCGAGCCGGAAGTCGAAGAGGTCCTTCAGCAGCACAGCGGCGCGCTCCTGCGGCGCCAGCCGACGCAGCAACGTGGCGCCTGCGTCGCGCGCGAGACTCTCGCCCTCGCGTTGGGACGCCGCCGGCTCGGGCAGCGACTCGCGCGCCTGCGACTCCGCATCGCGACGCCGGCACGCGTCGATCCAGCAGTGGGTGGCGGTGCGCAGGAGATACGAACGCGGACTCCGGACCTCGTGGTGCACCTGGCCGAGGCGCGAGAAGCCGCGCAGGAGCGTCTCCTGCACGAGATCCTCGGCGTCCCACAGGCTTCCGGTGAGCCGGCGGCAGTAGCGATGGAGATCGGGGCGCAGCGGCGCCGTCAGGTCCACGTAGCGATGCCAGGCCGCGCGCAGCTCGTCGCGCAGCGCGTCCGGGAGCACGGCCTCGTCCATGCGATCGCCCTCCGCTTGGAATGATTCCACGAATCCAGGAGTCAGGACGGAGCACCGGGCCGTATGGATACGTCGGACCCCGCGGCCTCGCGATCGGAGGACGCCGCGCACGAGTAGGCGGATCAGGCTCCGGCCGTGGGGTGATCTCCACCGGGCGGCGTCGCGACGACGCTCATCAGCACGTCGAGGTCGAGCGGCTTCACCACGTGCGCGTCGAAGCCGGCGGAGCGCGCCATGCGGCGGTCCTGCTCCTGACCCCACCCCGTCACCGCGATCATCGTGATCCCGCTGCCCCACGGCTCCTTGCGGATGCGCTGACACGTCTCGTAGCCGTTCAGCCCCGGCATGCCGATGTCGAGTAGCACGAGATCCGGGCGGAACTCGCGCGCGAGCTCGATCGCGCGCAAACCGTCGTTCGCGGCTCGCACCTCGTGACCGCGGCGCGCGAGCAGTAGCGCGAGCGACTCCGTGCTGTCGGGGTTGTCGTCGACGATCAGCACGCGGCGCCAGGACGCGGGGGACGCATCGGGCGCCGCCGCGTCGGACTGCGACACCGTCACCTCGGGCCCGATCGGGATCCGCAGCATGAACTCGCTGCCGCGTCCCGGCCCCTCGCTGCGAGCCTCGACGGAGCCGCCGTGCAGCTCGATCAGGCTCTTCACCAGCGTGAGGCCGATGCCGAGTCCGCCGACGGATCGCTCGAGCGAGGTGTCGACCTGCACGAACAGGTCGAAGAGCCGCGACAGGTCCTCGGCGGCGATGCCGATGCCGTCGTCGCACACGCGCACCAGCGCAACGTCGCCCTCGCGCTCGACCCGCAGCTCGATGTGTCCGCCGCGCGGCGTGAACTTGCACGCGTTGCTGAGCAGGTTGCCGATCACCTGGGAGAGGCGCACCGCGTCGGCGTGGAGCGGGATCGGCTGCGGCGGCACCACGACGTCGAGCCTGTGCCCCATGCTCGCGACCAGCGCGCGGTGGTCCTCGACGGCCTGCCGCGCCACGGCCGCGAGCTCGACGCGCCGCTTGCGCAGGTCGATGCGGCCGCGCGTGATGCGGCTCACGTCGAGCAGATCGTCGACGAGTCGCACCATCTGGTCGACCTGCCGTTCGAGCAGCTCCGTCGCCGCGCGCACCGCGACGGCATCGTCGCCGGCATCGCGCAGGATTTCGACCGCGTTGTGCATCGGGGCCAGCGGGTTACGGAGCTCGTGCGCGAGCATCGCCAGGAACTCGTCCTTGCGCCGATCGGCCTCGCGCAGAGCCTCCTCGGCCTGCGAGCGCTCGATGAAGTCGGCGGCCATGCGCGCGAGCAGGTCGAGGTAGCGCTGCTCGCGCTCGCTCGGGCGGTATGGCACGGCGAAGTGGTTGCTGAGCACGCCGAGGAGGTCGCCGTCGCGGCTCACGAGCGGCGTGGCCTGGACGCCTCGGATTCCTTCCTCGCGCACGAGCTCGAGATTCGCGGCGCTGGTCACGTCGGGCTCCTGCGCGACGTCTTCGATCAGCACGCGCGGCTGCTTGCGAGCCCCGACATACCTGGCGTGCCAGCCCCCTTCGGCGAAGCGCTCGACGAAGCCAGGGCTGAAGCCCTGGTGGACGACGATCCGCAGCTGTCGCGACTTCCGGTCGTGGAGCCGGATGTTGCCCTTGCTCGTGCCGACGAGATCGCACGCGGCGGCGAGGATCTCGCGGAGGAGCGAGTGGAGATCCCCCGCGTGCACGAGCTTGGTGGCGAGCGCCTGGAGGCGCGTCAACGCGGCCAGGTCCTGCTCCATCCGCTGCGCCGCGCGCTTTCGCTCGGTCACGTCCCGGAAGTAGACCGCGACGCCGCCATCCGGTGTCGGGTAGGCGCGGCAGGAGAACCAGCGCTGCCGCGTCGGCTCGAAGGACTCGTACTCGACGCTCGTGCGCTGCGCCGCCGCGCGCAGCAGCTCGCGCTCGTCCGTGCCGCCGCGAGCCTCCGGGAAGATCTCCCACAGGGACCGCCCGAGGAGCTCGTCCGGCGCCCTGCCGAGCAGACGCGCAGCGCGGTCGTTCACGAGCACGTAGCGCCACTCCCGATCGAAGGCGACACAGGCGTCCGTGACGCTCTGCAGCGTCTCGATCACCCGCTGCTGGCTGCGCCGCAGCGCCTCCTCGTGACGCGCCAGCGTGGCGAGGTTCCACGAGAGCATCGCGAAGGTGAGCGCCATGAAGGTGAGCACCAGGATCGCGACGCCGAAGCGTGCGTCGTAGAGCCCCGAAACCTCTCCCTCGAGCCGCAGCCAGCCGACCACCGGCGGGACCAGCACGACGAAGGGCACCAGACGGCGCGCCACCATGCCCGTGGCGCCTCGGTCGAGCAGCCAGCGCGCCGGCGCGAGATCCGGAAGCAGCGCCAGCGTCCCGAGCGACAGCGCGGTCAGGAAGGTCGCCGTCTGGAGCGCGATCGCCGTGAGATACGGCCGCGCGTAGAGCCGGTCGGCGCCGTAGAGGTATCCGACGACGGAGAGCATCACGACGCCGAGGGTGAGCAGGGCGAGCGGCGGCGCGGCGCGACGCACCCGTGAGCCGGACGGCGCCGACGCGAGCGCCAGCGCGACACCCATCAGCGTCCAGCAGACGGCCGCAGGCGGGCCCATGCGGCCGGGCGCGACCACCCCGGCGCGGCCCCACTCGCGCCCGAACAGGAGCCAGGTGTTGAGCCCGTCGAAGTTGATGCCGGAGAGATGCTGGACGAGCGCGCTCGCGCCGATCCCCGACGTCGCGACACCGAGTGCCGCGCCCGCGTGTCGCCGTCCGCGCGCGAGTAGCAGGAGCGCCACACCGGACACCGCCACAGCGATGCAGGTGTTCGGCTGGATCGCGATGCGGGTGTCGAACCAGTCGGTGAGCCCGGGCCGATCGGCGGCCCACCCGACGAAGGACACGATCCCGCCGGCGAGCCCGTACGCCCCGAGCGCCGTCGCGGCGGCCGCCGCCCGCGCGGACACGGGGGGCTCGCCGGTCGCTCGGAGCTCGGATTGCATCGACGCTGAGAACCCGCGGTGCGGAGGCGCGTTGCGTCTCGGCCGGGATGATCTCGATCCCGTAATCGTCCACCCTACCGCCGGGCTTCGCGCTTGTGTAGCGGAATCACCGCCTCGCCTTCGCAGCCGCGGTGCCCGCCAGGCGCCCGCTCCACGTCGCATCCGCGAGCGAGAGTCCGCTGTTGTAGCCGTGCGCCGGCAGACCCGAGGCGTTGCGCCCCGCTGCATACAGACCGGGCACCACCGCGCCGTCGGCGTCGAGCACCTCCCCCGTCGGGCGCGTGTGCAGACCGCCGAGTGTGAAGGCCGACCAGAACGGGTACTTCTCGAGCGTCAGATCGAGCAGCACGAAGGGCGGCGTCGTGAGCGGCTTCAGCCAGCGCGCCTCCTTGCGGAACTGCGGATCCACGCCCCGCGCGGTGTGCTCGTTGTAGTGCGCGAGCGTGCGCGACAGGCTTCCCGGCGGGAAGCACTTCGCCTCGCGCTCGACCTCCTCCCACGTCTCGCCCACCGCCGCGATCTCCGTGGGGAGTTGCGGCTTCTCGTACACCGCGTCGTCGAGCGCGAGCCAGATGCGGCCCTGCTCGCGCCACAGGCCGATCTCACCGAGCAGCGACTGGTAGAGGTCCTCGTTGCAGAAGCGCTGGCCGTGCGCGTTGATCAGCACGCCCCGGATGAAGCCGCGGTTGCGCGAGAACGGCACCACCACGCAGGCGGCCTCCATGCGGATCGCGTCACCGCCGGCGCCCATTCCCATGCGGATGCCGCGCCCGTCGTCGCCGTCGCAGCCGAGGCGGAAGCGGACGCGGCGCGTGCGCGGCGCGTAGCGCGAGACCATGTCCTTGTTGTGGATGTAGCCGCCCGCGCACAGCACCACGCCGCCGCGCGCGCGGATCGCATGCTCCTCGCCCCCAATCTTTGCAATCACGCCGACCACGCGGCCGTCGCGCTCGACCACGAGCGGCTCGCAGAGCGCGTCGGTGACGATCTGCGCGCCGCTCTCCTGCGCGCGCCGCAGCAGGATCTCCAGCATCAGCTGGCCCGCGTTCTCGCCCACCTGCTGCGCGGTGTGGCCGCGCGGCGCCGGCTTCGCGATCTCGCAGAAGGGCCAGGCCAGCTCGCTGCCGGTGTAGGAGAGACCGTCGTCCGTGTAGGGATCCGTGCCCACCTCGACCGGCAGGAAGCTCTGCTTGAAGGGCACGCCCTGCCCCGTGACCCAGTGGTAATGCTCGACGCTGCGGTCGCAGTAGAGGCGCAGCTTCTCCTCGTCCGCGCCCGGACCGCAGGACGCGACCAGGTACTTGAACATCTCGTCGGGATCGTCGTCGAAGCCGCAGGCCTTCTGGAGCGGCGTGCCGCCACCCATGTAGAGCTGCCCCGACGCCTGCATCGACGTGCCGCCGCCGGCCCACGCACGCTCGAGCACCAGCACTTCGGCACCGGCGGCGCGCGCCTCGAGCGCCGCACACGCGCCTGCGCCGCCGAAACCGACGATCACGACGTCGGCCTCGCGCGACCAGCGCTTCACGTCTGCGGCCGCGCGCGCATGCGCGGCGTGGCCGGGATCCTTCTCCTTCTTCGGCGGCTTCGCGTCCGACACCGTCACGACCTCCGTGGGCTCTCGTCGTGCACGAGAAAGGCGGGGGGCTCGCCGCCGCCGTGCAGCAGCAGCGTGACGCCGCTGATATAGGACGCCAGCGGCGAGGCCAGGAAGGCACAGGCGTCGCCGAGGTCTTCCGGATCCGCCATGCGCCCGAGCGGCACGCTCGCGCCGGCGCGGCGCACGCCCGCCTCGTCGCCGAAGTGCAGATGCGAGAGCTCGGTCCGCACCATGCCCGCCCCGACCGCGACCACACGCACCTTCGGCGCCCACTCGACAGCGAGGCTCTGCGTCAGCGAGATCAGCCCCGCCTTCGCGGCGCCGTACGCGGCCGTGCCCGGCGAGGGCCGCATCCCGCTGACGCTCGTGATCGAGATGATGACGCCGCCCTCCGGCTGCGCCTGCATCAGCGCGTTCGCGCGCTGCGCGCAGTGGAGCGCCGCCACCAGATTCAACGCGATGATCTTCTCGTGGAAGCGCGGCGACGCGGTGGCCGCATCCGCCGCCGGCGCGCCGCCCGCGTTGTTGACCAGCACGTCGAGGCGCCCACAGCGCGCGGTGACGGCGTCGAAGAGCGCCGCGATGCTCTCCGCATCGCGCACGTCGGCCGCGACGAAGTGCGCACGCCGTCCGCCGCCTTCGGGCAACGACTCGGGCTCCTTGCGCCCGCACACGACGACCTCCGCGCCGGCCTCGAGCAGGCGCCGCGCGATGCCCCGCCCGACGCCGCGCCCGCCTCCGGTCACGAGCGCGACGCGCCCGGCGAGGTCGATGAAGAGAGCCACGCTAGAGCCCCATCGCGCGCGCGACGCGCTCGCGATGGTACGACGGCTCGCCGAGCAGCGACTGCGACGAGCGCGCGCGCTTGAAGTAGAGGTGCGGGTCGTACTCCCAGGTGAAGCCAACACCGCCGTGGATCTGGATCGCCTCGCCCGCGCAGTGGAAGAAGGCGTCGCCGCAGTAGGACTTCGCGAGCGATGCGGCGGTCGCGAGCTCCTCGCCGCCTCCCCGCGCGACCTCGGCGGCGTGCCGGGCCGCGCTGCGCGCCGACTCGACGAGCAGCATCATGTCCGCGCACTTGTGCTTGATCGCCTGGAAGGAGCCGATCGGGCGCCCGAACTGCACGCGCTCCTTCGCGTAGGCGACCGCGAGGTCGAGGCAGCGCTGCGCGCCGCCGACCTGCTCGGCCGCGAGCGCGACGGTCGCGCGGTCGAGCGCCTCGGCGAGGATCGCGCCGCCGTAGCTCTGCGACTCGCCGAGCAATGCGGAGGCCGGCACCCGCACGGCATCGAGGCGCAGCTCGGCGAGCCGCCGCGTGAGATCCATCGTCGGCAGCGCGATCCGCTCGAGGCGCGGCGCGGACCCGGGCACGAGGAAGAGCTCGATCCCCGAGTCTCCATGCGTGCCCTCGCGCCGCGCCGCGACCACGACGAGGTCGGCCGTGTGGCCGTCGACCACGTAGCGCTTGACACCGTGCAGCGTGTAGCTGCCGTCGGCCTCGCGGCGAAAATGCGCCCGCATCGCGGCGGGGTCCGGCGAGCCCCCCGGCTCCGCGAAGGCGAGCGTCGCGGTCGTGCGACCTTCGGCGAGCGCGGGAAGAGCCGCCTGCTTCTGCGCCTCCGAGCCCCCGGCCACGATCGCGGGCGTGGCCAGACACACGGTCGAGAAGAACGGCGCGCACAGGAGATGCGCCCCCATCTCCTCCATCAGCAGCGAGAGCTCGACGGGACCGAGGCCAACGCCGCCATAGGCCTCCGGGATGCAGAGCGCGGTCCAGCCGAGCTCCGCGCCGATCCGCTTCCAGACCTCGGGATCGCTGCCCGACTCGCCCTCCATCGCGAGGCGGACCTGCTCGGCGCCCGAGTGATGCGACAGGAAGTCGCGCGCCTGCTCGCGCAGCGCCTGCTGCTCGTCGGAGAACGGAGAGCTCATCGAGGCGCGCACCCTAGCTCAGGGCGCCTGGGAGCGCGTTACGGGACGCCAGCGCCGCTCGAGGTACTCGGCGGCGCGCGTCAGCGGGAATGTGATCAGCAGATACGTCAGTGCGACCAGCGGCCAGATGGTGAGCGGCGCGGCGTAGCGGCTCGCGAGCTCCTGCCCCGTGCGCGCGAGCTCCGTCAGCCCGATCACCGAGACGAGCGAGGAGTCCTTCAGCAGCGCGATGCCCTCGTTGGTGATCGGCGGCACCACCCGGCGGAAGGTCTGCGGCAGGATGATGCGACGCATCGCCTGCGCGTCGCTCATGCCGAGCGCGCGTGCGGCCTCCATCTGCCCTTCGTCGATCGAGAGCACGCCTGCGCGGAAGATCTCCGAGGTGTAGGCAGCGCAGTTGAGGGAGAGCGCGATCGCGCCGCTCGTGAAGGCCGGCAGGTGGACGCCGAAGGTCGGGAGCACGAAGTAGATGAAGAGGATCTGCACGAGCAGCGGCGTGCCGCGCACGAACTCCACGTAGACGGCGGCCGGCACTGCGAGCCAGCGGCCCGATCGCAGGCGCGCGAGCGCGATCCCGAGGCCGATCGGCAGGCCGACCGCGAGGCTCGAGAGCGCGAGCCGCGCGGTCAGCCACACGCCTGCGAGCAGGAACTGCCAGGTGCGCGCGACGATGCCGGCGTCGAAGGCGCGCGACGCCGGCTCGAGCGCGGACTCGCCCGACCGCTCCGACGCCGGCCCGAACCACTTCTCGCTCAGGCGGTCGAGCTCGCCGCTCTGCTGCACGCGCCAGAGCGCGGCGTTCAGCGCGCGGCGCAGGTCGTCGCTCGAGCGCGCGAGCGCGATGCCGAACTTCTCGTCGGTGAAGCGCTGCCCGACCGCCTCGAGCTCGGGGAAGCTCTGCCGGATCATGTGCTGGAGCACCGGCGCGTCGCCGACCACCGCGTCGATGCGCCCGACCTGGAGGTCGAGCAGCGCGAGGTCGATCGTGTTGTAGCGGGTCAGCGCGATGCCCGGCCGCTTCTCGAGGTCGTATTGCGCGGTGGTGTTGATCTGGACGCCGACGTGCTTCCCGGACAGATCGCCCTGCGTGGCGACGCCCGGTGTGTCGCGGCGCACCACGATCCGCTGCCCGGACTCGTAGTAGGGATCCGTGAAGAGCATGCTGGCGCTGCGCTCGGGCGTGATCGTCACGGACGACATCACCGCGTCGAAGGAGCCGTTCGCGAGCGCCGGGAAGATCCCGTCGAAGCTCGCGTTGACGAACTCCGCACGTACACCGAGCTCGCGCGCGAGCGCGTTGCCGAGGTCGACGTCGAAGCCCGCGCACTGTCCTCCCTCCACGTACTCGAGCGGTGGATAGGTGGCGTCGGTGCCGATGCGGAGCGTTCCGCTCCGGCGTACGCGCTCGAGCGTCGACTGCGCGAGGGCGGGCGCGGCCACGAGCGGCAGCAGCGCGAGCGCGAGCAGGATCCGCGCCCTCACGAGAGGCCCCGCACGAAGGCCTGCGTCTCCGGCCGCTGCGGCGCGCCGAAGATCTGGTCGACCGTGCCCGACTCGACCGCGCGGCCGGCTTCGAAGTAGATCACACGATCCGAGATGCGCCGCGCGAAGTGCAGATCGTGCGAGACCACCACCAGCGTCTTCCCGAGCCCGTGAAGGTCGCGCAGCATGCGCGCCACGCCGTCGATCAGCTGCGGGTCGAGCGCGGAGGTCGGCTCGTCGAAGAGGATCACCTCGGGCTCCATCGCGAGCGCGCGCGCGATCGCGACGCGCTGCTGCTGGCCGCCCGAGAGCTGCGCCGGGTAGGCGTCGACCTTCTCGGCGAGGTCGACCTCGTCGAGGTAGCGGCGCGCGACCGCCTCGGCCTCGTCGCGCGCGAGTCGCTTCACCACCCGCGGCGCCTCCGTGCAGTTCTCGAGCACCGTGAGGTGCGGGAACAGCTGGAAGCTCTGGAACACCATGCCGACGCGCGCACGCACGCGACGCGTCAGCGCGCGCTGTTCCGGGGGCGAGAGCGCCTTCTCCTCGGCGCCGACCATCTCGACGTCCCCGATGCGGAGGCGCCCACGCTCGAACGGCTCGAGGCGGTTCAGGCAGCGGAGCAAGGTCGACTTGCCGGACCCCGAGCGCCCGACGATCGTGGCGATCTGGCCGTCCTCGATCGCGAAGCTGGCGCGATCGAGCACGGTGTTGGCGCCGTACCGCTTGACGAGATCGCTGGCTTCGATCACGCCGGCTCCGCGACCTGGCTCAGCCGCCGTACACCTTCTGGGGCACTCGCGCCTTCGCGACCAGGTCCTGCACCACGGCGCCGATCTCATCGGGCTCCCAGCGCGCGCCCTTGTCGACCGCGGGTCCGGGCTGCCAGCCCTCCGCCAGCGAGAGCTTCCCGCCCGCGAGCTCGAACGTGCGGCCGGTGACGCCGCGCGACTCGGAGCTCCCGAGCCAGACCACGAGCGGCGAGATGTTCTCGGGGGCCATCGCGTCGAAGCCCTTCTCCGGCTTCGCCATCATTTCCTTGAACACGTCCTCGGTCATGCGCGTGCGGGCGGAGGGCGCGATCGCGTTGCTGGTCACGCCGTAGCGGCCGAGCTCGGCGGCCTGCACCAGGGTGAGGGCCGCGATGCCGGCCTTCGCGGCCGAGTAGGCCGACTGCCCGATGCTGCCGGCGAGCCCGGCGCCCGAGCTCGTGTTGATGATGCGCGCGTCGGGCGCGCGGCCCGCCTTCGACTCGTTGCGCCAGTGCTCGGCCGCGTGGCGCGCCAGGCAGAAGTGGCCCTTCAGGTGCACGCGCAGCACGGCGTCCCACTCGTCCTCGCCGCACGACACGAACATGCGATCGCGCACGAAGCCCGCGTTGTTGACCACGACGTCGAGGCGGCCGAAGCGCACGAGCGTCTCGTCGAGGAGCGCCTTCGTCTGGCGAAAGTCCGCGACGTCGGCGCCGTTCGCGAAGGCCTCGCCGCCGGCCGCGCGGATCTCCGACACCACCTCGTCGGCGGGCGCACGCCCGCCGCCCTCGCCGGCGAGCGAGACACCGAGGTCGTTCACCACGACCTTCGCCCCGGCCCTGGCGAAGGCCAGCGCGTGCGCGCGGCCGATGCCGCGCCCCGCGCCCGTCACGATCACCACGCGTCCGTCGCAGATCCCCCTCATCTAGAGCCTCTCGAGGATCGTGACGTTGGCCTGGCCGCCGCCCTCGCACATGGTCTGGAGCCCGTAGCGGCCGCCGGTGCGCTCGAGCTCGCAGAGCAAGGTCGACATGAGGCGCGTACCAGTCGCGCCGATCGGGTGGCCGAGCGCGATCGCGCCGCCGTTCGGGTTCACCTTCGCCATGTCGGGGTGGAGCTCCTTCTGCCACGCGAGCACCACCGACGCGAAGGCCTCGTTGATCTCGATTGCGTCCATCTGCGAGAGCTTCATGCCCGTCTTGTCGAGGGCGAAGCGCGTGGCGGGGATCGGCGCGGTCAGCATCAGGATCGGGTCGTCGGCGCGCACACTGATGTGGTGGACGCGCGCGCGCGGGCGCAGGCCGTGCGCCTTCACCGCGCGCTCCGACGCGACGAGCACCGCGGAGGCACCGTCCGAGATCTGGCTGGCGACCGCCGCGGTGAGCCGCCCGCCCTCCTGGAGCGTCTTCAGCTTCGCCATCTTCTCGAGGCTGGTGTCGCGGCGCGGGCCCTCGTCCACGGCCACGTCGCCGTAGGGCACGATCTCGCGCTCGAAGCGCTTCTCGTCGATCGCGCGCAGCGCGCGCCGGTGGCTCTCGTAGGCGAAGCGCTCCATGTCTTCGCGGCCGATGTCCCACTTCTCGGCGATCATCTCGGCGCCACGGAACTGCGACACCTCACCCGGGCCGTAGCGCGCGACCCAGCCCTCCGAGCCGGAGAACGGGTCCTTGAACCCGAGCGGCTCGGCGCACGTCATCGCCGACGAGATCGGGATCATGCTCATGTTCTGCACGCCGCCGGCCACGATCAGATCCGAGGTGCCGCTCAGTACGGCCTGCGCTGCGAAGTGCACCGACTGCTGCGACGATCCGCACTGGCGGTCGATCGTCACGCCGGGCACGTGCTGCGGCAGTCCCGCCGCGAGCCAGCAGGTGCGCGCGATGTCGCCCGCCTGCGGGCCGATCGTGTCGCAGCAGCCGAAGATCACGTCCTCGACGGCCGCGGGGTCGACACAAGTGCGCGCCATCAGCGCGCGGATCACGTGGGCGCCGAGGTCGGCGGAGTGCGCGCGCGAGAGTCCGCCGCCGCGCTTCCCGACCGGGGTCCGCACCGCGTCGATGAGATAGGCCTCGGGCATGATCACGAGCCTCCTGCGAAGGTCGCGCCGGGTCCGATCGCCAGCGATCCGTCGAGGATCGCCGCTCGCACCCGGGCGAGGTGGAAGGGAGCGCGGCCCCAGCTCTGGTCCTGCGTCCAGGCCCGCCGCATGAAGAGGTGGAGATCCTGCTCCCAGGTGTAGCCGATCGCGCCGTGGCACTGGAGCGCGGCGCGCGCCGCGAAGCGCGCGGCCTCGCAGGCGCTGAGCTTCGCCATCGAGACGTGGGGCGCGCGCACCGCCCCGCCGTGCGCGACCGACCACGCCGCGCGCATCACGAGCGGCCGCGCGTACTCGAGCTTCACCTTCGCGTTGGCGAGCATGTGCTTCACGGCCTGGTAGGAGCCGATCGGCTTGCCGAACTGCTTCCGCTGCGAGGTGTAGGCCACCGAGAGCGCAAGCATGCGGTCGGTGGCGCCGAGCGCCTGCGCGGCGCACGCGAGCGCGCCGCGGTCGAGCGCCGCGGCCAGCAGCGCGCGAGCGGGCGCGCCGTGCGCGACCCGAGTCGAGGGCGCTGGATCGAAGGCCACGCTCGCGATGCGTCGCGACGGATCGTTCGCCGGCTGCGGCGCGATGCGGGCCGACGCGGGCTCCACCGCATGCAGCGCGTCCTCGCCGTGCGGCAGCAGCAGCAGGTCGGCGCCCTCGGCATCCTCGACGAAGCGGAGCGCCGGGTGCCCGACCGCGACGCGCGCCTCGCCGGCCGCGATCCGCGGCAGCCACTCGTCGGCTAGCGCGCCGCCGAGATCGCGCAGCAGCGGCGCGGCAACCGCCGAGGTCGCAACGAGCGGCTCGCCGAGCGCCGCGCGCCCCGCCTCCTCGTGCAGCAGCACGCCCTCGATCTCGCTCATGCCGAGGCCGCCCTGCGCCTCGGGCACGAGGAGCCCCGGCACGCCGAGCTCCGCCAGCTTCTTCCACAGCGCGTTCGATCGCGGGAACGGCTGCTGCCAGAGCGCGCGCAGCACCTCGGGCGCGTGCTCCTTCTCGAGGAAGTCGCGCAAGGTCGACTGGAAGAGCAGCGGGTCGTCGCCGAAGCGGAAGTCCATGGCCTACCTCGGCAGCCCCAGGATCCGCTCGGCGATGATGTTGCGCTGGATCTCGTTCGTGCCGGCGTAGATCGGACCCGACAGCGAGAAGAGGTAGGCGTCGAGCCAGCCGTCGACGTCGCCCGCGCACGAAGCCTCGGGCAGCAGATCGCCGCGGTCGCCGAGGATCTCGAGCGCGAGCTCGTGCATGCGGATGTCGAGCTCGCTCCAGAAGATCTTGTTGAGGCTCGCCTCGGCTCCGATCTTCCCGCCGCCCAGCAGGCGCGAGACCGTGCGATAGGTCTCGAGCGCGTAGGCCTCGGCCGCGATCACGCAGCGCACGACCTCGTCGCGAACGCCGTCGTCGACCTCGGCCGCGTGCGCGCGGTAGAGATCGACGAGACGCTTCGCGGTGTCCTGGAAGCGCGCGGGGCTCCGCAGCATCAGCCCGCGCTCGAAGCCCGCGGTCGACATCGCGACCTGCCAGCCGGCGCCCTCGTCGCCGAGCCGATTCGCGACCGGCACGCGCGCGTGGTCGAAGAAGACCTCGGCGAAGCCGGTCTCGCCGTCGAGCTGCGCGATCGGGCGCACCGTGATGCCGGGGCCGTCGAGCGGCACCAGCACGAACGACAGGCCGTGGTGTCGCTCGGAGCCCGCGTCCGTGCGGAAGAGCCCGAAGAGCCAGTCCGCGAACGCGCCGCGCGAGGCCCAGGTCTTCTGCCCACGGATCACGTAGTGGTCGCCGTCGCGCAGCGCGGTCGTCGCGATCGCCGCCATGTCGGAGCCGGCGTTCGGCTCGGACCAGCCCTGCGCCCAGACCTCTTCGCTCGACGCGATCTTCGGCAGGTAGCGCGCCTTCTGCGCCTGTGTGCCGTACTCCATGATCGTCGGCCCGAGCAGGAAGATGCCGTTCTGGTTCACGCGCCGCGGCGCGCCGGCGCGGTAGTACTCCTCCTCGAAGATCAGCCACTCGAGCAGGTCCGCGCCGCGTCCACCGTACTCGACCGGCCACGGCACCATCGCGTAGCCGCCCGCGTGGAGCTTCCGCTCCCAGGCGCGGTGCGCCTCGAAGCCCTCGCGCGTGTCGAACGACGCCAGCGGTTCGCGCGGCACGTTCGCCTCGAGCCAGGCGCGCACCTCGGCGCGGAAGGCCTGCTGCCGGGGGGAGTAGTGCAGGTCCACCCGCGTCAGCCTCCGTCGCCGCGGCCGTCGTCGTCGCGGCGGAAGCGGGCGTCGCGCTTCTCGGTAAAGGCGTCGCGCGCCTCCTGCGAGTCGGGCGAGGTGTAGAGCTCGAAGGTGAAGCCCTGCTCGAAGCGGTAGCTCTGCTTCACGTCGAGCAGCTCGATGCCGTTGAGCGACCACTTCGCGAGCTGCACGGCCTTCGCGCTCTTGCTCGCGATCTTCGCGGCGAGCGCCATCGCGGCGTCGCGCAGCTTCGCGCGCGGAACGACCTCGAGCACGCCACCACGCCGCCAGGCCTCCTGCGCGCCGATCGGCTCGCCCGTCAGCAGCATGTGTCGGGCCACCTGCATGCCGAACATGCGCATCGCGTGCGTCGCGGCGCCGAGCGCGCCGCGGTCGATCTCGGGCAAACCGAAGCTCGCGTCGTCCGAGCAGAGCACGAGATCCGACGCGCCTGCGATGCCGATGCCGCCGCCGAGGCAGTAGCCGTGCACGGCGGACACGACCGGCACGGGGCAGTCGTAGATCGCCCCGAAGAGGTCGTAGCAGCCGCGGTTCACGACCGCGATCAGCGAGCCGTCCTTCGCGAGCTCCTTCACGTCGACGCCGGCCTGGAAGCCGCGACCGTCCGCGCGGATCACGATCACGCGCACGGCGACGTCGCGGCCGAGGCCGTCGATCGCGCGCGCGAGTTCGCCCCAGGCCTTCGAGCCGAGCGCGTTGACGGGCGGGTTGTCGATCACGACCTCGGCGATGCCGCCCTGAATGCTGGTGTGGAACGACACGTCTCCGCCTTCCCGCGCCTAGGCGCGAACTTCCGAGTCCCGCGCGCTCTCGGGATCGATCACCTCGCGGAGCCAGCGCAGCTCCTCGCGCGAGGGCTCGCGCGTGGTCGCGACGTCGGCCGCGATCGCGAGCGGGAAGCCCGTGCTCGCGACGACCTCCTCGCGCGTGACACCGGGATGCAGCGAGACCAGACGCATCGAGTGGTCCGGCGTCGCAAAGTCGAAGACGCCGAGGTTCGAGACCACACGGCGCACGTCGTGGAAGCGCGCCGTCACCGGGCCGAGCGCGGCGGCGCGGTCGTAGCCGAAGCCGCTGACCACGTCCACCTTCGGGACGAAGGTCTTGGTCGAGTGATTCGGAACCCAGTAGCTGGTCGGATGCGAGATGGTGTTGCCCGGCGCGCCGCGCATGCCGAGCAGCATCGCCTTCGGCTTCTCGTGCGGCCCGATGCAGGCGATGTTCTGGTTGCCGAAGCGGTCGATCTGCGTCGCGCCCATCATCACGTGTCGGCGTCCCCACCAGAGGAGCTCGAAGACCTTCCGGTAGGGGAGCCAGCCCTCGACGACGGGCGCGGGGCGATCCTCGCCGGAGACCGGGAGCACGTTCGCGACGAGCGGCGCGACGCCGTCCGTCATCAGCAGATCCGGCGCGGACGTCGCCTTCGCGAGGCGCGCGCCGATCTGCGGCAGCAGACCGATGGGCGACACCAGGATCTCGCCGTCGCCGGCGAAGGTGTCGGCGATCGCGACGGCGCAGACTTCCGCACGGGATGCGTCGGTCATCGCGCGCGCACCGCCTCTTGATAGGCGCGCTCGCTCTCCAGCGAGAGATAGCGGCGCGCGAACGCTTCCCACGACGCCGCGTCGCGCGCGGCGTTCGCATACTCGCGCTGGAAGGCCTCGTCGCGGCCGTAGTCGGGCGGGCACTCGGTGAAGTGCGCGCCGTTCGGTGTCTCGATCACGCCGTCGACCATCAAGCGGTGGATCAGGAGCGTCTGGAGGGTGCCCTCCTTCAGGAAGTCCTCCGTTCGCACGAGCTTCTCGCAGGTCATGAAGCGGCGCTTCGCGGCCATGCAGAAGAGGTCGTCGAAGTAGGGATCGGGACCGAGGTACTGGCCGTTGCCGGACGCGTCGGCGCGGTTCATGTGGATCAGCGCGGCGTCGAGCGTCAGCGCGGGCATCGCGACGAGCTCTTCGCCGTCGGCGTAGGGAGAGCGAACCGTCTTCAGCTGCGAGTTGAGGCGCATCACGTCCGTTCCGAGTCCGGCGCGCGTCGGCAGGAACGGCAGCCGGTACGCGGCGGCCTGGAGACCCCACTGGAACATGCCCTCGTCGATCTCCATCGTCTCGATCGCGCCCGCCTGGCGCGCCGCGCGAAAGTGCGGCTCGAGCGGGATCGAGTCGAGCGACACGAAGCCGTAGACGACCTTCCGCACCTTGCCCGCCGCGCAAAGCAGGCCGACGTCCGGACCGCCGTACGAGACGATCGTCAGGTCGCGAAGCGGCGTCCGCAGGATCTCGCGGATCAGCGCCATCGGCTTGCGGCGGGAGCCCCAGCCGCCGATGCCGATCGTCATGCCGTCGCGGAGCTCGGCGACGGCCTCGGCGAGCGTGGTGCGCTTGTCCATGGGGGCTCCGGTGCGCGGGCAGGAGTCGCCTATACGGGCCCCTATAAGGTAGGAGCCCCGCGGGCGCGCGACCGCGGCAGAATAACGAGACGCGGCGTTTCAGTAAAGCTGCAAGCCGCGCGAAGCGCGGCGCGCAGCGAGCGGCAAGCCGTCCGGCGCGCAGCGAGGCGAAGCCGAGCGGAGATCGCACGAGATGGCCGAGCGAAGCATCGGAGGAGCGAGCCGGTATCGTGGATCGGCCATGCCCTTCGCCGACCGCGTTCAGCACGGCGCGCGACTCACTCCCTTCGATCCGCGCATTCCGATCGACCTCGGCAGCCGCGAGTTCTCGGACCACCAATACGACTGGTACCGCTTCCTGCTGGAGCACGCGCCGGCCTGCCGCGGGAAGCTGAGCGTGCTGCGCGTGAACCTGGTCGCGCGCTACGACGACTGCCGCACCGTGCTCACGGATCCGCGTTTCCTGCGCAACCGCGGGCGCGCCGCGGGCAAGGGCGCGAGCCCGCTGCCGTTCCCGCTGCCGAAGTCGATCGCGGCGCTCGCGCGCAGCATGATCATCGAGGACGACCCGGAGCACCGCCGCCTGCGCAATCTCGTGAGCAAGGCATTCACTCCGCGCGCGATCGGACGCCTGTCCCATCGCGTGGAGGAGCTGTCTCATGAGCTGCTCGACGGCCTCGAGAAGCGCGGCGCAAGCTTCGACCTGCTCGAGGACTACGCGCGCCCGATCCCCGAGCGTGTCATCGCCGAGATGATGGGCCTGCCCGACGGTGACACCGACCGCTTCCACGCGAGCATGCACGTGCTCTCCAAGGGTCTCTCCGGCTGGTCGATCGCGCGCACCCTGCTGTGGGATCTCCGCGCCGCTCGCAGAACCGTGAACGAGCTGATCGAGCGGAAGCGCGCAGAGCCGGGCGACGACATCCTGTCGCAGCTGATCCACGCCGAGGAAGCCGGGGATCGACTCACCCACGACGAGACTCTCAGCCTGGTCTTCCTGCTCATCATCGCCGGCTTCGAGACCACGCTCCACCTGATCACGAACGGCGTGCGCACCCTGCTCGAGCATCCCGCAGAGCTCGCGCGCCTGCACGCCGAACCCGAGCTCTGGGACTCCGGCGTCGAGGAGATCGTGCGTCATCGCGGCCCGATCCACGCCACCAAGCCCGTCTACCCGAGCGAGGACGTGACCTTCCATGGCGTCACCTTCGAGCGCGGGACGCCGACGCTGCCCTTGCTCGCCGCGGCGAATCACGACCCAGCGGTGTTCGAGGAGCCGGATCGGTTCGACGTCGCGCGCTCGCCGAATCGGCATCTGGGATTCGGATTCGGCGCTCACTTCTGTCTGGGCGCGCAGCTGGCGCGGATGGAGACCCGGGTGGCGCTGCGGAATCTGTTCGAGCGCGCGCCGGAGCTGCGGCTGGCGGTGAAGCCAGAGGAGTTGAGGATTCAGAGACTGCCGGGGTGGCATCGGCACGAGAGCTTGCCGGTGGTGCTGGGCTAGGAGGCCGACTCACGAGTCGGCCGACGCGCAGCGAGGCGCAGCCGAGCGGAGTTCGGAGCTAGCAGCAAGCTCCTTGCGCAGGCACGCGAGGAAGTACTTGCGCCGGTGCGTGCGGAACTTCTCGTACATGCGGCTACCCGCGACCCCCAGGTAGCTCCGGATGCGGGTCCCGAAGAGCAGCCGATACGGCCAGGGAACGGCCGTTCGCAGCAGGCGCAGCCGCCTCGGCGTGTCCTCGTCGCAGGCGAGACGAACGCGATCCGTGACGTCGAGGAGCTCCCCGCGAAGGCCCGCGGCCGCGAGGGCCGCCTCGAACGATTCAACCTCGCATGGCGTCTGGGCTGTGTTGGCTCAGTGGACGAGGACGTCGGTCACGGTGTCGGCGAGAACGTAGGCGCCCACCGCGATCAGCAGGAAGGGAACCACGAAGCGCATCGTCCGCCGAAGCGGTCCGGCGAGGGGGCTGCGGCGCGCGAGCCAGAGCGCCGACGCGCACCAGGCCACCGGGCACGCCACGAGCGTCGCGAAGACGATCGGATCGAGCACGCTCGCCGAGTCGGCGAAGAGCGTGACGTACACGATGCTGTTGTCTGCGCTCTGCGAGAGCGTGAGGAGCACAGTCACGACGACGCCCCCGGCGGTCGGAACCGGCTTCGCGACGTCGGGAGCCGAATGGCGGAGCGCGAAGACCCGCTGGATCCCGAGCGCGAGCGGGACCACGCCCAGGAAGCCGAGATCGGGCGCGGGCACGAGGTCGAAGAGCTTCGAGCCGCCCCACGCGGCAGCCGCCACCGCCCACGACGCGACGAGGTAACCCGCAGCCACCCGCCGCGGCCGCAGGTCCGGCGACGCGAAGAGCGCGATCAGCACGGCCAGGTTGTCGAGGCTCGTCGACACGAAAGCCGCGCTCGCGACCCCGACGATCTCGACGGACGGGCTCATGTCGCTCCGACCGGGCTATTCCAGGCGCGGGCCGCGGCCCCCCGCGGATGAAACACCGTGGCGTCGCGCTGTCAACCGTGGGGGATGCCCGCCGTGCCGCGGTATCGTGCGTTCCCCATGACCTTCGCCGACCGGGTCCAGCGGAGTCCCGACGCCCTCGCGCTCGACGACGGCACCTGCACTCGCACGTGGGGCGAGCTCGACCTCCGCGTGCGGCGCCTCGCGCGCTTCCTCCAGAAAGAGCTCGGCATCCCGCCCGGTGGCCACGCCGCGACCTTGACGCACAATCGCGTCGAGTGTATCGAGCTGATGCACGCGGCGATCCAGGCCGGCATCTGGCTCACGCCGATCAACTGGCATCTGCTCGAGCCGGAGATCGCGCACGTCGTGCAGGACTCCGGCGCCGAGGTCGTGTTCGCCGACTCCGCGCACGCGGAGCTCGCGCGCGCCGCCGGCGCGAAGCAGGTGCTCCTGCTCGGCGACGCACTCGACCGCGCGGTGGCCGCGGCGCCGGACGCGCCGATGGATCTCGCCGGCCGCTCGGGCGGACCGATGATGTACACGAGCGGCACGACGGGGCGACCGAAGGGCGTTCGCCGCGCGCGTCCCGCGCGCCTCGACGCGGCGCTCGAGAGCTTCCGCGCCGGCGCGCGCGCGGTCGGGCTCGACGGCAGCGGGCCGCATCTCGTAACGGGTCCCATCTATCACTCCGCGCCCGGCATGTTCGCGGTCTACGACCAGATGAACGGCGCGCCGCTCGTGATCCTGCCGCGCTGGACCGAACGCGAGGCGCTCGCCGCGCTCGCGACGCGCGAGATCGAGCACACGCACCTCGTGCCGACGATGTTCGTGCGCCTGCTGCGCCTCCCCGAAGAGGAGCGAGCCGCCTTCCGCGCGCCGAGGCTCCACCTCGTGCTGCACGGCGCCGCACCGATTTCTCCCGCGATCAAGCGGCAGATGATCGAGTGGTGGGGCCCCGTGCTCGTCGAGTACTGGGGCGGCACCGAGAGCGGCGTCATCACCTGCATCGGCTCGAACGAGTGGCTCGCGCACCCGGAGACGGTCGGGCGAGCGCTGCCGGGCTACGAGGTCTTCTCGGCGGACGACGACGGCCGCAGGCTTCCGCCCGGCGAGGTCGGCATGCTCTACGCGCGCCACGCGCGTGTCGAGAAGATGTTCGAGTACCACGAGGACCCGGCGAAGACGGCGTCCTCGTACCTCGACACGAGCGCCTTCACGCTCGGCGACATCGGCCGCGTCGACGCCGAGGGCTACGTCGCGCTCGCCGACCGCAGCGCCCACACGATCATCTCGGGCGGCGTCAACATCTATCCCGCGGAGATCGAGGGAGTGCTCCAGCAACACCCCGCAGTGGCGGACGTCGCCTGCTTCGGCATTCCGGACGACGAGTGGGGCGAGCAGGTGAAGGCCGCGGTCGAGCTCGCGCCGGGTGTCGCGCCCTCCCCTGCGCTCGCCGACGAGCTGCTCGCCTTCGCGCGCGCGCGGCTCGCCGCCTACAAGGTCCCGCGCTCGATCGACTTCGAGCAGGCGCTGCCGCGCCACCCTTCCGGCAAGCTCTACGTGCGCAGGCTGCGCGATCGCTACTGGCAGGGCCGCGAGCGGAAGATCTGAGGATCAGGCGGGGCGGCCCTCGAATTCCACGGCGTCGCGTCGCGTGCGGCTGCTGGTAACGCGGGTCGGGGAGCCGCTCAGCAGACGGGCGATGCGCTCGCCCGCGCCCTGAAACGAAAAGCGCAGCGAGTCGGGCAGCGCCTCGGCGGCACGAACGCTCACGACCCCGTGGGCGGACTCCATCCGCTCGAAGCTCCACTCTCCGTAGTTCAGCACCAACTCCGGAAGCCTCATCAGCGCGCGCCCCGCCTCGTTCCCGAAGCTCTTCGCGCCCACGACCATCTTCTGGACGGTGCTAGGCCCCGCCAGCAGCCGATCCACGGCCTTGCGTCCCCGCTCGGTCCAGTACGACTCGGTGTCCCTCACGCGGGCTACCTCGGCGAGCAGCTGCGCGTAGCGGACGTAGGTCTCGTTCGGGTACCAGAGGCCGGGCTCGATCTTCTCGTCGAGCAGGTCGAGGTCGCGCGCATGGAGCCGAAGCTCCGCGGTCTCGCGCGGGAGCGTGCCCTCGCGCAGCAGCGCGTTCAGGTCCTCCCAGAGGCTCTGAATCGCGAATCCTTTGAGGGCCGGTTCACCGCGCGTGCTCATCGCCTTCCACCTGGCGAACGCCGAGGGATGGCTCGGGGAGAAGCTCCGCATCCCATGGCGCCTATCGGCCCGTGGCTGCCGGGGATTGAGGGCCACGTGGCCTGCCGCGCTCGCCGACGAGCTGCTCGCCTTCGCGCGCGCGGCTCGCTACTGGCACGGGCGGGAGCCGAAGCTCATGGGTTCACGGAGGTGCTCACGGTCGAGTCTGTTCGACCGAAGCGGATAGGACCCGGAAGAGGGGCTCCTCGATCAGCGGCGCGATGCGCGGTGTCACGCTCAGCTGAACGTTCAGCTCCTGGCCGAACTCGTCGGGGTGGATCGGCATGTACTGCACCTGGAGCGCGAGGGCGACGGCGTGCTCGCCCGGAAGCTCCACCGTCTTGCCGACTCCGAGGCCCACCGGGAACGTCAGCCGATTCTTCGACGACTCTTCCTTCCAGTCCACCGCGATCGTCGGAGACATCCCGATGCTCCAGCCGTCGGCGAGGAAACGCGTCAGGAAGTACTGCGCCTTGAGCTCGCTCACCGACGGGCGACTGTCCGATCCCGCGAACGACCACCACTGCTGGGCGAAGACGGCGGCCTGCCAGTCGGAGGAGCGCCATCCGAGCACCCCCGCCGGTCCGGCCTGCCACTTGCCCTTGCCGGTCTGCTTGCTGCCGGCCGTCGGGAGCACGAAGGTCGGGCCCACGCCGAGCAGCCATGGACCGGCGTCCGGCACGAGCGCGAGCGGAAGCTCGATGTCGCCGAAGGCGGGTATGTACGTGATCTCGCCCTGATCGTCCTTGTGGGGCTTGTCGTCGAGCAAGGTCACGGTGGGTCTGGAGACGAGGCGGAGCCGATCCGTGAGCGGAATCGGAATCAGCGGCTGGAACTCGACGACCTCCTCGACGCGGTGCTCGTTCAGGCTCGCGATGTCCAGCAGGTAGGTCTTGCTCTGCAGTTTCAGCGACCACGTCTTGCTGATCGGGTTCTCGAGCTCCCGATCGATTTCCTTGAGGTCATTGGTCGTTGCCGGCGGATCGGCGTGAGCCGGTGGGAACCCGAGCAGCCCCACAGCGAGAGCGCGGAGCGCGAGGTGGAACCGCGCACTGCGGCGCCATCGAGCGTGGCTGCCATCGACCGACCGACCGCGCGCGGTCGCCATCGCACCCTCAGCCGCGCCTCTCCACGCCGTGCAGGCGGAGCATACCCAGCTCTGGCGCGCGGAATTCGTCGTTGCCCCGAGCCGCGCGAGGAAAGGAACGGAGCCGATCGGAATCCGCTTCGGTGCGGCGACGAACTCCCTGCGCTCGCCGACGAGCCTCTCGCACGAGAGCCCCGCCTAGAACGCGATCCACGCCTCGAGATAGAGCGTGTCGTTGTCCATGGCGTCCCGGCCGGTGCCGTCCACGTTGTGCGACGAGCCATCGAAGCGCTGGTACAGCGTGTACTGGAGCGACAGCTTCACCTTGCTGTACGGCCAGAACCAGGGTCCGCCGCCCTTGTTGAAGGGCAGGTAGTTGATCTGAAAGATCCAGCCGCTGCTGTCGGGCCGCCCCGTGCGGCTCGAGTAGAGCAGCGGATCGGCATCGCCGTCCGAATCGAAATACTGCAAGTCCAGCCCGTAGGTCCTGTCGTACAGGTACGAGCCGGTGATCGACGCGGTCCACAGGTAGTTGGACTTGTTCCGCGCGAGACCCAATGCCCGACTCGCATTCAGATCCTGATTCTCGTAGATCCAGTTCACGAGCAGAGTCAGGGCGTGGACGTCGGCGAGCCATTGGTATTCGAGGTCCGCCGCCGTGTCGGTGATGCGGTCGTGACCCATGCTGCCGTCGTGCCCCGGATACGTCGGGGCGTACATCCCGTAGGTCCCCAGCTCGGCGTAGTGTGCCCCCCAGCTTTTCTGCAGCGCGACGCGCCAGGTGGGAGCCATGCCGTCGATCTCCGGCTGCCCCGACGGATCGATGCCCAGGTCGCTCTGCGTGTCCGCGGAGAGCGAGCCGTAGCCGCCGGCTTCCAGGTAGAGGAGATCGTCGTACATCGCGTAGCCGCCGAACCCCATGACTTCCTGGGAGAGACCGCCCGCGATCAGCGGCGCGGCGGCCGGTGCGGGCGCCAGTCCCGAGGTCGAGAACGGGAAGCCCCAGGCCGGCGTGGTGTTCCAGAGATCCTGCAAGGTCGGATTGTTGTTCACGTAGGTGCCGACCACGACATCCTTCCCGGCGAGTGTCGTCTTCTGCGAGGCACGGACCTCCATGTTGTCCCACGCCCACTGGTCCTCGACGCCGTCCCAGGTTCCCTGGACGAACACCCCGACCTTGTCGACGATCTTGCCGATGCTGTCTCCGAACAGTGTCTCCCCGTACGGACCGAACAAGCGCCCCGCGTAGAAGAGGCTGACCTGATTGACCGAGACGTTGTCGTTGGAGTCGAAGCGGGACGGGAAGTCCGCGTCCTTCTGACCCTTCGACGTGTGGGTAAAGCCCGGCGCCCCCTGTGCCATGACCGCGAGCGGAGGCAGGTGAGACTGGTTGCTGCTCAGCGTGTAGCCGTTCAGCTTGAACTCGCGGCCGAACGGCGTCAGCGCGGGAAACTCGGTGTGACACTGCGCGCACGGCAGGCTCGTCTGCCGCGCGAAGCTCGGGACCGCGCGCGCCGGCGAGCCTCCTGCCCCGAGCGTCACGACACAGGCGAGCGGCGCTCCGAGAGCCGGTCGAAGGGTCGCGCGTCCGGGGCGATCGGTCCGTCTTCCTGCGAATCCCACCGGGGTACTCCGACTCGACCGAACGGAGCCCGACTCTACGGGGCTGCCACCTCGCGACCATCGCCCGGTCGGATGAGGCAATCGGTCTCTCTCTTCGGTGTAGCCGCATGCTCCTCGCGTGACCTGATCCGCCCCAGAAGAAGAAGGGAGTGCCCCTTCCTGCAGCAGGCTGCGCGATCGCTACCGGCGCGGGAGAGAGCGGAAGGATCCGAGCGAAGCGTCCGGGACGAAGGACTCGTCTCGAACAGTCGAGCGGAGATTGGGGTCCGGAGCGGTCGTCATGTCGAATTCCGGGCCCATCTGCGGCTCCGTCGCACGCGCGCTCCATGCTTCTGCATGCCGAGGAGCACCGCGATGCCGGCGCCGAGCGCGAGCGTCGCGTCCGGCTCGGGCACGAAGCGCTGGCCCTGGATGCTGTAGAGGCTGCTGTCGCTTCCGGGCGAGCCCCGACTCTCCCATGCCACGACGAAGCGGCCGCCGCTGGCGTCCACCGCGACCGCGGCATTGCGCTGGAACCCGGTCGTGTAGCTGTTCAGCTGGAACTCGACACCGATCGGTGTGCCATCCGAGGCGTAGCGCTGGGCCTCGATGCTCGTGGAGTCGGTGTCGGTATCGAACGAGCCACGGCTGTGCCAGGTCACGACGAACTGTCCGCCCAGGCCCGACCTCGCCACGGCCGGGCGATACTGGAAATCCGTCGTGTAGCTGTTCACCTGGAACTGGCCGCCGAGGGACGACCCGTCCGAGGCGTAGCGCTGGCCCTGGATGCTCTTGTAGCTGGTGTCCGTCCCGTCCGAGCCGTCGCTCTGCCACACCACGACGAAATGGCCGGCGAAGTCCGAGGCCGCCGAGGGATAGTCCTGGAAGTTCGTCGTGTAGCTGTTGACCTGGAACTCCTGCGAATCGAGCGGCGTGCCGTCGGAGGCAAAGCCGCGTGCGCGGATGCCCCAGCGGTCCGCGAGGGATCCCTCGGCCTCGCTCTGCCACACCACCAGGAAATCGCCGACCTCGTCCATCGCAACGGAGGGATTCTGCTGAGTCCCGGTCGTGTAGGTGTTCACCTGGAACTGCGAGCCGTGCGCGCTGCCGTTCGAGGCATAGCGCTGGACCTGGATGCTGTAGCCGCTGTGATCGGTTCCGGAGGAGCCCGCGCTCGTCCATGCCACGACGAAGTCCCCGTCCGGATCCGTCGCGACCGCCGGCTGCTGCTGGAAACCGGTCGTGGGGGCGTTGACCTGGAACTCGCTGCCCTGCGTGGCCCCGTTCGAGGCGAAGCGCTGGCCCTCGATTCCCTGGCTTCCCTGCCACACCACCACGAAGCGGCCGCCGAAGTCGGTCGCGACCGCCGGATGCATCTGGTAGCCCGTGGTGTAGGTGTTGACCTGGAACTCGCCTCCCGCCGCCGACCCGTCCGAGGCGTAGCGTTGGCCGTGGATGCTCGTGCCATCGTGATCGGTATCGGTGCCCGAACTCCCGTAGCTGTGCCACACCACCACGAAGTCGCCCGATGGTCCAGAAGCCACGGCCGGATCGAACTGAGACGAAGTCGTGTAGCTGTTCACCTGGAACTGCGACCCCAGCACGATCGCGTCGAAGCGACGAGCTCCAATCGCGACCTCGTCTACGACGCCCCAGCCGACCAGCCAGTTCTCCGAGCCGCCCACACCCACGGATGGAACGAACACCGTCGCCGTGGTGTCGGTGTTGATCTGGAACTCGTCTCCCAGCGGGGCGCCGTTCGAGTCGAAGCTCCGGCCGATGGCGCAACCATGTGTGCCCACCGCGCAGTAGGACGACCACGTCACGACGAAATCGCCGCCCGAGCTCACCGCAACCTTCGCGGAGAGGCTGCCGGACGGCGCCGGGTGGGTGTTGACCGAGAACTCGGAGCCGATCGGCGAGCCACTCGAGCTGAAGCGCTGACCTTTGAAGGGGGTGGGACCCCAGACGACCACGAAGTCCCCGTCGGGCCGCATCGCCACCGCAGGATTTATCTGATTGCCGGCTGTGGACGTGTTCACCTGGAACTCGCTTCCCAGTGGAGTGCCGTTCGAGGCGAAGCGCTGGCCCTGGATGCTGGAGCCGCTGGTGTCGCTCCCCGCCGATCCGTTGCTCCACCACACCACGACGAAGTCGCCCCGGCTGTCCAAAGCGACGGACGGGCTGGCTTGATTCACATGGGTGTAGGTGTTGACCTGGAACTCGCTGCCCTCCGCGGAGCCATCCGACGCGTAGCGCCGCGCCTGGATGCTGTCCCCGCTGGTGTCGGTTCCAGTGGATCCATAGCTATCCCACACCACCACGAAGTCGCCTTTCGCGCCGACTGCAACAGAGGGCGCTTCCTGCGTGGAGGTGGTGTAGGTGTTGACCTGGAACTGGCCTCCTTGCGGAACGCCATTCGAGTCGAAGCGTCGAGCCTGGACGCTGAAATCAGCCAGATCGTTCCCGGGTGAGCCATATAGGCTCCCCCAGACCGCGACGAATCCGCCGTCGCCCGCCTCCGAGACGGAGGCGCGTTGTATCTGCTGGGCGGTGACAGTGTTCACCAGGAAGTCGGAGCCCAGGGGAGCGCCGCTCGAGGAGAAGCGCCGGCCTCGAACGACCCCGGGGAGGGGCGGCCCGCCGGCCGGCCAGACCATCACGAAGTCGCCCTGCGCGTTCCCCGCGACCGACGGGTAGAGGTGGAGGCCCGTCGAGCTATTCACCTGGAAATCCGGGCCCTGGAACACGGGAGATTGCGCGGAGGTCGGAGCCGCGGCGAGAAGCGGAAGGAGAATCCCGACACCCGCCCACGTCGACCGCATCCGGAACCTCAGCGGTGTGGTGGCATCGGGCCGCCTGCCGATCACACCGAGCAATGGCTAAGGTGGCCATCCTACGCGCGACACCGCACAGAGAGCAAGCCGACCTTCACGTTGGATTCGCGGTGAGAACGCGGGCCGGAGAGCGGCAACGGCTCAGGTAGAGGCCGAGCGCGCGGTTCGAGTCGCCCCCGGCGCCCGGGACCCGAGCTCGAAGCAGGTCCTGGCGCGCGGGTTCCCCGGTCCGCCGCCTGGGGCACCGACGGAGGGCTCGCTGAAGGTCTCGACAGCCTTGTCCGATTGGATTAGTCATATGCCTAAGTCGATCGCAAAAGGAGTTCGAGCCCATGAGCCTGGCCACCGCGACCCACCCCCGGAACACGCAGCCGGCCCTCGCGGCTCGCGCACTCACCCTGATCCTCGGACTCGGCGTCTACGCCGTCTTCCTCGCCACCTTCCTCTACCTGATCGGGTTCGTCGGCGGGTTCTTGGTTCCGAAGACTCTCGACGACGGCCGCGCCGGCAGCCTCGGGACGGCGCTCGCCGTGAACCTCGGGTTCCTCGCGCTCTTCGGCGCGCAGCACACGGTGATGGCGCGCCCGGCCTTCAAGCGTTGGTGGATCCGGATCATCCCCGAGCCCCTGGAGCGCACCACTTTCGTGGCCGTCACCTGCGCAATCCTGATCGCCATGGTGGTCTGCTGGCGGCCGTTGCCCGGGACCGTGTGGAGCGTGAGCGGCGCGGGGGCGGCCCTGCTGCACGCCCCCTTCGCGCTCGGCTGGACGATCGTGCTGCTCTCGACCTTCCTGATCGATCACTTCGAGCTCTTCGGCGTGAAGCAGGTCGTGAGTCACGCGCTCGGGCGCGAGACCCCGAAGCTCCGCTTCCGGGAGCGCTTCCTGTATCGCTACGTGCGCCATCCGATCATGCTCGGCTTCCTCATCGCATTCTGGGCGACGCCGCACATGAGCTCGGGACACCTGCTCTTCGCGGGCGTCACCACGGCATACATTCTGCTGGCCCTCGTCGTCGAGGAGAGGACGCTGGTGGCTCTACACGGATCTGCGTACGAGGATTATCAGCGGCGCGTCCCGAAGCTGATCCCGCGCCTGCGAGTGGGTCGCTGATGCAGGAGCGGACGCGCCGCATGGCTCCGGCCGGCGTTTCGGCGAAGCGCGCCCTCGCCACGGAGGCGCTGCTCGACGCCGCCGAGCGGCTCCTCGTCCAGCACGGACACGCCGGCATCACGAGCCGCGCGCTCGCCAGCGAGGCGGGCGTGAACCACGGGCTGGTCCACTACTACTTCGGCTCGATGGAAGAGGTGCTCGTGCAGGTGCTCGAGCGCTTCACCGAGCGCCTCGTCGAGCGGCAGCGCGAGATGTACGCCGCGGACATCCCATTCCTGAAGAAGTGGGAGACGGCCTGGGCGTACCAGGACGAGGACCTCGAGAGCGGCTACTCGAAGATCTGGCTCGAGCTGCAGGCGCTGGCCTGGAACCATCCCGATCTGCGCGAGCGCGTGGCGCGGGTCGATGCAGAGTGGCGTGAGGTTCTCACCGAGGCCTTCACGCAGGCGCTCGAGGAGTACGGCGTGGAAGAGAGCTTCCCGGCGAGCGCCATCGTCCCGCTGGTGATGACCTTCGCCCAGGGCCTCGCGCTCGAGCGGCTCTCGGGGATCCGCGAGGGGCACGCCGCGCTGCTCACCTGGATCCACGACTGGCTGGCGTCGCTCGAGGCAGGTGCCGCCACGAAGCGAGCGACGCGGCGCAGCCCGCCGCGACGCCGGAGGACCTCGCGATGACCGACTGGCAGCCGAGCCCCGAGCAGAGCCGCGCAGCGCAGCCGATCCGCACCGGGCATGCGACACAGGAAGGCGTCGAGATCTTCTACGAGGTATACGGCGCGGGAGCGGAGACGATTCTCTTCGTACCGCCGTGGGCGCTGTTCCACTCGCGCATGTGGAAGGCGCAGATCCCGTGGTTCGCGCGGGACTACCGCGTGGTCGCGTTCGATCCGCGCGGCAACGGAAGATCCGGTCGGCCCGCCGGCGAGGCCGCCTACTCCGAGCACGAGCAGGCGGCCGACATCGGCGCGGTGCTCGACGCGACGCAGACCGCGCGCGCTCACCTGGTCACGTTCTCGCGCGGCGCGCAGCGCTGCCTGCTCTTCGCGGCCGAGAATCCAGAGCGCGTCGCGAGCCTCGTCTTCATGGGTCCAGCCACGGCGCTCGCGCCGGAGAGCGTCGCGCTGCACGCGGCTCGGGAAGCTGTGATGCGCCAGACAGGCCTCCCCGACCAGACGCTCGAGCTGGCCAGCTACTTCAACCGCGAAGCGTGGGTGCGAGATCCCGCCAACTATCGCCGCTTCCTCGTCCGCTTCCTCGAGTCCTTCTTCCAGGAGCATTCGACGAAGCCCATCGAGGACGGCCTGGCCTGGGGTCTCGAGGCGGATCCCGCCACGCTCGCCGACACGCACCTCGGCTGGCAGCCGGGCGGCGACGAGGGTCGCGCGCTCTGCCAGCGCATCCAGTGCCCGGCGCTGGTGATCCACGGCGTCGACGATCGCGTCGCGCCGCTGGCCGAGGGACGCGCGCTGGCCGAGGCGCTCGACGCGCGGCTCGAGCAGGTCGAGGGCACCGGACACGGGATCGCGATGCGGCGTCCCGTGCAGGTGAACCTCGCGCTGCGCGAGTTCCTCGACCCGGGCTTCGAACGCCGACCGAAGCAGCGCACGCGGCGCGGCCGCGGTCCGAAGCGCGTGCTCTACATCTCGTCCCCGATCGGCCTCGGCCACGCACAGCGCGACGTCGCGATCGCGCGCGAGCTGCGCGCACTCCACCCGGACCTGCACGTCGACTGGCTCGCCCAGCACCCGGTCACGCGCGTGCTCGCGGAGGCGGGCGAGGCGATCCACGAGGCCAGCCGGCAGCTGGCGAGCGAGTCGCAGCACATCGAGAGCGAATCCGCCGAGCACGACCTGCACTGCTTCCAGGCGATCCGCCGCATGGACGAGATCCTGATCCACAACTTCATGGTCTTCCACGGCGTGATGCGCACGGGCGACTACGACCTCGTGATCGGCGACGAGGCCTGGGAGGTCGACTACTACCTGCACGAGAACCCGAACGAGAAGCGCGCGCCGTACGTCTGGCTCACCGACTTCGTGGGCTTCCTGCCGATGGAGGACGGCGGCACGCACGAGGCGTTCCTCACCGCCGACTACAACGCGGAGATGATCGGCCACATCGCGCGCCACCCCACGGTGCGTGACCGCGCGATCTTCGTCGGCAATCCGGACGACATCGTGCCGCTGCGCTTCGGGCCGGAGCTGCCGTGGATCCGCGAGTGGACGCAGGCCAACTACGCCTTCTGCGGGTACGTCACGGGCTTTGACCCGAAGCAGTTCGGCGACACGGCCG
>Ga0335082_10000619_pt1 | contig 36984 bp, 25 predicted proteins | sample Lox_Sample_41_FD_206718 | JGI IMG/M metagenome (GOLD analysis project Ga0335082, IMG submission 206718) | Soil microbial communities from Loxahatchee National Wildlife Refuge, Florida, United States - Lox_Sample_4.1 | ecosystem: Environmental > Terrestrial > Soil > Wetlands | place: USA...
CGGTGGGACCGGCAAAAAAGCAACTCGTGGTGTTGTTTCAGCGCGGCGCGGCGGATGGATTGAACATTGTAGTGCCGTTCGGCGAGCCAAACTATTACCGGTTGCGGCCGACGATTGCGATTCCGCAGCCGCGGCGCGGCGGCTCAGATGCGGCGCTGGACCTGGACGGATTCTTTGGGCTGCACCCGAGCCTGGCGCCGTTACAACCGCTGTTCCTGAAGAATCAACTGGCGATCGTGCATGCGGCGGGTTCGCCGGATCCGACGCGATCGCATTTCGATGCGCAGGATTACATGGAGTCCGGCACGCCGGGAGTGAAGGCGACGGAGGATGGCTGGCTGGACCGCGCCATCCAGACGATTCCGGAGGAGAACGCTTCGCCGTTTCGCGCGGTAGCGATGGGACCGAATCTTCCACGGATGCTGCACGGGAGCGCTTCGGCGATCGCGATACCGGATCTGCGCCAGTTCAAAGTGCAGCCGCAGAGCGCGGCGATGGCGAAAGTGGCGGAAGGCGGGTTTGAGGCCATGTACGCGCAGACGGTGGACGAAGTGCTGCATGGAACCGGAGCGGAAACGTTTGAGGCGATCGATCTGCTGAAGAAGGTCGATCCGGCGAAGTATCCGCCGGAGAACGGCGCGGAGTATCCAAAGTCGCCACTGGGGCAGCGGTTGCAGCAGATCGGCGTGATGATCAAAGCGCAAATCGGAACGGAAGTACTGTTTCTCGATTGCGGCGGATGGGACAACCACGTGAATGAAGGGGGCGTGCAAGGGCAGCTTTCAAATTTATTGCGGGATTTGGGCGCGTCGCTGGCGGCGTTTCACCGGGACATGGGAGACCGGATGGGAGACGTCGTAGTGGTCACGATGAGCGAATTCGGACGAACAGCGAAGGAGAACGGAAATCGGGGAACGGATCATGGTCACGCGAACTGCATGTTGGTGATGGGCGGCGACGTGAAAGGCGGGCAGGTGTACGGGAAGTGGCCGGGGCTGGAGCCTCATCAGTTGAACGATGGACGCGATTTGGCGCTGACGACGGACTTCCGGTCGGTGGTAGGGGAGATTCTGTTGAAGCATCAGGGCGTAAAGGATTTGGGGGCGGTGTTTCCGGGGTTCGGGAACGAGGCGGGGAAGTTTGTGGGAGTGATGAGAACGTAGGGTGTACCTGGCGACGGTCTGCGAGATGCTTCGCTCAGGTTCACACGAAGTTTGAATTGAAGCGTGCGGCGACGTTGAGCGTAACGTTGCGCCGGAAAACGCGGCGATGAATCTCCGCAGTTCAAGTTCAGAGTGGGCGAATCCAGATGTTGCGGTAGCGGACCGGGTTGCCGTGGTCCTGCAGCGCGAGCGGACCTTTGTCCGGACCGGGCTTGTAGGGCGGGCGTTCGCCGTGACCGGTCGGGCCGGTAAGCTCGACGTTGTCCTGGACGAGAACACCATTGTGGAATACGGTGACGCGCGCGGGCCGCATCAATTTGCCGCCGGGATCAAAGCGGGGGCCGCGAAAGACGATGTCGTAGGATTGCCACTGTCCGGGCGGGCGTGCTGCGTTGACGAGAGGCGGGTATTGACCGTAGACGGAGCCGGCCTGTCCGTCGGCATACGTCTTATTCTCGTAAGAATCGAGTACCTGAATCTCGTAGGTGTCCATCAGAAACACACCGCTGTTGCCGCGCTCCTGGCCTTCACCGTGTGGCGGCACAGGCTCCATGAATTCGACGTGAAGCTGGCAATCGCCGAAAGATTCTTTGGTGTGGATGTAGCCGGTGTGGGCGACCACCTCCGCATAGCCATTTTCGACTTTCCATTTGGCAGCGCCGCCGTCCTTGCCCGCCCACTTATCGAGGTTGGAGCCGTCGAAGACGATGATTGCGTCGGAAGGAGCTTTGCCGGGAGCGTCCGGCGCGCTGGCGGTGCCGGGCGTGACGATGGGAGGGAGCGGGCGACTCTCGTCATGGATCTTATATTTAGGATCGGGCTGGGCAGAGGCGAGAGCGGAACAGAAAAGCAGGAACGCGAATGCGGAGAGGACTCGTTTCATTGGGGAACCCTCGCAGGTGGAGCGAGGGAATTCTATCACACGAAAAAAAGCTCGCATGAAGACGCGCGGTGATCACCGTCGTGTCGGCCAACTGGCGATCAATCGCTGCACTCCAAAAAAAGAAGAGGCGCCTAAGGATGAGGCGCCTCCCAGTGTACCTGCGGATAAAGCGAACAACTATGCGGCGCTGCCCTTGATGCGCATACCGTAGAAGGAACGGTACACGAAGACGAAAGAAACCACGAAGAAAGCAGCGGCGAGAAGATGAGAGAGAGAGCCGCCAGCTTCGGAGGTGAGTTTCACGGCGAGTTCGACGGCCAGCAAGCCGAAGAGCGTGGTGAACTTGATGACCGGGTTGAGGGCGACGGACGAGGTGTCCTTGAAGGGATCGCCGACGGTGTCGCCGACGACGGTGGCGTCGTGCAGCGGCGTACCCTTCTGCTTGAGTTCGACTTCGACGATCTTCTTGGCGTTGTCCCAGGCGCCGCCGGCATTGGCCATGAAGATGGCTTGATAAAGGCCGAATGTGGCGATAGAGACGAGGTAGCCAATGAAGAAGAAGGGCTCTAGGAAGGCGAAAGCCAGGGTAGCGAAAAAGACGGCGATGAAGATGTTGAGCATGCCTTTCTGCGCGTACTTGGTGCAGATGGCAACGACTTTCTTGGAGTCCTCAACGCTAGCCTTTTCGACGCCTTCGAGTTTGATGTTGGCCTTGATGAATTCAACCGCGCGATAAGCGCCGGTGGTGACGGCCTGAGTGGAAGCGCCGGTGAACCAGTAAATCATGGCGCCGCCGGTAATGATACCGAGGACGAAAGGCGCGTGAAGAAGAGAGAGGTTGTTGACGTTGGCGGTCAGGCCGTTGGTGAGCGCCATGATGATAGAGAAAATCATGGTGGTGGCGCCGACCACGGCGGTGCCGATCAGCACGGGCTTGGCGGTGGCCTTAAAGGTGTTGCCGGCGCCGTCGTTGGCCTCGAGCAGATGCTTGGCGGATTCGAAGTCGACGTCGATGTTGTAATCCTTCTTGAGTTCCGCCTTGATGTTGGGAATCTGCTCGATGAGCGAGAGTTCGTAGACGGATTGAGCGTTGTCGGTGACCGGGCCATAGGAGTCGACAGCGATGGTGACCGGGCCCATGCCGAGGAAGCCGAAGGCCACAAGGCCGAAGGCAAACACGGGCGCCGCGACCATCAAGCCACCAAGGCCGAGGCGGCTCATCAAGAAGCCGACAGACATCAGGAAGACCATGGCGATGCCGAGATAGTAAGCGGAGAAGTTGCCGGCGACGAAGCCGGAGAGGATACCGAGCGATGCGCCGCCTTCCTGCGCGGAGGTGACGACTTCCTTGACGTGGCGCGACTCGACAGAGGTGAAGACCTTCACGAGTTCGGGGATGATGGCGCCGGCAAGAGTGCCGCAGGAAATGATGGTGGCCAGTTTCCACCACTGAGTGGAGTCGCCGCCGAGCGTCGGGATGATGACCGCGGAGACGATGTAGGTGAGAGCGATAGAGACGAAGGAAGTGATCCAGACGAGCCAGGTGAGCGGGGTCTCGAAGTTCATTTCCTTGGCGTTGCCGTAGCGGCTTGTCTGGATGACGCTGTTGATGAAGTAAGCGGCGGCGCTGGCGATGAGCATGATGATGCGCATGACGAAGATCCAGACGAGGAGCTGAACCTGGACGGTGGGATCTTTCACGGCGAGGAGGATGAAGGTGATGAGAGCGACGCCAGTGACGCCATAGGTTTCGAAGCCGTCGGCGGTGGGACCAACAGAGTCGCCCGCGTTATCGCCCGTGCAGTCGGCAATGACGCCGGGGTTGCGCGCGTCGTCTTCCTTGATCTTGAAGACGATCTTCATGAGGTCGGAGCCGATGTCGGCGATCTTGGTGAAGATGCCGCCGGCGATACGGAGTGCAGCGGCGCCGAGGGATTCGCCGATGGCGAAGCCGATGAAGCAGGGGCCGGCGTAGTCACCGGGGATGAAGAGAAGAATGATGAGCATCATCAGGAGTTCGACGCTGATCAGCATCATGCCGACGCTCATCCCGGCCTGGAGAGGAATGGAGTTAATGGGGAACGGCTTGCCGCGGAGCGAAGCGAAAGCGGTGCGGGAGTTGGCAAAGGTGTTGACGCGGATGCCGAACCACGCGACGGCGTAACTGCCGGCCATGCCGACGAGGCTGAAGAAGAGAATGATAGGGAGGGTGACGGCAACGGACTTATTCGGCACGGGGGAGAGAACGCCGAAGTAGAGAACGATGATGATGGCGATGAAGACCCAGAGGAAGAGGAGGAATTTACCCTGGGTGTGGAGATAGGTCTTGCAGGTCTCGTAGATGAGTTCGGAAATGTCGCGCATGGACTTGTGAACGGGTAGGTTCTTGAGCCGAGTGAAGATGGCCATGCCGAAGACGAGACCGAAGACGCAAATCAGAATGCCGAAGAGGAGAAGCTTGTGGCCGTTCATGCCGAGGAAGGAAACCGAGGAGAGATCGGGAAGTCGAAGACTGGCTTCACCGCCGCCTTCCGCGGCGAACAGAGCGGCTCCCGAGAGCAGGGAGAGCGCTGCGAGAGCAAACAAGCGTTTGGAAACACGGCCGCCGAGCGAGCAGGCAGCGTCAATCAAGATGCGCATGAACATTCCTCCAAGGCGAAACGGAATCAAAATGTGGGGCAGAGCGCCGGCCGAATAAGGCCGTGGCCCCAAGCACCGCAGAACCACACACGAACAGCCATCGCCGAACGAGCGAGCTGAACCTTCACTAAATCCACCAGCAGGGGAGCACTTCGCCGGCACAGAACGAGACTCCCGTGTTTTGAGACAGGTCGGGAATCCTTCGGCTCACCGGCGATATCCCTCAGACCCCTGGGCGGGTCAGGACTCAGGACCACCCCGGAACTACCCTGTTTCGCGGGGGAGCGAATGGAAACGCAAATTTATAACATTTCGCTCAACAGATGGTCAAACCATTTGACCAGAAGGGGGCGGGGGAAGTCTGTGCGGAATGAGCGATTTGGGAGGACCGGGAATACAGGGAGTTGTGAGCGAGGAAATAGAAGGAATCGGGCGGCTAATGATAGGATGAAGAGCTTGTGGCCAGAGGGCCAAAACCTTCCAGGGGCGCATCACCCATGACGATCGAGAACAGCGAGGCAGTGCCAAGGAAAGCGGCGGGCGGGTTGCGGTACGACTGGAAGCAGGCGGAAGTGCAGGCGATTTACGAGACGCCGCTACCGGAGCTGGTGTACCGGGCGCAGACGGTCCACCGGGAACACCATCAAGCGGACCGTGTGCAGACGTGCCAACTGATTTCGATCAAGACGGGGGGGTGTCCGGAGGACTGTGCGTACTGTCCGCAAAGCGCGCATTATGAGTCAGATGTGGAGCGACAGGGGTTGCTGGACCCGCAGCACGTGATTGGCGTGGCGCGGGATGCGGCGTCGCGGGGCGTGACACGCATGTGCATGGGGGCGGCCTGGCGGGAGGCTCCGAACGGGAGGGATTTCGAGAAGGTGCTGGAGATGGTGCGTGGGGTCTCTGGGCTGGGATTGGAAGTGTGCTGCACGCTGGGGATGCTGACAGAAGAGCAGGCGGCGCGGCTAAAAGAAGCCGGACTGACGGCATACAACCACAACCTGGATACTTCACCGGAGTTTTACGGATCGATTATCACGACACGTGTATATGATGACCGGTTGCGGACACTGGCAGCGGTGCGAAAGGCGGGGATTACCGTGTGCTGCGGCGGGATCCTGGGCATGGGAGAGAGGGAAAGCGACCGCGTGGGATTGCTGCAGCAGTTGGCGACGTTAAAGCCGCATCCGGAGAGCGTGCCGATCAACATGCTGGTGCGGGTGGAGGGGACGCCGTTGGCAAACGTTCCGACGCTGGACCCGCTGGAGATGGTAAGAGCGATTGCGACGGCGCGGATCATTATGCCGGCGTCGCGGGTGAGACTGGCCGCCGGGCGAAAGCAATTGTCGCCCGAGGCGGTGACGTTGTGCTTCCTAGCGGGGGCGAACTCGATTTTCGTCGGCGAGAAGCTGCTGACGACGCCGAATCCGGGCCAGGACGAGGATGAATTGCTGTTGCAGAGTTTGGGGATGAAGCCGCTCGAATCGCATGCAGGGTGACGTAATCAAGCAGTGGACGACGGGGCTCGAAAAGGGGCTGCGCAAGCTGGAAGAGCAGCACCAAAGGCGGAGCCTCGAGGAAATCCGTGGAGTCAACTTCTGTTCGAATGACTACCTGGGGCTAGCGGAGCGTCCGGAACTGCGGGAAGCGTTGGTGGAAGCGTTGCAAGGAGGAGTAAGGGCGGGGGCGACGGGATCGCGGCTGCTGTCCGGGCAGGTGGAGAGTTGGCGGGAGCTGGAGGAGGAATTTGCGCTGTTTGCGGGGACGGAAGCGGCGCTGTTTTTCGGGAGCGGGTATGCGGCAAATGTGGGAATCCTGCCGGCGATCGTAGGACCGGACGACGTGGTGTACTCGGATATGTTGAACCATGCGAGTCTCATCGACGGAATGCGCTTGTCGGGAGCCCGCAAAGTCATCTATCCTCACCTCGACCTGAACGCGCTGGAGGACAGGCTCAGGGAAGACACCGGCGCGCCATGGCGGAGAATCATCGTCACCGAAAGTGTGTTCAGCATGAACGGCGACGCGGCTCCCTTAGGGGAGATGGCGGCGCTGGCGGAGAAGTACGGCGCGGCGATGATTATAGATGAAGCCCACGCCACCGGGGTCCACGGACCGGAAGGACGGGGACTGGCGGCGGAGGCAAAGATCCTGCCACAGGTGTTGGCAATCGTTCATACATGCGGAAAAGCATTGGGATCGGCGGGTGCGTTTGTGTGCGGCCCGGCGGTGCTGAAGGAATACCTGGTGAACCACGCGCGGACGTTTATCTTCAGTACGGCGCTGCCTCCGTATCTTGCGGAGCAGATCCGGATGGCGTTGCGCCTGGCCGCCAGCATGAACGAGGAACGGGAAACACTAAAGAGGCGGTCGCTGGAATTGAGCGGGGCGCTGCGCCGGACGGGATTTGACACGGCGAACAGCCGCAGCCAAATCGTTCCGGTCATCCTGGGGAAGAACGAAGATACGATGAAAGCGGCGGCGCACCTGCAAGGCGAAGGGTTCGCGGTGCGGGGGATCCGGCCGCCGACGGTGCCACTGGGGCAAGCGCGGTTGCGGCTGTCGTTGACCACGAAGATCGAAGAAGAAGATTTGAAGCGAGTGGTGAGTTCACTCGCACACTGGCGGGAAAAGAGTCCCGCGAAAATGGCGGCGAGGCCGGTATGAGACGGCATTTCTTCATCACAGGCACAGACACGGGTGTAGGCAAGACGACGCTGGCGGCATTGTTGTGCGCGGCGCTGGACGCGGTGTATTGGAAGCCGATCCAGACGGGGACGCTGGAAGGATCGGACCGCGTGACGGTGATGCGGCTGGCGGGAATCGGGACGGACCGGACACTGGAAGAGATATACAAGTTCGTGCCGCCGGTTTCGCCGGACCTGGCCGCGCGATGGGCGGGTGTGGAGATCGACCTTGCGCGGATCAGCCCGCCGACGAGTTTGATGAACGACTGGTTGATCGTGGAAGGCGCGGGCGGAGTGCTGGTGCCGATCAACGCGAAGCAGTTCATGCTGGACATGATGGTGAAGTTCAAGCTGCCGGTGATTCTGGCGGCGCGCAGCGGGCTGGGAACGATCAACCATACGCTGCTGACGCTGGCAGCGCTGCACGCGGCGGAGCTGCCGGTGCATGGCGTGGTATTGATCGGCGATCAGAACCGGGAGAACCGGGAAACCATCGAGAGATTCGGCCACGTAAGAGTGATCGGAGAAATTCCCAAGCTGCCGAATCTACACCGAACCGCGTTGATGCAAGTGTTCCTGAACCACTTCGACCGCTCCGCGTTCGCGCAATGACGCAAGCCCTGCAAATCTGGCATCCGTTCACGAACCGCGCGCTCGATCCCGCGCCGATCCATGTGCAGAGGGCCGAAGGCGTGTACCTGTACACGACGGACGGGCGGAGGATTACGGATGCGATTTCGTCGTGGTGGGTGAACCTGCACGGGCACGCGAACCCACGACTTGCTAATGCCATCGCGGCGCAAGCCAAGAAACTGGAGCACGTGATCCTGGCGGGATTCACGCACGAAGCCGCCGAGGAACTAAGCGAGCGGCTGAAGAAATGGGTGCCCGAGGGGCTGAATCACCTGTTTTTCTCAGACGACGGCTCGACGGCAGTGGAAGTTGCGTTGAAGCTGGCGGTGCAATATTTCGTGAACCTGGAGCGGCCGGAGAAGCGGGAGATCGTGGCGCTGGAACACGGGTATCACGGGGACACGGCAGGAGCGATGTCAGTGAGCGACGAATCGCCGTTCACGGAGCCGTTCGTGTCGATGCGATATGCGGTGCACCGGGTGCATTCGGCGTATTGCTACCGCTGCCCGGTGGGGCTGAAGCGGGAAAGCTGCCGCATCGAATGCGTAGATCAACTGGAGCATCTGCTGGCGGAGCGTGGCGAACAGATTGCGGCGGTGATCGTCGAACCGCTGCTACAAGGCGCGGGCGGGATGATCGTGCACCCGGTGGAATTTCTGCAGAAGGTACGGGCGCTGTGCACGAAATACGACGTGCTTCTGATTGCCGATGAGGTGCTGACGGGGTTTGGGCGCACGGGAAAGATGTTCGCGAGCGGGCTGGCGAATGTGGAGCCAGACCTAATGTGCGTTTCGAAGGGAATCACGGGCGGATTCATGACCATGGGCGTGACGCTGTGCACGGACCGCGTCGAGGCGGCGTTCCGCAGCGAGAACCGGATGCACACGTTCTATCACGGCCATTCGTACACGGGAAACGCGCTGGCGTGCGCGGCGGCGAACGAGAATCTGCGGATCTTCGAGGACGAGCCGGTGTTTGAGCGGATCGCGACGATAGCGAAGATCCATAGGGAGCGGCTGGAGCAGCTGCGGGAGATGCACCAGGTGGGCGACGCGCGGCAGGTGGGGACGATAGGCGCGGTGGAACTGGTGGTGGGGGACGCGGGGTACTTATCAGCGCTGCGACCGAAATTATACGGCTTTTTCTTGGAACGCGGCGTGCTGCTGCGGCCATTGGGGAACGTGGTGTACGTGCTGCCGCCGTATGTGATCGAGCCGGAGGAATTGCATCACGTGTGGGACGTGGTGGTGGAGGCGGTACAAACGCTGCTGTGAAGCCGGGCGAGAATTCGCATATCGAACAGAGCGTCGAGCCAACCGACCGCAGAGCGGCGATGGATCGTAGCACTCCAAGGGGGAAAGCGCATTGACGGGGCAGCTGAGCGGGTGGAAACAAAAAATTGTGACGTTCGCGGGAGCGCTGGGAGCGCCCGGACTTTTTCTCATCTCATTCCTGGACTCGTCGATCCTGACGTTTCCGGTCATCAACGATTTGCTGCTGATCGAGTTGTGCATTCAGAAGCCGCTGCGCATGCCGTTGTACGCGGGCATGGCGATGATCGGGTCGGTGCTGGGATGCGTGCTGCTGTACTACATCGCGAGGAAGGGCGGCGAAGCGCTGTATCACAGACGGGCCGGCGAACGCGGGAAAGTGATCCGGCACTGGATCGAGCAGAACGGATTTGGAGGAATGCTGATCGCCGCGCTGCTGCCGCCGCCGACACCGTTCAAGGTATTCGTGTTCGCGGCGGGGGTGTTCGAGGTGCCTCTGGCAAGCTTTACGACGGCGATTTCTGTGGCACGGGCGATCCGGTACTTCGGGATCGGATATTTGGCCATCAAGTACGGGGATCAGGCGTTGCCGTTTCTGGTACAGCACAAACTGCAGGTAACGGCGGGTGTGATCGTGTTTGCGCTGCTGAGTTACGGAGCCTCGCGCCTGATTCTGCGGGATAGAACGTCAAGCGAAGAAGCGTAGCCAGGTTCGCGTACACTGTGCGGGCCAGATCGAAAGTAAACCGCTAGCGCAGGCGAAGGTCCTTCACCCAGACGAATTCCTGACTGGAAACCTTGAACTTGGGATCGACGGCGATGCGGACACCGACGCGCCGGATGATTTCATGCTCGGCGACGTCCCGCATCGAGCGGATTTCAACTTCCGTTCCACCTTCGTCATTCCTGGAGACTGCGGCGCGCGGGAAGGGGACCGCGCGAATGTAGGATCGCGCTACCTCCGTGTTCTGAGCGGCGGTGAGTTCCGGCGACGCCTCGGGCTTGTGGACACATTCGGCAGTTTCGGGATCGAAAGCCTTGCCGAAAACCGTAGGCACATCCGCGAGGCAGAGCAGCGACTGCGTTTCGACGACGCCATGCCAGGTGAAGAGGGACAACGAATCCGGATAGGCCGCTACTTTCCGCGCGGATTCGCCGGCATAGGAATGCGGGTCAAGAGAAGTGACGCTGCTGAAGTGAAGGAAGCCGCGCGCCGAGAAATAGAAAATCACGAGAGCGAACGCGATCAACGCACCGTTGCGGCCACGAGGAGTCTTGTTCTTGACGCCGATTTCAGAGGTGATCAGGCGGAAGAACTCAGGCAGAAAACAGCCAAAGATCAGGAGCGTGAGCAACCAGGGATCGATGGCGGGAACGACATCCGCGGCGAGGCGCGACAGGCGGAAGGGCCAGAGGAGGGCGACGCCTTCGGATTGGAGGAGGTCGAGGACGACGTGCAACGCACCGGCAATCGACAGGGGAAGCAGGAGCGATGCCGTGGGCTCAGGTTGTTTGCGGGCGAGGTAGCGGGTCAAGAGGATGGCCAGTGCGACGATCGCAAGCAAGGCGAGGAGGGAATGCGTATACGTTCGGCGAGCAGCAAAATAGACGGCGGGCCCGAAGAGCACGCTGAGAAAGTCGATGTCCGCGAGCGTTCCCGCGACAAGGATGCCAGCAAAGACAGGCCACCGGCGACGAGGGAAGAAGCCGCGGGCGAGCGCGAAGGAGGCGAGAGCGTGAGAGGCGAGATCCACGAGTGAACTTATGTTATAGCGCGCGGAGCGGCAGAAAAACAATCAGGCAGCGAGGGCGCGAGAGAAGCTACGAAACAGGACGAGCAGGATCGCCGGGGACGAGCAGCTTGAGTGCCTGGGGGACGATGGAGAATTCCACGGGGAGGCGGGCGAGCGCTTCGCCATCGACCTGGGCGTAGACAGGATTGGCGTCGAGCGGCTCGCAGACAAGCGAGTCGGCTTTCCAGAAATGTACGTCTTCTTCCTTGCGCAGATTGCCCATCCAAAGCGTGGGGAGATAACTGAGGTAGCGCAAGCCGCTCTGCGTGGTGAGAGCCATGACCTCGAACTGGTCTTCGAAGAGATCGGCCTGGTCGGTGATTTTGAACGGGCCGCCGTAATGTTTGGTGCGGCCAACCACGACAAGTGTCGCCTCCATCTGGCGGTTGCCGGCGCGAATGCGGAAGCGAGGAAACGTGTAGCGGAGAACCTCGCGGGCGCCTTGCCACCAGTACGCGAGGATGCCTACGCGGGCTTTCAGGCCGAGATCGACAGAATAGACGATCATGCCGTCCGGGCCCGAGCCTGCCACCGAAAGGAAATAGCGCTTGCGAGAAGGATGCTCGAGAGGCGTGGCGAGGCCGAGCGCGATATCGCGAACGCTTCCGCCGACGAGGCGACGGGCGGCGCGGGGAATGTCCCAGGGCAGATCGAGTTCCTTGGCGAGGATGTTGGCAGTGCCACCGGGCAAGAGCGCCAAGGGCACGCGATCACCATTGCTGGCGGTAGCGAGGCCGTTGACGACTTCATTGAGCGTGCCATCGCCGCCACAGGCGATGACGAGCTGGCGGCGCTCGCGCACGGCTTGCTGGGCGATTTCGGTGGCGTGGCCGGGGCCGGTCGTTTCGGCGAGCTCGGCCTCGATACCGTTGGACGAGAGGATGCGGCGGGCTTGATCGAGAAGTCTGCGGCGCCCATCGCCGCCATTACCGGCATTTGGATTGTGAATCAGGAGTGCGTTGTGAAGGGCGGTAGTCATCAGTTGTTGGATGCGCGGCGGAAAGTATTGTAGCCGAAAAGGGAGGGGCACGTTGGCAGCCAGAAAGAGCGGGAAAGGGAAGAAATCAGGGGGAATACCTTGACGGTCGACAATGGATAGTGTAGATAGTCATAGTATGGGAAAACCGAATGACCTGGTGCAGGGCACGCTGGACCTGCTGATCCTTAAAACTGTGGCGTTGGAGCCCAAGCATGGCTGGGCCATCGGCAAGCGCATTCAGCAAATCTCCAAGGAAGTGCTGCAGGTGCAGCAGGGGTCGTTGTATCCCGCATTGCACCGGCTGGAGCAGCGCGGGTGGATCAAGGGGAAGCGGGCCGAGACGGAGACCGGGCGAGTGGCGAAGTTTTATTCGTTGACGGCGGCGGGCCGGGTGCAGCTGGAAAGAGAGGCGGCGAACTGGAACCGGCTGTCGGCAGCAATCAACCTGGTGATGCAGGAATCGTAAAAGGGGGAAGCGTATGGGCAAGCTGTGGCAGCGGCTGCTGGCGCTCTTCGGACGAGAGCAGTTGAAGAAGGAGCTGGACGAAGAACTGCGTTTTCATGTGGAACAGCAAGTGGCGGAAAACGTGGCGGCCGGGATGGATGAGAAAGAGGCGCGGCACGCGGCGATGCGGGCGTTTGGCAGCGATCTGGCGGTGAAGGAGCAAGCGCAAGAGACCTGGGGCTGGGTGTGGCTGGAGAACTTCGTCCAAGACATGCGGTACGCCCTTCGGCAATTGCGAAAGACGCCGGGATTCACGACGACAGCGGTGTTGACGCTGGCTTTGGGGATTGGCGCGAATGCGGCGATTTTTTCACTAGTGCACGCGGTGCTGATGAAGAACCTCCCGGTGGCCGACCCGAAAACACTGGTGAGAATCGGGCACACAAACGATTGTTGTGTGAACACCGGAACACGGGACAGCGGCGACTACTCTCTGTTCCCCACCGAGACGTACGAGCGAGTGCGGCAGAACGCACCAGAGTTCGAGGACCTGGCGGCGATCCAAGCCGGGTTCACGTACCGCCCGATCACCGTGCGACGCGACGGGACGGAGAAGAACGCGCAATCGGTGATGGGCGAGTTTGTGTCAGGAAACTACTTCCGCATGTTCGGGCTGCGGCCGGAGGCAGGGCGGCTGTTCACGGATGCGGATGACACGAAGGCTGCGGCTGCGGTCGGAATCATGAGCTACGAAAAGTGGCAGCGATCGTATGCGGGCGACGCGTCGGTGGTGGGAAGCACGTTCTGGATCAACACAAAGGCGGTGACGATCGCAGGAATCGCGCCGCGGGGATTCTACGGCGACCGGCTGTCGAGCACGCCGCCGGATTTCTACCTTCCCATCGAAACGATGCCGGCGATCATGAACGTTCCGTACGTGCACGACCGGAACGTAGCATGGCTGTACATGATCGGGCGGGTGAAGCCGGGAACGCAGCTCGGATCGCTGCAGGCCAAGGTAAGCGCAATCGTGAAGCAGGCGTTCACGGAGATGCGCCCGTTCCAGGATTCACAAGGAAAGAAGGAACTGGAGAAAGTGCACGTGCTCCTGGCGCCGGGCGGCGCGGGAATACAGGGACTGCAGGAGGAATATGAATCGAACCTGCGGATCCTGATGACGGCGTCAGGCCTGGTGCTGCTGATCGCCTGCGCAAATATTGCGAATCTGCTGTTGGTACGCGGGATGCGGCGGAAGATGGAATTGTGCGTGCGGACGGCGCTCGGAGCGGCGCGCAGAAGAATCGTAAGGCAACTGCTGACGGAGAGCCTGGTGTTGGCAGGCACGGGCGGAATCGCCGGAGTGGCGCTGGCGTATATGGGGACGGAGATTCTGCTCAGGCTGGCGTTCCCCGGCGCGCAGAGCTTGCCGATTGACGCGCGGCCGTCGCCGACCGTGCTGGGATTTGCGTTCGGCTTGGCGCTGCTGACGGGATGCCTGTTTGGCTTAGCGCCGGCCTGGATTGCGGCGAACGCGGAGCCGGCGGACGCATTGCGCAGCGGAACGCGAGGGAGCACTACGGGCGCATCAATCCTGCAGAGGGGGCTCGTGGTGTTTCAGGCGGCACTTTCGCTGGTGTTGCTGGTTGGCGCGGGATTGTTTGCGCAAAGCCTGCACAAATTGCAAAGCGCGGACCTGAAGCTGGATTCGAAGAACCGGTACATCATCCACATCAACCCGCAAGCGGCGGGCTACGGGCAGCGACAACTGGAGGCGCTGTATCGTACGATCGAACAACAGTTCCATGCGCTGCCGGGCGTGAAGAAGGTCGGGCTCAGCCTGTACACCCCGATGGAGGACAATAACTGGGGGAATGGAATTCAGGTGCAGGGCCAGCCGGACTCGGGGAAAGGCGCGTCGTTCGTGAAGGCCAGCCCGGAGTACTTCGATTCGGTCGGAACAAAGGTGGTGATGGGGCGAGGAGTGGGCGTGCAAGATACGCCGTCGGCGCACACGATTGCGGTGGTGAATGAAACGTTCGTGAAGGAAATGTTTAAGCCAGGAGCGAACCCACTGGGCCAGCACTTTGGATCCGGGCCGGAGTCGGCGGGCGACTACGAGATCGTCGGCGTGGTGGAAGACACGGTGTATGCGACCGTGCGGTGGAAAGATCATTCGATGTATTTCGTGCCGATGCTGCAACGGCCGGCGAGCGATAAATCGCCGATCGACGAGGACGGGTCGCTGTACGCCGGAGCGGTGGTGGTGCAGACCGAGTGGCCGGTAAACAGCATGGAGGAGTTGTCGCGGAAAACGCTGGCGAGCATCAACCCGAACCTGGCGGTGGTGAGGTTTCAGACCTTCGATGAGCAGATCGCCGACCGGTTCAACGATGACCGGCTGGTGGCGCGGTTAACGGCTTTATTCGGAGGCCTGGCGCTGCTGCTGGCGACGATTGGTCTCTATGGACTGACGGCGTATAGCGTGGCGCGCCGGACCGCGGAGATTGGAATCCGCATGGCCATGGGAGCGCAGCCAGGCGGAGTGGTGGCGATGGTGATGCGGAGCGCACTGAGCCAGACGCTGATTGGATTGGCGATCGGAGTACCGGCGGCGGTCGCGTCTGTGCGGCTGATCGAATCGCAACTGTTCGAAGCAAAAGGAATCGATTACGGAGTGCTGGTGACAGCGATTGTGGCGCTGGCGGCGGCCTCCGCACTGGCGGGGTGGATTCCCGCGAGACGAGCCGCGCTGACCGATCCGGCACGAACCTTGCGGATGGAATAGGAGCGGTGCCGACGGACGCCGAACGGCGAAGTTCCAAAACGATACAGCGCAAAAGCGCCGCGGTGTGACGGCTGACGCAGACGTGCTTTAAGCGCGGGCGCAGGATGTACAATCGGCTGTTCCTGAGCCTAGAGCGTACTTCCCGAGGCCGAATGGTGTTCCAGACGAGTTTTCCAGATCCGAAGCTAGCGTGGCACAAGGTGCTGGAGCGTCTGTACCACGAGGATCACATCCTGTACGCGCGGATGAACAATTTTTCGACCGTACAGGCGTTCCTGGCGACGGCGCTGGCGTTCACCACGTCGGCGACGACCGAGGCGCACAACATCAGCATGATCGTGAACCTGTTCGGACTGGCACTTTCGCTCTTATATATTTCGCTGGGATTTCGAGGCGTGCGGGTGATCCAGTTCTGGCGTGCGTACCTGCGATTGCTCGAGACGATCCCCGGAGTGACTTCGATCGACTCACACTTGTCGGAGTTCTACCGATTGGGGCACAAGAGCGGGCCGGATCAGACGACCTTGCCGCTGGCGGAAGGACTGGCCATCAAGATTCACACGTCATGGTGGGCGCGGCGATCCGTGCATGACCAATTTCCGTGGTACCTGCCCGGATTCTCCGGAACGATGTTCATCGCCGTGGGGATTCCGATGATCACCACGTCGTTCTGGGTGCTGGTGCTCTACGCTTTGTTTCACCCCCTGAACGACATGAGGTGGTTTGTGCTGGCGCTGGGCGGCGGCTTGATTCTGATCTTCCTGGCGCATCTGCTGGCGGGCCGCCTGATTCCTGCGCCGATTTATGAAGTGCCCACGCATACGGACTACGAGCGCGACCCTCAACTCGAAGGCGATGCGAAATAAACCACACGGCTGTGTACACTAGGAACCCGGTAATGTGAGTGGTGTCAGGGAAATCTCCTTGAACCATACTTGCGAGCCGGGATGATTCTGCAGGCCGATGTAACCGGAGTCCGGGCGAGGTCCGCGGTCTGGGTCGATGGGCTCGTGCTTGTTGGGAACCGGTTGGCCTTCAGTGAAATCCGTAACTTTAATGCCGTTCAAGAAGACGAGGGTGTGCGGGCCGTCGATGGTGATGTCGAGGATGTTCCATTCACCGACCGCATGAATCGGACGGGCCAGCGCCTTAGTGAAGGTATAGAGGACGCCGGTGCAGGAATAGTCGTCGGGCCAATCGCCGATTTCAACTTCATAGCCGCGATTCACGGGCATCCATGGCTCGGTAGGTTTCTCAGGAATGCGAATGAAAACGCCGGAGTCGGACTCCTTGCCGGCAAGCTTGAAAACGACGCGGAGCCTGGCGCGGCCGATTTTTTCGCGGGTGTACCAGAGCAGGCCCATGCCGCCTTCGGTAACCAGCATGCTGTCTTTGATTTGAAATGAACCAGGGCCGACGTGTCCCCAACCGTCGAGCGTTTTGCCGTCGAACAAGGCGCGGGACGCCGGCTGGGTCGAGAGTGAGGCACCATTCAATAACAGCAGTACGAAGCCGCAAACGAGAGCCCGGGAGAAGGAATGTCTGGTATCCATGAGACAGCCAGAAGTATCGCGCGGCGCGGCCGATGGTCAAAGTGCGAAGTGCGAACGGGGTTACGAATTGACAGCCGCACAAACCGCATGTAAGTAAGGACGGCAGCAAGAAGTTGCGAGCGAAGGGATAGAAACGTGGGCGGACAGGGAATCGAGCGGCGGGAGATCCTCCGGTATATCGGAATCGCATCGGTGGCGGGGACGTTTCCGGGTTTCCGGCAGTGGGCGTTTGCGTGCACGCACGAGGCGGCTACGCCGGCGATGGCCGGTGAGGCGACAGACAACCCGTACAAGCCGTTGTTCTTCACACCGGAACAGTACCGGACGGTTGAACGGCTGACGGAGATGATCATTCCGGCGGACGACACGCCCGGAGCGAAGGAAGCGGGAGTGGCGGAGTTCATCGATTTCATGGTGGCGAACCGCGTACCGGTAAGCACGGAAGCGGATATGCGGACGGCGGCGGAAACTCTGCAGCAAGGTAGAACGGCGCAAGTGCGGTTCGTCGAGGGGCTGAACTGGGTGAACGCGCACTGCAAGGGAGCGTTTGGCAAGCTTTTTCTGGAGTGCAGCGAGGAACAACAGAATGCGCTGCTGGAGGAATTGGCCTACAAAGCGAAATTCAAGCCGGCGACGGAAGAAGGCCGGAGCTTCTTCCAGTTTGTGCGGGACTACACGGTGGTGGGCTACTACACGACGAAGATCGGACTGGAGAGCTTGGGCTATCCCGGCCTGCGCATGGTGTGGCCGAGCATGCCGGGCTGCGCGCATCCCAACGACCCGGAACATGCGCACCTGGTGCAGCCGAGCGAATGGATCAGCGCCGACGGGCGAGCGGGAAAGTAAGGGGAATCCATCGTGGCGACGACGATGTTCGATGTGATCGTGGTGGGTACGGGCGCGGGGGGCGGCACGGCGCTGAAGATTCTGTGCGAGGCCGGACTGAACGTATGCGCGCTGAATTCGGGGCCGCGCATTGAGCCTGCGAAGCATTACAAACTGCACCGGCAAGTATACGACCTGAAATTCCGGGGATATGGCGATCCGCGAAGCCTCGAGGGTTGCGCGCACCAGGAACATTATTCGATCGAAGAGTCCGAGTACACCGATGGACCCGAGATCTGGGAACACGACGTGGCGTATGCGAACGCGCCCGGGACGGACTGGTACTGGAAGCGCTGCAAGGGAACGGGCGGCAAAGCGAATTTCTGGGGCCGGTCATCAGCGCGATTCGGGGATATCGATTTCAAGGCAGCGGACCTGGATGGATTCGGTGAGAACTGGCCCGTGGATTATGCGGAGATCGCGCCGTGGTTCACGAAGGCGGAGCGTTACATGGGCGTTGCCAGCACGGTTCAGAACCGGCCGAGCAATCCGGACGGTGAATATCTGCCGCCGATTCCGTGGCGCTGCCTCGATTACATTTTTCAGAAAGCCGGGGAAAAGATCGGCGTGCCGTACTTGCCGGACCGCTGCGCGCAGTTGACGGTTGCCCACAACGGCCATCCGGCGTGCCACTACTGCGGAAACTGCACGCGAGGCTGCGACGTGGGCGCATTCTTTTCACCGACGTGGTTCACGTTGCCGGAAGCGGAAGCGACGAACCGGATGACGCTGGTGACGAACGCGCTGGTGCGCACTGTGCTGGTCGACGAGAACGGCATGGCGAAGGGCGTGGCGTACGTGGACCGCGCCACGCGGAAGGAAGTGGAAGTGTACGCGAAGGTGGTGGTGCTGGCGGCGTCTTGCGTGGAGACGGCACACATGATGCTGAATTCGAAGTCGCGGCAATGGCCGAATGGAATCGCGAACTCCAGCGGCCAACTAGGGAAGAATCTGGTAGATCACCTCTACGGCTGTCCGGGCTACGGGTATCTGCCGCAACTGCTGGGGCAACCTGCCACGCCGGACAATATCGCCGATTCGACGGTGGCGTGGATGCCGCGCTGGCAGAATCTGAAGAGTCCGCGGGAGGAGAAATTTATACGCGGCTATTCGGTGTATATGGGCGGGGGATGCGGCGAATTCCCGGGATACTACCGGCAAATCGAGGGATTCGGGAAAGAATTCAAACGCAACATCAAGCGCTACTATCCGACGCCGATCGGAGCGCTGATCCAGGCTCCGGCGCTGCCGAGTCCGCACAATTACGTCGATCTCGATCCGGAGAAGAAGGACATTTTCGGGATTCCGCAATTGCGTTTTCACTACCAGTGGGGCGAAAACGAATTGCTGATGTGGGAGCACTCGAAGCAAGTGATGATCGATTTCTTCAAGGCAGCCGGCGGAGAGATGTGGGGCGCGGACGCTGAGCCGAACCGGCCGGGAACAAGTTTGCACGAGACGGGCGTTTGCCGCATGGGGAACGATCGGAAGAGATTCGTGACCAACAAATGGGGGCAGGCGCACGACGTGCAGAACCTTTATATCTGCGATGCGAGCATTTTCCCGTCGCCGACCGACAAGACGACGACCATGCCGATTGTGGCGTTCACCATGCGCAGTTGCGATTACATGCTGGAAAATTTCAAGCAAGAGAAACACAAGCGAGCGTGAGCTTTTTGAATTACGGAGAACGCCTGCCTGGTGTATTGTAGGTCGCCCGTCCGGCGCCCGGGCCGGGCACAGTAGTTCCAGTCGCGAAAACCTCTGCTCAAAGAACGGTGAACTCATGACGAAACTGAAAATGTTTCTGGCCATACTTGTGGGCGCCTGCCTCGTGGCTGCGACGACTCCACCGGCGTTGCCGGACGCATGGGCGGCACCGAGTCCGGGAGCGCCGACGGCCAGCCTGGACGGACCGTCGTGGCCCAAGGCTTTTGAACGAAACGGGAATCATATTCTGGTCTATCAACCACAACTGAAGAGTTGGCAGCGGTACCGCACGCTGGTGGCGGACACGGCCGTGTCCATCAAGCCCAGCGGAGGAGGGCAACCGATTCTGGGAGTGATCTCGTGGAGAGCGGCCACGCAAGCGAATCTGAGTTTGCGAACGGTTTTTGTCAGCGGCATTGAGGTGATCAGTTCCCGGTTTCCATCGCTCAATCCGCAGCAGGAAGCGGACCTGCAGAAGAAGGTGCAGCAGGTCTACCCGACGGTTACGTTCAACATCTCGATCGAACGGATGATCGCCAGCCTCAATCATGGGAACCAGCCGGTGCAGTCGATCCCCGCAAACACGGCCGTTCCAACGATCCTGGTGAGCCGCACGCCCGCGATCGTTCTGACGGTGGATGGCAAGGCGATCCTCGCACCGATTGAGGCGTCCACCTTGCAGTATGTGGTAAATGCGAACTGGGACTTGCTCTACGACAAGACCAACTATTTTCTGTTGGCAGGGAAAGTGTGGCTGAACGCGAAACAGCTGGAGGGGCCGTGGACGAGGACGACGAGCCTTCCGCCGGAGATGAGCGCGTTGCCCAAGGTGCAATGGGACGATGTGCTGAAAGCGGTCCCGGCCGCGGCGAATGCGGGCCCCGCGCCGAAAGTGTTCTTCACACAGAAGCCGGCGGAGTTGATCGTGTTCAAGGGAGAACCTGTGTGGGCGGCCATTCCGGGAACGAACGTGATGTACGCGACGAACACCGAGAGCCAGGTGTTCCAGCACAAGCCGGACAATCAGATTTACGTGCTTATTTCCGGACGATGGTTCCGCGCCGGGACGCTCGATGCGCCGTATGTGTATGCAGGAGGGGAGTTGCCTGCCGACTTTGCGAGGATCCCGGCGGGACATTCATACTCGGTAGCCCTGGTGTCTGTGCCAGGAACGCAGGTGGCCAGTGATGCGGTGCTGCTCTCGCAAGTACCGACAACCGCGGTGATCAACCGCGTGGCGGCGGAATCGTCGGTGACTGTCGTGTATGCGGGTGAGCCGAAGTTCGTGCCCATCGAGACGACGACAATGTTGTATGCGGTGAATACGCAGAGCCGGGTCATCCAGGTCGGCGGCGCATACTATCTGTGCTACCAGGGGATCTGGTTCGTGGCGAAAAGCCCGCTGGGGCCGTGGAAGACGGCGAATATGGTGCCGCAAGTGATTTATACGATTCCGCCAGCATCGCCGGTGTACAACGTCACGTACGTTGTGGTCTCGAACGCGACGCCGACGACGGTGGAGACGAGCTACTCGAGCGGATATATGGGCGTGTTCGTGATGGGGATGGCGGTTGGCGCGACGGTGGTCTACGGCACCGGGTACTACTATCCGCCCTACATCTATTACGGACCACGCTATCCGGTGTTCTTTCCGTACCCGTACACCTATGGCGTCGCCGCAGTCTACAACCCATACACAGGATTCTATGGAGTCGGGCGTGCGGTATATGGACCGTATGCGATGGCGGGAACCGCGGCGTGGTACAACCCGACGACGGGAATGTACGGACGCGCTGTCACCACACAAAACGCTTACGGGGGACATACCTACGCCCAAGGCTATAACCCGTGGACGGGGACGTATGCGGCCACGTCGCAGGGGCACAACGCCTACGCGCAGTGGGGTAGCAGCGTGGTGACAAATGGCAGCAACTGGGCGGAAGCCCAGCATTACACGAATGCAAACGGAACTGCCGGATCGTTCCAGACTTCGAAGGGGAGCGAGGGTGCCGGAGTGTCTGGGAAGAACGGCAACAGCGGGTTCGTGGCGAAGGATGCGAACAACAATAATGTGTACGCAGGCGCGGACGGCAACGTGTACAAGAAGGACTCGGACGGGAACTGGAGCAAGTGGGACAACGGTAGCTGGGATCCAGTCGATCCGCAGACGGGTTTGCAGAACGCGAAGAATCAGAAGCAGCAGAATTCCGGCGGGCAGGCGCCGGGATCGGCGCCCGGTTCTTCGAACACGCCAGGGGGGAATGGCACCGGCCAAGGCCGAGGGACCGGCGAAGGGCCGGCAGGGCGGCAGAATCAAGGCAATCAACCCCCGCCGCAGTCAGCACCGGGTGCTGCGAATGGCAGCGGGCCGTCATCGGAGTTGGGTTCGCAACTGAACAGCGATGCGGGCGCGCGAGACCGCGGCAACCAGATGGAACAGTGGCGGAATCGCGGCGGGGGCCGTGGAGCGGGTGGTGGAGGCCGGCCGACGCGTCACTAGTCGCGAGGCGAGGCCTCTGCACTCCATGCCGTACGGGGCCGCGGCCCGGAGACTGAGTCTCTAGTTGCAACCGGCATTTGGGCGTAGTAAGAAAGTCGCATCAGGGATTCCGGAAGGCCCGGGGGAATTGATGAAAAAACTGGCAGGGTGTGCGCTGTTGATGGCGTTGTGCGCGCTGGTGTGTGCAGGGGACGACAAGAAAAAGGAAGAGCCGCCGAAGCCGGCGCAATCGGTGGAAGAACTGAAGGGCCAGCTTGAAAAAATCCTCAAGGACACACACACGCCGGGCGTGTCTGTGGCGATCGTGAGAAAAGACGGGCCGGAATGGCTAGCGGGCGTGGGAGTGGCAGATGTTGCGGCGAACCGGCCAGTGACTCCAGAGACGTTGTTCCGCATCGGGTCGACGTCGAAGGCGTTTGCGTCGATGTCGATTCTGCTGCTGGCGAACCAAGGGAAATTGTCGCTGGAGGATCCGGTGAAGAAACTGGTGCCGGACGTATGGTTTGAGAACCGGTGGGAAGCGAGTGATCCGGTGCGTGTGGTGAACCTGTTGGAGCATACGACGGGCTGGGACGACATGCACCTGCGCGAGTATGCAAAGGATGCGCCGGGAATGTCGCTGAAGGATGGTCTGGACTACGATCACCATTCGCGGGTGTCGCGCTGGCCCCCGGGGACGCGCATGGCTTACTGCAATTCAGGCCCGGCGGTCGCCGGTTACATTGTGGAGAAGGTGAGCGGGCAGCGGTTCGAAGACTTCGTGACGCAAAACCTGTTTCTGCCGATCGGGATGAAAACGGCCACATATTTTCAGCCGAGTGACCCGAAGACGACGACGGTGCTGTACCACAACGACGGGAAGACCCCGTATCACTATTGGAATATTCTGCTGCGGCCGGCGGGATCGATCAACGCATCGGCGCAGGACATGGCGGCGTATGTGCAGTTCTACTTGAACCGCGGCACGGTGAGTGGAGCGGTTGTCTTGCCCGCGGCGAACATCGACCGGATGGAAGTCCCGGAAACAACGTGGGCGGCGAAGGAAGGATTGAAGGCGGGATATGGGCTGAGCGACTACTGGAGTGTCAACGAAGGCTTCGTTTATCACGGGCACGATGGCGGCGTGGAAGGCGGGCTGACGGATATGTCATACATGCCGGAATACGGTGTCGGCTACTTCTTCAGCATCAATTCCGGGAGCGGTGACGCGTTCGAAAAGATCGGCAAAGCGATTCGCGCCTACATCATAGCGAAACTTCAAAAGCCCGAAGTTCCGCCGCCGGGAGCGGTTCCTTCGAATGCGGCGGAGTACGCGGGATGGTATGAACCGAATTCGCCGCGCATCGAGATGATCGTATTCCTGGAACGCTTGCTCGGACTCACGCGAGTAAGTTTCAAGGACGGCAAGATGTACGTGACCAGCATGGGAGGAACGGAGACGTTCGTGCCGGTGACGGGAACGCAGTTCCGGCACATTCCGAAGAGGGATGCGCCGCCCGAGCCGGTAGCAACGGCGATGTTGCTGGCACCAAAGGATGGCGCGTTGTATCTGCAGACAGCGGGTGGAATGTCCACGGTAAAGAAACTCTCCACGGCGTTTGCGTGGACGGAGATCGCGCTAACGTGCTTTGTCGTGCTGGCGGTGATCGCGATTGCAGTCTACGCGCCGTTCTGGATTCTGGGCGGGTTGAGCGCGAAGCGGCGGCGGCCGGCGGAGCGGGCGATGCGGTGGTGGCCGCTGGTGGCGGTTATGAGCCTGCTGCTCTTCGTGGTGATCTTCACCGCGAATTCCGAAGATCTGGTCGGGAAGATGGGGAACGTGACGGGGGCGTCGATTGCGCTGTGCTTTACGACGGTGCTGTTCGCGATCGCGGTGCTGGCCAGCGGAATGGCGGCATGGCGCGCGCCAGTGGAGGGTGTGCGGCCGACCGTGCGACGATTCTCGAAAGCCGTCTCGCTAGCGTTGCTCGTTGCGCTGGTGTACCTCGCGTTTTGGGGAATGATCGGACTGAGAACCTGGGCGTAAGAGGGCTCGCCTCAGCGCTTTGTTGAGGCCGCAAGGCGGCGATGAATCGCCGCACTCCAAAGGTCGCATATAATTGCGGACTGGTGTGTTTGCGCGAGGGGGCATGGCGAAAGCGGACGCGAAAACAAAGAAAGAAGCGGAGAAATTGCGGGAGGAGATCCGCCGGCACGAGTATTTGTATTACGTGCAGGACGAGCCGGAAATCTCGGACGCGGCATTCGACAAGCTGATGGACCGGCTGAAGGGACTGGAGGCCGCGCATCCGGAGTTGCGGACAGTGGATTCGCCGACGGTGCGTGTAGGTGGGACGCCGCGCGAGGGCTTCAGCACGGTGCGGCATGCGCGGGCGATGCTGAGCCTGGATAACGCTTTCTCCTACGATGCACTGCGGGAATGGGACCGCCGGGTGCGCGAAGGAACGGGCCGGCTGATGATCGAGTACATCGCGGAACACAAGTTCGACGGGCTCAGCATTTCGCTGCAGTATGAAAAAGGCGTGCTGGTGCGCGGGGTGACGCGAGGCGACGGGACCACGGGTGAAGACGTAACGCCGAACGTGAAGACAATCCGGTCGATTCCGCTGCAGGTGGACGGGGCCATCCTGAAAAAAGTGAAATTGCCGCAGACGTTTGAAGTGCGCGGCGAAGTGATGATGACGAAGAAAGCGTTCGAAGCGCTGAACAGACAGCAGGAAGAAATCGGCGGGAAGATCTTCGTGAACCCGCGGAATTCTGCGGCGGGGGCGGTGCGCGTGCTGGACCCCAAGATCACCGCGCAGCGCAAACTGGATTTCTTCGCGTACTACCTGTACGTGGACGGAAAAGTGCCGTTTGCGAAGCATTCGGACTCCCTGGCGGCGCTGAAGCAGATGCGCTTTCGCGCGTCGGACGACTGGAGACTGTGCGACGGGATCGACGAAGTGGTGGCGTACTGTGAAGCATGGGACGGCAAGCGCGAAAAGCTGCCGTACGAAATCGACGGCGTGGTGATCAAGGTGAATGCCACGGCGCAGCAGAATGAGCTGGGGTTCACCTCGAAATCGCCGCGGTGGGCGATTGCGTTCAAGTATCCGGCGCGGCAGGAACAGACGGTGGTGAACGACATCATCGTGCAGGTGGGGCGCACGGGAACGTTGACGCCGGTGGCGGTGCTGGAGCCGGTGCAGGTGGGCGGCGTGACGGTAAGCCGGTCAACACTGCACAACATGGACGAAATCGAGCGGCTGGGGCTGCAGATTGGGGATGCGGTGCTGATCGAGCGGGCGGGCGAAGTGATTCCGCACGTGCTGAAGGTGGTGAAGGAAGGGAAAAACCGGCGCGAATTCAAGATGCCGAAGAAATGCCCGGTGTGCGGTAGCACGATCCACAAGGCCGAAGGAGAAGTGGCGTACCGCTGCGTGAATTCGGCGTGCCCCGCGAAGCTGAAGGAGTCGGTGCAGCACTACGCGGGGCGGCACGCGATGAATATCGACGGGCTGGGCGAAAAGATCGTGGACCAGTTGGTGGAGAAGGGGCTGGTCAAAGATGTTGCCGATCTGTACTCGCTGGAGGCCGATGCGGTGGCGGATCTCGAGCGCATGGCGGAGAAGTCTGCGCAGAACTTGATCGACGAGATCGAAGGGAGCAAGAAACAGCCGCTGGATCGCCTGATCTACGCGCTGGGAATCCAGTTTGTGGGCGAACGGACGGGACAGTTGCTCGCCGAACATTTTTCGTCGGTGGACGAATTGGCGAAGGCGTCGGCGGAAGAACTGGAGAACGTGCCGGAGGTAGGGCCGAAGGTGGCGGCGAGCATCACGGAGTTTTTCGGTGAGGCGGCGAACCGCAACGTGATCAAGAAGCTGTACAAGGCGGGCGTGCGGCCGATGGCGCAGAAGCGCGAAGTGAAGAGTAATAAGCTGGAAGGGAAGTCGTTTGTGTTTACGGGCGGACTGGCGAACCGTTCGCGGGAAGAAGCGGGCGCGATAGTGGTGGAGCACGGGGGAAAGGTGAGCGGGTCGGTGAGCAAGAAAACGGATTACGTGGTGGTGGGAACCGATCCGGGATCGAAGTACGACAAGGCGAAGGAATTGGACGTAGAGATTCTGGATGAAAAAGAGTTTGAGAAGCTGATCGGGATCAAGTAGACAAACCGAAAAAGCGAATTCGTCCTATCAATCTGGAGGCGCCAACGGGAGTCCGCCGCCCGACTTCGCATCCGGCCATGCGGGTTGCTTAAAGGCAGGTTCGACACGCCTGCATCAGCAGTGAGTGTTTCTCGAGTTATAATAGGAGTGCGGGTGAGCTGGATGATCGCTGGTTTGGCTGCGCAAGCGGCTGGACGGGAGGAAAGTCCGGACACCACCATGTGAAGAACATGGTAGGGCGACGCGCCTGGTAACGCCAGGGGATGCGGTTCGCAGGAACCGCGTTACGGAAAGTGCCACAGAGAACATACCGCCAGCGGAGCGGAACCCGGTGATAGCCCGGAGGAAAACCTTCGGGATGTCGACGAATGGTACGCACGCGGGTAAGGGTGAAAAGGTGGGGTAAGAGCCCACCGCGCCGCCAGCAATGGCGACGGCAAGGCAAACCCCGCGCGGTGCAAGACCAAATAGGAGGGGAGAGCCGGCCCGGCTCGCTGAATGCTCCGAGAGGAGCGTTCCCTTGTGCGTGACGCAAGTTGCGCGGAAGGATGAACCCTCGGGTAGGTCGCTGGATCCCGGCCGCGAGGCCGGGGCTAGAGGAATGATCGTCGCGGCGTGCCGCTGCGAAGCGGTGCGACGAACAGAATCCGGCTTACAGGCTCACCCGCTTATTTCAACGAAGAGCGCGGAGTATCGAGGGCAGGGAATAGGAGAAACCCTGCTTGTCGATGTCCCCCAAAAGGCCCTTCGGAACAGCACGCATGTGGTGTCCTGGGCGATCATCGTTGATGCGAACGACGAGGAAGCTGCGGAATCCTACGAACGCTACGGTTTCATTTCGTTTCCGAGCATACCGAATCGGCTTTTCTTGTCGATGACTTCAATTCAAAACATGCTTCGCTAGTGAAAGAGCAATCCGCCTGCTGGTTTTCGAGCAGCTATGACCAACAGATCCTCTGTGTGTGGAAGGCGCGGAATACGATAGAGTTCGTGCGCGTCGAGACGTCAGATCCAATTACCGGCACTTCGGGGCGAGTCTAGCAGGATATTTCCTACCCCCCATCGCGTTTATCCTCCGTTTAGCTCCATTGTGACAGCTTGCAGGTGCGCTTTTGGCAGGAGGCACCGATCAATTGGCGCTGGCGCAACCTCGGCCATGGGGGTTAGGAGAAATCATGCTCGTCACCTCAATCCGACTCTCGAAGATCATGCTGTTCGCCTCGTCACTCATTGTTTTCGTGGTTACCTGCCGTGGGCAAACGGCGACGACTTCCGCTTCGGCAATCTACGCTCAGCAGGTCGTCAGTGAGACGCTCGCTGCTCACCCGGAACTTGTGGGCTTCGAAGTCGCCGGTATTCCCCCAGGCGAGACTCAGTGCGTGACGATCGCTTCCAGCGAGCCGAAGGGCATCGGTGAGAAATGCGATAAAGACGAGTTCGGCGCCATGAGAACCAACAAGCCGTTCGTCGAGAAGGAAAAGGAGAACGGCAGAGAAGTGTATGACGTGACAGTTCCCATTCACGATGTAGACGGCAGAATCATTGCTACCGCTGGGCTCGACTTCAAGCCCGAACCTGGTCAAAACGCCACTCAAGTGAGAGAGCGGTCCCAAAAGATCGCCAGAGAAGTAGAGTCGAAGATCAAATCCAAGGAGATGCTCTTCCAGGAGAAGCACTGATTTATCGCCGCGGGGAAGCCGGATTGATGAGACTCGTGGGGCAAGGAGCGAGGGCCAATGCCAACGAAGGTGGGCGCAAGCTCGGTTCGAACGATTGTGGCGGTCCCAGGGCCTTTCACAGCGTATAGCAGCTCTTTGGGGAGGATTATGAACTGCCGCAGTGGTCAATTTGCCGAGTGTGTGAGCATCACTGCTCTTCTCACGGCTTCAGCCGCAGCGGTTCACAGAATTTCGAGCTGCCCGGGTTGGATGGCGAAGGGCATGTTGCCGTTGATTGCTTTTTTCAGTTGGCTCTCGGTTCACTTTGGATGTGAGTCGGCAGACCATGCTCTAGAGCATCATCGGGTCAAGTCGATTCAACACTGAAGCAAGTTGTTGAGTGCAAACGGAATGTTCCCGGTAGGCTGAAAAGGAGGGAATCGGGACGTGAAGTCCTCCTTCGAGAACGCGCTGAGTCTTCTGACCAGCTGGCGAAACTCCTCGTTAAAGCTCGCGGTCTTTTTTCGCAACCATAAGGACGGATGGGTCGTGTCGGCAGCGGCGATTCTGTCGGAGATTTCTGTCGAAGAAACCGATAACGAGCCCTGGCTCTTGCTGACCTTCGACTGTGTGTCGATTGATTTGAAGGTTAAAGACTGCGTGTTTTCCATCTTCGAAGTTGGGAGCGTCTCGGCTCCGATCACGGCGTCTGCCATCGAAGCTGCCGGCTTCATTTCGTCCAAGGCAATTAACGTCACAATTGCTGAGGAGTGTTTATTGACATTGCAGGACGTGGTCGACAGATCATCCATGGGCTCGGCCTGAAGAATCCGAGAGGCTGGCACGGCGCGACCAGTGTATCGGGGGGCAGCAGGTTGGATCTGGCTTCAGAAGCGCAGGTGTGCAAGGACATCCGCCACCGTTGATTCATGAGAGTTGCCATCGGCAGACGTTGCCCGCGTCAAGGGCCACCGCAAACGTTAACTGCGGTTACCTAAACAGGGCATTAACCGGGAGGAGGGCTCTGCGGGAGCGTGGCAGTAAACGTGGTCCCGAGAGCATCGGATTTGGTTAGTTCCAATCGACCGCCGTGTGCCCTGGCGATCCACGAACCGATCGAAAGGCCGAGCCCCGCACCGCCACCGTCCTGTTCACAGCGGGAACGGGCTTTGTCTGCACGGAAGAACCGCTCGAAAATGCGCGACTGCAGTTCTGGTGGGATCCCTGGACCCGAATCCAGGATTCTGAGCTCGTAGCAATCATTCTTTGTATGGCAAGACACCGAAATGGAGCCTCCAGCGGGTGTGTATTTGATTGCGTTATCGAGGAGGTTGAGGAGCATTCTCCGTACCAGGGTTTCGTCGGCGCGAATCGGGGCCTCGCCTCCGGAGTCGCAACACACCTTGATTCTTTTGGCCGACGCGAGAGTGCGAACGTTCTTTGTGCATTCGGCGGCGAGTTCGTCGAGATAGAAATCGGAGTAAGAAAGGGGATATTGACCCGCGTCGGCGCGGGCGAGGGTGAACAGGTCTTCGACAATGCGCTTCAGGCGTCTTGACTCGTCGTTGAGGATTCGCAATGTGTCGCGATACTCCTGCTCGCTGCGTCCGGACTTTGCCAGCGCTACTTCTGTTTCTCCGCAGAGGATCGCGACCGGCGTGCGCAGCTCATGTGAGGCATCTGCGACGAAACGTTTCTGGCGGTCGAAGGACGCGCTCAGGCGGTCGAGCAGGCCATTGAAAGTGATCGCCAGGCGGCCGAGTTCGTCCTTCGGATTGCTGGCGCTCAGGCGCGACTCAAGATTGTCGGCGCCGATCCGGCTTGCTTCAGCGCTCATGGTCACAACGGGGGATAGGCTGCGAGCGGTAAGAAGATAGGCGCCAGCGCCCACCAGGAGAATGGTCAGGGGGATGACGACGGCGAAGGCTCTCTGGAGAGTTCTGAGGAAATCGATCTGGTGTGAAAACGACTCCAGCATTACGAGCGTTGCCTGATGGTTTTCGAAAGAGAACTGCCGCACATATCCGCGATAGAGATGCCGGCCGATCCGGACAAAATGAAAGCGGCCGGATTGCCCCGCGAGGTTCGTCACGACAGGGAGCATGTCATCCTGGCTGGAGAAGGCGTCGCGCTGATCCGGCGAGGATCTCTCGGACATTCCGATAAGATGTCCATGCGGGTCAAGGACCACAAAGGTCACGTCGCGAAAGCGGTGCTCGGAGATGGCAGCCTGCACGCCGTCGTCTAGGCCGTCCGGATTGCGAATTTCGCTTAGTTCCGCGCCGACGGTATTCACAAACGCATCGGCCAATTCAACCATTTGCGCATCCGCGCGATTGGCAGCATTCCGGCGAAGATAGAGAAAGGTTGTGGAAGCGAGCAGCAATAGTATCAGCGCCATGGCGCCGGAATACCACAGCGTCAGCCGGATCCGGACGGAACTAAGCACGGTCACGGTTGCGGACTTCTCCCGGCTTAAGTTCCGGTTTCGACTCCGGGCCGAGCACGTAACCTGCCCCGCGGCGGGTATGGAGAAGAGGTTTCGATCCGACGGCGTCAATCTTCCGGCGGACTCGGTTCACATACACTTCAATTAAATTGGAAAATGGATCAAACTCCTCATCCCAAACGTGTTCGGCAATTTCCGCGCGGCCGACAACGCGTCCGGCATTGCGGGCGAGGAATTCGACGAGCGCGTACTCCTTCGTGGTCATGGAGATGGGGTGCCCGCCGCGGGAGACCGTCTGGCCGGCCGTATCCACGAGGAGATCGCCAACGGAAAACACGGGGGGTTGCAGGGCGGCTGGCCGGCGCAAGAGCGCGCGCAACCGCGCAAGCAACTCGCGAAATTCGAAGGGCTTGATGAGGTAGTCGTCGGCGCCGCGATCGAGTCCTTCGATGCGGTCTTCGATGGCGTCCCTGGCGGTAAGCATGATAACCGGCATGCGATGACCGGAACGGCGCAACTCCTTGCAGACCGCAAACCCGTCAGGTTCCGGGATCATCACGTCGAGAATCACGACGTCGTAGGTGTTGACAGCCACGAAGTAGAGGGCTTGCTCACCGTTGGAGGCGACGTCCACGGCATAGGCCTGTTCACGCAGGCCTTTGGCCACGAAACGTGAGATGCGCCCGTCGTCTTCGACCAGCAATGCTCGCATTTCCAGATCATAACCCCGCGCCGACGTGAATTACACCGGAAGCCTGGCGTTTCCAGACGGACGGGTCGCAAGGGATTAATGGTCCGTTTATCTTCCCGGTAGTACATGTTATCGGTCGAATTCTACTTTCGAGGTGCGTTGCTCCATGAACATTCGAATGGCTGGCGTCATGGCACTAACGTTGGTTTCCGCAGGAGGGACGTTCGCGCAGACGGGCCCGGAGAACTATCGCGTGACCAAGACTGTTCCCATTGGGGGCGACGAGGGCTGGGATTATGTGACGGTGGACAGCGGAGCGCGCCGGGTCTACATCTCGCATGGCTCGCACGTCGTTGTTCTGGACGCCGACAAGGAGACGGTTCTCGGAGATATTCCTGACACGCTGGGTGTGCATGGGATCGCGGTGGCCCCCGAGTTGGGGCGGGGATTCACAAGCAACGGTCGATCGAACAATGTGACCATCTTCGAGCTTGGGACGCTGAAGACGCTGGGCACGGTCGCGACTGGCGCGAATCCCGACGCTATCGTGTACGACCCGGCGACGAAGCGCGTGTTTACCATGAACGGGCGCGGCCAGGACACGACGGCCATCAACGCGGCGGATGGAAGCGTCGCCGGATCGCTACCGCTCGGCGGAAAACCGGAATTCGCGGTAGCCGATGGGAAGGGCACGATTTACGTGAATATTGAAGACAAATCCGAGCTCGTCCAGTTCGATTCAAAATCCTTGAAGGCGTTGCATCGCTGGCCGATGGTGCCGTGCAAGGAGCCGTCGGGGCTTGCCGCCGACTGGGCGTCGCGGCGTCTGTTCGCTGGATGCGACAACAACATCATGGCGGTTATCGACGCGGACAGCGGAAAGGTGACAGCCACGGTTCCGATTGGCGAAGGCGTGGATGCCAATGCGTTCGACCCGGAGACCAAGCTGGCCTTCGCTTCCACAGGAGACGGCCACGTGACCGTCGCGCGCGAAGACGGACCGGGCCAATACAGCGTTGTGGCCAATGTGGTCACCAAGAAGTCGGCCCGGACGATGGGACTCGACTTGAAGTCTCACAAAATCTTTCTGCCCGCGGCCGATTTCGATGCGCCCGCCGCCGGGGAGCGCCGCGGGAAGATGAAGGCGGGCTCGTTTGTGATTCTCATCGCGACCAGCAATTAAGCGGCGCCGTGCGGCCACGATCGGGACGAGGCTAGGGCGTCCACAGGCGCGGGCGCGGTGCGCCGCAACGCGAGTCGCGAGACAACTCTTCTCTGCGGTAACCGGGACGTGAGCACGCTCCCGCGGAGGCGGGTTCACTCTTGCGGCGCGGATTTCGTCTGCAGGAAGAAGTGAATCGCCGGCGTGGACACCAGCGACAACACCATCGAACTCAAGAGACCGCCGATGACCGCAATGGCCAGCGGTTGCAACATCTGGGAGCCCGCGCCGATTGCCAGCGCGAGGGGAAGCATCCCCGCGATGGTTGCAAGCGCGGTCATGGCAATCGGGCGCAACCTGCGCCTGCCCGCCTGAATCATCGAGTCCTCGAGCGAAAAGCCGAGGGCGCGGAAACGATGCTCGGCGTCGAGCAGAAGGATTCCGTTCTTGGCCACGATGCCGACAACCATGATCATCCCCATGAACGAAGCGACGTTAAACGTCGTTCCGGTGATCAGCAGGCCGAGGAAGGCGCCGAAGGTCGAGAGGAGGGCGGAGGCAAGGATGGCCAACGGCGCCGAGAACGTTTGAAACTCGAAGAGCAGGACGGCGAACAGAAGCAGCAGGGCAAGGAGGAGCACCATCAGCAGATCGCGAAACGATTTTTGCTGTTCTTCGAACTGGCCGCCATACTCCACGCGGATGGAGGCGGGGAGATGGAGGTCGCGGACGGCTTTCTGGACGCGACCGATGCCGGATCCGAGGTCCACACCCTCCAGGCGCGCGGTGACTTGAATCAGGCGCTGGAGATTTTCGCGGCGGATTTCCGTTTCACCGGGGTTGGTAGTGACGCTGGCCAGAGAGCCGAGCGTCGCTGTCTTGCCCGTGGTGCTGACGAGGAGCGTGTTGCTCATGCGCTCCAGGGAGGAACGATTGTCCTCTGGAAAGCGCACGCGGATGGGATAGACACGTTCGTTCAAGATCACGGGCGTTGCCGCGGAGACGCCCTCGAGAACCGCGGCGGCATCGGTGGAAACTTCCTCCGGCGTGAATCCGGAGCGAGCGGACACGGCCGAATTGATCTGGAAAGTGACCGCGGGGCCACTTACCGCGTCCTCGACTCCATTCAGAACGTCAACGACGCCGGGTACTTTGCCGATGGCTTCGGCGACGTGAGGTCCGGTTTCGTTGAGCAGGTTGCCGTCGTGGGAATAGAGCCGGATCACGACCGGCTCTGGCTGGTTGCTGAGATCCCCAATCATGTCCTGCAGAATCTGGACGAATTCGACTTTGGTGCCGGGTTCGGAGGCTTCGATCTGCGCGCGGAGGTCGGAAGTGATGTCGTCCACGGAGCGGTGGCGCGATGCCTTGAGCCTGACGGTGAAATCTCCGCGATTGGCCTCGGTAACGGCGGCGAGCCCGAGTTGCAGGCCGGTGCGCCGCGAAGTGTTTTCGACTTCGGGTGTTGCCTTCAGCATATCTTCGATGTGCAGAAGAATGCGGTTCGATTCGGAAAGGGAGCTGCCGGGCGGCGTGTAGTAATCCAGGATGAAGCCGCCTTCATCCATCGACGGCAGAAGGTCGCTTCCCAGGAAATGGTAGGTCGTCGCGGAAAGTCCAACGATCACCACCGTGGACGCGGCCAGGAGGAGAGGCCGCCGGATGATAGAACGCATCAGGCGTTCGTAGAACGAAACGGTTTTTCCGAAAAGGCCGGAAAGATGCGCTGTTTCCACGGCCAGGAGGGCGTCGTCGTCGGGCTGCGCACTCGCTCCTGCATCCGTGGCCGCGACGGATTTGCGCCTCACGAGATGCAGGCTCAAGGTGGGCGTCCAGGTCAGGGCCAGGAAGAGGGAGGCCAGAAGAGACACCGTCATTGTAGTGGCGAGCGCGCGGAAAAAGACTCCATTCACGCCGGTCATCGCGATCAGCGGGAGGAAAACCACGATGGGCGTGAAGGTGGAACCCAGGAGAGGCACCGTCAATTCTTTCAGGGCGCTGCCGATGGCCGTGAAGCGGTCCTGGCCGGCGTCTCGATGGAGAACGATGTTTTCGAGTACGACGATGGCGTCGTCAATGACGAGTCCCACGGCGGCGGCGAGGCCGCCGAGCGTCATGAGATTGAAACTTTGGCCTGCGATTTTCAGAACGATGAAGGTGATCAGGATGGTGACGGGAATAACGAGGCCGGCGACGAAGGAGGTGCCCCAGTCCCGCAAGAAGAGCACGAGGACGATTGAAGAGAGCGCGATCCCGATCAGCACGGCGTCGCGGACACTGGAGATGGAATCGCGGACGATCAGCGACTGGTCATAGAAAAGCTCGAGGCGGATGCCCTTCGGCAGGGTGGGCTGGAGCTGCGCGACGAGATCGTGGACGTTGTTCGCGACCTGCAAGGTGTCGGAGTCGGGTTGCCGATTGACGTTGAGAAGGACGGCGGGCTTTCCGTTGGAGGTCACGATGGTATAGACCGGGGCCACGGAAGGTTCGACGCGGGCGATATCGCCGATGCGGACCGGCACTCCGGCAGGCGAGGTCTTCACGACGATGCGGCCGATCTCTTCGGCGGAATGCACGCGTCCACTCACAAGTCCGAGGACAAGATGATGATCGCTTTCGATGAGCCCGGGTGAGTCGATCAGGTTCGTGCGGCGAATCGCATCGAGGATGTCAGCCACGGTCACGCCGGACGCGGGCAAGCGCGCCGGGTCCGGTGTGACTTGGAACTCCGGAACCCGGCCGCCCTGGACGAGGACGGTGGCGACGCCGTCAAGCCGGTTCATGCGGGGTTTGATGTCGTAGGTGGCGATTTCCCAGAGGCGCTCGGGCGGGATCGTGTCGGAAGTGAGGCTGTAGCCAATGATGGGGAAGGCCGCGAAGGTGAGGCGATGGGTCTCGACTTTCGCGGTGGCGGGAAGTTCAGACTGGAGTCGCGCGACGACGGCGTCCACGCGCTGCAGCGTCAGCACCATGTCGGATTTCCAGTCGAAGAAAAGGCTGATTTCCGCGGAGCCGCGGCTGGTGATGGAACGCACGTTCTGCAGGCCGGGAACGCTGTTGACCGATTCCTCGATAGGCTTGGTGACGGTGACCAGCATCTGGTCAATCGGCGCGACGCCATTGTCCACGCCTATCACGATGCGCGGAAAATCGGTGCTTGGAAACACGGAGACGGGGATGGTGAACGCCAGTGAGGCCCCGACGAGCGCCAGTGCGAGGGTGAAAAAGACAATGGGGCGCGTGAAGCGCTCGAACCAGGTCGAGGAGTTCAGAGCATTGCCGGGTGAGATGGGAGAACCCACGCCGGTTACTCCTTGTCCGTGCCGGCTGGCGCGTCGTTTTTTTTCTGCTGACTGCCGGGCTTCTGGATGTCAATGGCGGTGCCATCCGGCACGGCGTAGCCTCCGGAGACGATGATTTGGTCGCCCGCGCTTATCCCTTGCGTGATCTGCGTCAGCTCGCTGTTCTTCACGCCAAGTTGTACTACCTTTTGATGAGCTCTCTTGTCGGCGCCAGCGACGAGCACGTAAGAGGAGCCATCCGCGCTCTTGAATACGGACGCGGTGGGCACAACGAGGGCATCGGGAACCAACTTCGCGGTGACTTCGATGCTGACCGTCATTCCGGGCTTGAGCATGGAGCTCGGGCTGCGCGTCTCGACCCAGACCTCGACCGTGGTGCTCCCGGGATCGAGCGCGGGGCTGACCAGAGTGATGCGCCCTTCGACGGGATCGGCTCCATCCGCCGCTTTGATGCATGCGGCATCGCCGGCCTTCAACTGCGCCGCTTCGGATTGCGGAATGTGCGCCTTGGCCACGATGCTTGAGATGTCCATGACGGTGAGGATCGGCTGATTCGCCGTGGCGAGATCCCCGACGTAGAGAGGCCGGTCCGTCACGACTCCATTGATGGGGCTGCGAATCTGCGAGTAGCTGAGTTGGGCGGCCGCGCCGCGATAGTGACCCTCGGCGGATTCCCTGGTTCCCGCGGCTGCCTTCAGGAGCTGCTCCCCGCTGATGCGGCGCAAATCGGTAAGCTGCTTCTGCGCCTGCTCATACTGGCTTCGCGCTTGCGCCAGCGCCACGTCGGCGGTGTCCAGGTCGCGCCGGGGAACGGCTCCCTGCTGGTAGAGATCCTTGCGGCTGTCGAACACCTTTTGCGCAGCCTCGAAGGCGGTCTTCGCGACGGCGGCATCGAGCTCGGCCTTCTGAATCTGCTGCGGCAAGCCGGCATTGACGGCGATCGCGTAGTTGGCTTCCGCCTGTTCTAGGTCGCCTTTGCTCGCTTTTGCCTGGGCGGCCAGATCGTTGTTCTCGAGGGTGGCGAGCACCTGGCCCCGCTTCACGCGGCTTCCGCGCTGCACGCTGAATTCGACGACGGTTGAGGTAATCTTCGGCGACACCGTGGCCTGCCGGACAGGGAAGACGACCGCCTCGGCCGATATGAACTGCGAGATCGTTCGCCGGGCGGCCGGCGCGACTTGCACCGCGACCACCGGCTCCTTTTCTTTTTCCGCGGCTCCACACCCGGCAAGGACGCATGCGGCGAATAGCGCGAGGTTCGCGACAGGCTTCATGGCGTGGTGGTAAGGACTCCTGTGAGCGTCTGAAGATTGGCCAGCGCGACGCGATAGCGCACGGCGCCGTCCTGGAAGGCCGCGTCCGCGCTGGTGGCAGTGTTCTGCGCGTCCACCACTTCCAGCACCGACGATTCGCCATTCCGATAGCGAAGATTGATCAGGCGAAGGCTTTCGGCGCTCAGCGCCGCTGAACGCTGCAGACTGGACAACTCACTCGCGGCGGTCTGCGCCTCGGCGTAGAGCGATTCGAGCTCCGAGACGAGCTTCCGCTGCGCAAAGGACATCTCTCGCTGCGCCTGGTCGCGATTCAGCTCCGCTTGCCTGACCTTGCTCTGGGTCGCGCCCCAATTCCAGACCGGAATATTCA
>Ga0335082_10000620_pt1 | contig 36977 bp, 36 predicted proteins | sample Lox_Sample_41_FD_206718 | JGI IMG/M metagenome (GOLD analysis project Ga0335082, IMG submission 206718) | Soil microbial communities from Loxahatchee National Wildlife Refuge, Florida, United States - Lox_Sample_4.1 | ecosystem: Environmental > Terrestrial > Soil > Wetlands | place: USA...
CTGTGATCCTGCAACCCGCGACGTTTCTTGCGTTCAGCCCTGAAAGGGCGGCCAGACCATAGCCTAGGGCAACGCCCTGGGCGCTGCGGTCGCTGCATCGCTCCCGACTTTGTGTGCAAAGCCCGCGAAGCGGCTACCCTGGGCGGGCGCTCGTCGACATTGCGCTCAATTGGATAAACTGCGGCAATGCCTCAGTCACTCTCAAACGTGTTACTGCACATTGTGTTCTCCACGAAAGACATTGCAGCGGTCTCAGCACAGCTGCGCTGCCCGGTGATCACGGTCGGTGGCGTAGAAGACCACGTCCACATTCTGGCGCGACAGGCGCGCACCATCACGCTTGCCAGCTGGATCAGGGAGCTCAAGCGCGCCTCGTCGTTGTGGCTGAAGGAGCTACCCGAGGGGTCGAACAGTTTCCAATGGCAGACGGGATACGGGGCCTTTTCCGTCAGTCAGTCCCGGAGCGCCGCGGCGGAACGGTACATTGCGCGGCAACAGGAGCATCATCGTAGCGTCACGTTTCAAGATGAACTCCGTACGCTGCTCGACCGGCACCAGATCGCGTATGACGAACGGCATCTGTGGGACTGAGGACCGCCGACGGAGCGAGACCAGGCCACCCGCCATCCGCCCAGGGTAGCCGCTTTGCGGCAAGCCTGGGCTGTGATCCACAACGCCTTCGGCGTAAAGCGCGCCGATGACCTGTCCACCGCTACGACGAGGGCGTCGCCAGCTCCGCCTCGATGTGCCGGAGCTCGGCCTCGGTGGCGTGCGGCGGGCCGCTGAAGCGATGGCGCGCATCGACCACCCAGTAGGCCGCCATGAACAGACCGAGCAGGATGATCGACCAGCCCGCCAGCTCGTTCGGCGGGATGGAAAACAGCACCGTGATGCACGCGACCCATGCCAGGGCGATGCCGTTGATCAGCAGGCCCCAGCGCCGCAAGCTCCATGGCGCCGTCTGCAGCGTAGTGAACTCGCCGCGCTGCCGCAGCTTGTTGCGCATGTTCAGGTAGATCGGAATGGCGTAGGCAACGTAGAGCGCCGTGGTGCTGAGCGCGACGACCACGGAGTACAACGCCGCGTAAACGGTCAGCAGCACCGCCAGGACGCACGTGATCACGATCGCCCACACGGGGGTGCGCCAGCCGGGATGAATGCGGCGGATCAGCGTGTAGGCCGGCATGCCCCCGTCACGCGCAAATGCGAACCACATGCGGCTCATGCTGGTGATGGAGGACAGGCCGCAGAGCCACATTGCACCGCCGATGATCACCGCGATCAGGTGCGCCAGCAGTGGGGGCAGGTTGTGATCCACGACGTAGAGCACCGCCGGCGCGTTGGCCGTGTCGACCGTGGCGCCGATGTCAGGGACGTGCAAGGTGAGAATCAGCAGCATCACGTAGCCGACGACGGCGGAGACGGCGACTGAGAGAAAGACACCCCAGGCGCTGTTGAGCCTGGCCATGATGGTCTCCTCCGCCACGTGCGCCGAGGCATCGTAGCCGGTGTACGTCCACTGCGCCTGCAACAATCCCAGCACGAATGCCAGCGCCCACCCGCCGTGCAGATACAGCTCGCGCAGCGGGGCGACGTGCAGCATGAGCGAGTCGATGGTGATCGGTCCGATGGCCAACGTCGTGGCCAGATCGAACGGCTGCACCGTCACTGCCCGTTCGAACAGGAAGCTGAGTGGCCGCGCCTGCTCGGCGAACACCGTCAGCAAGACGGCCATGATCAACACGCCGCCGATGTGCCAGTAGACGCTGAAATCGTTGAGCAAGGCGGTGAGGCGGATGCCGAAGATGTTGATGAGCATCTGCGGAATCATGATCGCCACCATCGCCACGACGGTCGCAAAGGTGTCCGTCGGCAGACTGCTGCCGGCGATGCGATTGATCGCGCCGACGATGTAGACGGCCGCCGCGTAATCGATGCCCGCCGTGATGGTGACCTGGCCGATCATGTTGAACCACGCCGTCACCCAGGCCCATTTGTACCCGCCCAGACGATGCGCCCAGAAGTAGAGACCGCCGGCGGTCGGATAAGCCGAGGCCAGCTCGGCCATCGACGCGGCGACACACAGCACGAACAGGCTCACCAGCGGCCACCCCACGGTATTGATCACCGGCCCGGCGAACTGCAGGCCGTAGCCGAACAACTGGATCGCGCCGGTGAGCACCGAAATCACCGAGAACGAAATGGCGAAGTTGGAAAACCCGCCCATCTCGCGATACAGCTGCTGCGCGTACCCGAGGCGGTGGAGATCGCGCATGTCGTCGCGGATGATCTCGGCGCGCGAGCGGCGGCGCTTCGGCATCCGGGCTCCATAGCGCATCCGCTGGTTTGCTCGCCAGCGCGGAATGAGCGATGGAAGAGCCGAGTCATGACGCACGCGGATCGCTCGTTCGACGTCGCCGTCATCGGCGCCGGTGTCGTCGGCACGGCCATCGCCCGCGAGTTGGCGGGCTATCGGCTGCAATGTCTATTGCTGGAGGCTGCGTCGGATGTCGGCACGGGCACGAGCAAAGCCAATACCGCCATCCTGCACACCGGCTTCGACGCCAAGCCCGGCAGCCTCGAAGCACGCCTGGTGCGTCGCGGCCAGGCGTTGCTCAGCGCATATGGACCGGGTGCCGGCATCGCGATCGAGCCCGTCGGTGCCTTGTTGGTAGCGTGGGATGCCGATCAACTCGCCGCCCTGCCGGCGATCGCCGAGAACGCGACGCGCAACGGCTACGCCCGGGCGCGCTTCGTCGGCGTCAATGAGCTGTACGCCGACGAGCCGCACTTGGGCCGCGGCGCGCTCGGCGCGTTGGCGATTCCCGATGAAGGGATCGTCTGCCCGTTCACCCCGCCGCTGGCGTTCGCGACGCAGGCCGTGGTCAACGGCGTCACGCTCGCCCTTGGGCACACCGTCGAGCGCATCGTGCCCGCGAACCAAGACGGGTACGACGTCGTCACCGCCCGGGCGACCTTCCGCAGCCGCTACGTCGTCAACGCCGCGGGGCTCAACTCGGACGAGATCCACCGCATGCTCGGCCACGACACCTTCACCGTCGTGCCGCGGCGCGGCGAGTTGATCGTCTTCGACAAGCTGGCGCGGCCGCTGCTCACCCACGTTCTGCTGCCGGTGCCGACGAAGGTCAGCAAGGGCGTGCTCGTCAGCCCGACGGTCTTCGGCAACGTCCTGCTCGGCCCAACGGCGGAGGACATCCACGACAAGACGGCGACCGGCTCGACGGCCGCAGGACTGGCGAGCCTGTTGGACAAGGGCCGGCGCATCCTCCCCGCGCTGCTCGAAGAGGAAGTCACCGCGGTGTACGTCGGGCTGCGCGCGGCGACCGAGCATAGCGACTACCAGATCACCTTTCATCCGGCGCAGCGCTACGTCTGCGTCGGCGGCATCCGCTCCACCGGGCTGTCGGCATCGATGGCAATCGCCGAGTACGTCGTCGAGGGTCTCGCCGACGCCGGGCTGGTCCTGGAGCGCAAGGAAGAGGTCCAAGCGGCGCCCCTCCCCCGTATCGGCGAAACGTCGGTCCGCCCGTACCAGTGTGCCGAGGCGATTGCCGCCGATCCGGATTACGGGCGCATCGTGTGCCATTGCGAGCGTGTGACGCGCGGCGAGATCCTGGCGGCGTTGCGGGCGCCGATTCCGGCGCGCTCGCTCGACGGCCTGCGGCGCCGCACCCGCGCCCTGCTCGGTCGGTGCCAGGGATTCTTCTGTGCCGCGAGCGTGGCGCAGTTCGTCAGCGAGGCAACCGGGCAGAGCGTGTCGGCGGTGTTCGGTCTCGATGCCGCAGCGCCATCTCCCCCCGCCGGCCATCGAAGGGAGGCCTAGTCGGCATGCTCGGAGCGGAGCCGCAAGCGACGCGCGCCGCTACCGACGTGCTGATCGTCGGCGCCGGGCCGGCTGGGCTGGCCTCGGCAATCGAGCTACGCCGCCTCGGCGTCGAGCGGGTGATGGTGGTCGACCGCGAAGAACAGGCCGGCGGCATCCCGCGGCACGCGGCGCATCTCGGCTTCGGCATGCGCGACCTGCACCGCCTGCTCAGCGGGCCACGCTACGCCGCCCGCTACGTCCGGCTGGCGCGGGAGGCGGGTGCAGAGGTACGCACCGGCGTGAGCGTAACCGACTGGAGCGGTCCGACGGCGTTGCGCCTCACCAGCGCGGCGGGAATCGAGACGGTCACCGCCGGCGCCGTGATCCTCGCCACCGGCTGTCGCGAGCGTCCACGCACGGCACGCCTGGTGGCAGGCGACCGGCCGCTGGGGGTTTTCACCACCGGCACATTGCAGCAGCTGGTGTACCTGCAGCAGCAGCGGATCGGACGCCGCGCCGTGGTGGTCGGCGCCGAGCACGTCAGCTTCTCCGCCGTGCTGACCCTGGCGCACGGCGGTGCGCAGACCGTCGCCATGATCACCGAGCATCCGCGACACCAGACCTACCTCCCGTACAAGTGGCTGAGCGCCACGCGCTATGGTGTGCCGATTCTCACGTCGCATCGTCTTACGCGGGTCATCGGCCGGCGTCGCGTCGCGGCCGTCGAGGTCACCGACCTGCGCGGCGGTGCCGTTCGTCAACTGGAGTGTGACACGGTGGTGTTCACCGGCGATTGGGTTCCGGATCATGAGCTGGCGCGGCGAGGCGGATTGGCGATGGACCCGGCAACCCGCGCGCCGCGTGTCGACGCCGCACTCCGGGCCTCGGCGCGTGGCGTGTTCGGCGCCGGCAACCTGTTGCACGCTGCCGAGACCGCCGACATTGCCGCCCTCAGCGGCCGTCATGCCGCGCACGGCGCGCAAGCCTACCTGCGCGCCGGTCACTGGCCCGACTGTCCGCCGCTGCCCATCGTCTGCGTCCGGCCGCTCCAGTGGATCTCGCCGAGTGCGATCGCGGCCGACGCGAAGGTGCTGCCGCATGGTCGCTTCATTGTCCGTGTGAGTGAGCTGCGCTCGAGTGTTGTATTGAGCGTCAGTCAGGGCAGCCGAACCCTGCACCAGCAGCGGTATCGGCGGCTGCTGCCGACGCTGCCGATTCATCTCGCCGCCGACTGGCTCGAAGCTGTGGATCCGAGTGGTGCAGCGGTCACCTGCCGCCTCGACGACGGCGCGGCTACGCGGCGTTGACTTCCGGCCGCACCGTTTCCAGCAGCGTCGTCAGCTCCTCGCGCAAGACACGTGGGAGTCGGATGACGCTCTCGACCATGCGAATCTCCGGGATGAGCTCGGCGAGCTGCGTCTCGGCTTCCTGACCGGCCTTGGTCCCGCGCAGTTGTTGAAACGCCTTGAGGACGCGCGGCGCCATTGGCGCCACCGACGTTCCGCGCATGGCGAGGATGCGGTGGCTGGGTGCCGCCAGCGCGAGGTAGGCCGCGCCATAGGTGCCGCCGCCGAGCACGCTGACGATCGGGTGACCGAGGAGTCGAGCCGCCACCATGGCGCGCAAGCACTCCGCCAGCGCCCGGGGCAGGCCGAACCGCTCTTGCGCATAGTCCACGGCGTGCCCCTGGCAGAAGAGGAACGTGAGAATGGGAGACCGATCGTCGGGACCGGGACGGACGGCGTGAGCGATCATGCTGGTGATGACGGCAGCTTCCTCGATCCCCACCCCGCCGCGCGGTGTTTCCTCCGGCCCGATGATGAGGCCGAGGGCGCGCCGGCCGCCGAGCCGGCCCAGGGCGGCGTGCACCAAGCCAACCCGTTGCACCGGTCCGGTGGGTTTCCACTGCCCGCGGAACGAGTAGCGCAGCAGATCGCGGCGGCGCAGCGCGCGCGGAGCCGGCTCGACCGAGGGCTGCAAGCGTCGTTGCAATGCCGCGGCCACATCGGCGCTGTGCGCGATGCGCTCCTCCAGCGACAGCGGCGTCGCATTGGCCCCGAGGCCGGTGACGAACTCGCGCAGCGGCGCGCGGATCGCGCCGGCGTCGTCGGCAACCACGGCGTGTGCATCCCCATTGCCCAGCCGCGTCGACGAGGAGGTGGCGGCAAAGCCTTCCTGCTCGGCGGCGGCGCCGTCGAGAATGCCGCCGAGGAGCTTCGGACCGGTGAGTCCCCACTGGGCATCGCGCGTCATGATGATGTGCTCGGGGAGCGCCGCCATGACCGCAGGCGCGCCGAAGCAGCCGCGCGGCCCACTGATCACCGACGCGACGTGTACCCCCAGCAGGGTCAGGCGCGCCAGCGCCACGCCTACGGCGGATGCCGCGGCCAGAGCGATTGGCCCTTCCTCGACGCGGACCCCGCCGGTATCGAAGGCAACGATCAGCGCCACCGGCCGGCGGCCGCCCACCTCGCTGGTGACGGCGCTGTCGGCCAGTCGCGCCAGGATGCTGGACTCGCGCACTCCGATGGTGCCGCCGCGCACGTGCCCGTCGGTGAGCGCCACCAGTACCGGCTGGCGCGCCAGCAGACCACTGCCAACGACCAGCGGACTGTCTGCCGCCACGCCGCTCAGCGGTTCAAACGTGCCCTTGTCCAAGAGGGCTTCGGCGCGCTGCACGGCGCTCAAGCCGGAGAACTTGGTCCGGGTGGCCATCGTCACCTGCCATAACACACGCGTTTCGCGGCGCAATGCAACTCGCGGCGCGTGCCAGAAAAACAAAGGGCGACCCGACTGGGTCGCCCTCGAAGCATACGGATCGGCGCGCGACTCAGGTGCCTTCGCCCCATGACGTGAGGTACTCGCGTTGATCGGGCGTCAAGCGGTCGATGCGGATGCCCATGCTCTCCAGCTTCAGCGTCGCGACGAGGTCCTCGATCTCCTTCGGTACGTCGTGCACCTGCACGGCGAGGCCGCCGTTGCGGCTGCAGTGGACCGCCCACTCGGCGCTCAGCGCCTGTGTGGCGAAGCTCATGTCCATCACCGACGCCGGATGTCCTTCCGCGGCGGCGAGGTTGACCAGTCGGCCTTCGCCGATGACGTAGACGGTGCGGCCGCTGCGCAGTTGGTAGCCGTCGACACCTTTGCGCACATCCTTGAGCACGCGGATCGCCATCCGTTTGAGCGCCTTCAGATCGATCTCGATGTCGAAGTGTCCCGAGTTGCACAGGATGGCGCCATCGCGCAGCAGCCCGAAGTGCTCTTCGCGCAAGACGTGCTTGTCGCCGGTGAGGGTGATGAACACATCGCCGAGCTTGGCGGCGTCGCGCATGGGCATGACGCGCAGGCCGTCCATCGCCGCTTCGAGCGCGTGGATCGGGTCGACCTCGGTGACGATGACCTGGGCGCCCATGCCGCGGGCCCGCGACGCCACGCCTTTCCCGCACCAGCCGTAGCCGGAGACGACCACGGTGTGGCCGGCCATCAAGATGTTGGTGGCGCGAATGATGCCGTCGATGGTGGACTGACCGGTGCCATAGCGGTTGTCGAAGAGGTGCTTGGTATCGGCGTCGTTGACCGAGATGACGGGGATGCGCAGGGCGCCGTCGCGCTCCAGGGCGCGCAGGCGGATGACGCCGGTGGTGGTCTCCTCCATGCTGGCGCGCACCTGCTGCGCCTGCGCGGCGTACTCAGTGTGCAGCAGGCTAACCAGATCGGCGCCGTCGTCCATGGTGATCGTCGGCTTGACGTCGAGGACGGCGCGCAGGTGGCTGTAGTAGCTCTTGTTGTCTTCGCCGCGGATGGCGAAGGTCGGGATGTCTTCGAACTTGACGAGCGCAGCGGCGACGTCGTCCTGGGTGGAGAGCGGGTTGGAAGCGCACAGGACCACCGTGGCGCCGCCGGCCTTCAGGGTGCGCATCAGGTTGGCCGTTTCGGTGGTGACGTGGAGGCAAGCCGACAGCGTGATACCGCGCAGCGGTTTCTCCTTCGCGAAGCGCTCGCGGATCTTGCGGACAACGGGCATGCTCTGATCGGCCCAATCGATGCGCTTCTTGCCGAGCGCGGCGAGCTTCATATCCTTTACGTCGTAGCGTTTCGCTGCCATGTGCATTCCTCTCGTTGGGTAAAATGTGAGAGCGCCCCGTGGAGGGGCGCTCTCGGAGTTGAGTCCTTGCAACCGGGGGTCCGGCCGGCGGCCAAGCCCGGGTCGGCGACTGAACTATAGGGCCGCTTGAGCCGCAGCGAGGCGGGCTTGGGGCCGTACTTGCGTCGCACCGGCGGCGCGCCGCAGCTCCTCGACCCGATCGGCTTTCTCCCAGGTGAAGTAACCGGCCTCGGGCTTGCGGCCGAAGTGGCCGTAAGACGCGGTGCGCTTGTAGATCGGGCGCTTGAGGTCCAGGGCGTGGATGATTTCGGCGGGCTTCATCGCGAAGTGTTCGCGGACCAGCGCCGCGAGTCGGTCGTTGGGCACCTCGCCGGTATCGAACGCGTCGACCAGCACCGAGATGGGCTCGGCGACACCGATAGCATAGGCCAGCTGGACCTCGCACTTCCGCGCCAGGCCGGCAGCAACGATGTTCTTGGCGATGTACCGCGCCATGTATGCCGCGCTGCGGTCGACCTTGCTCGGGTCCTTACCGGAGAAGGCGCCGCCACCGTGGCGGCCGTAACCGCCGTAGGTGTCGACGATGATCTTTCGGCCGGTGAGGCCGCAGTCGCCGACCGGGCCGCCGACGACGAACCGCCCCGTGGGGTTGACGTGGTACTTGGTACGCGCGTCCAGGTACTGTGGCGGCAGGACCTTCCGGATGACCTCCTCGACGATTACGTCGCGCAGGGTGTCGTACTTCACATCCGGGCTGTGTTGCGACGACACGACCACCGCATCGACGCGGCGCGGCTGCCCGTCACGGTATTCGATCGTCACCTGGGATTTGGCATCGGGTCGCAGGAAGGGATACCTGCCGGTCTTGCGCACCGCCGACAGATGCTCGACGAGCTGGTGTGCCATCACGATCGGCAACGGCATAAGCTCCGGGGTTTCGTCGCAGGCAAACCCGAACATCAGGCCCTGGTCGCCGGCGCCCTGCTCCTTGTGCAGCCCTTCACCCTCGGTGACCCCTTGGGAAATGTCCGGCGACTGGCGATCGATGGCGGTGAGGATCGCGCAGGTATCGGCATCGAAGCCCATGTCCGACGACGTGTATCCGATCTCGCGGATCGTCTCGCGCACGACCTCGGCGTAGCTGATCTGGGCGCGCGTGGTGATCTCGCCGGCGACGACGACCATGCCCGTCTTCGTCAGGCTTTCACAGGCGACGCGACTATCCGGATCTCGCTCCAAGAGTGCGTCGAGGACGGCGTCCGAAATCTGATCGCACATCTTGTCCGGGTGTCCTTCGGACACCGATTCCGAGGTAAAAAGAAAATCTTTCAGGGCCATCGGCTCTCCTTATCCTGCCGCAGCTTAGTCGCCGCGAGCACAGATCGAGTGTCGCGTTCGCGCTACACGTACCTTTCGTTCTTAGTATAGGGTCCCGGTTGTGGTCAAGGAGATATTACTCCTCATTGAACTTCTGGTCGACCAGGCGTTCGATGGCGGCCAGGGCTTCCTCGGCTTGCGGACCGGAGACGCTGACCTCGATGCAGGTACCCTGCGCGGCGGCCAGCATCATCAGCCCGATGATGCTCTTGCCGTTCACCACCTGGCCATCCTTGCCGACGGTGACCTCGGCCTCGAACTGCGCCGCCGTTTGCACGAGTTGCGCCGCGGCGCGGGCGTGCAATCCGAGCCGATTCTTGATCTCGAGGTTCTTGGTCAACCCGGTGTCGCTCATGGGCGAAGCGGTCGCTCGGTCCCAGCGGCATGCGTCGGCGAGCGCCGCTCAGTTCGCACGGGTATCTCCCCGCCCGGCGCGACGGATCTCGCGGTCGATCATGGTGCTGAAGCGTTTGGCAGCATGCCGGCCGCTGGCCTTGAGCGTTTGGTTGCGTGCGGCAACTTCGATCAGGGTCGCCAGGTTGCGCCCCGGGCTCACCGGCAGCCGCACCATGGGAACCGACACCTGCAGGATCGGGTAACCTTGGTCTTCGAGCCCGAGCCGATCGACGGAGTTGCTCCATTCCACCAGCTCGACCACCAGGTCGATGGGCTGCTCGTCCACCGTTGCCAGTGTGCCGAAGAGTTCCCGGACGTTGATGATCCCGAGGCCGTGAATCTCCATGTGGTATTGGGTGAGATTCGGACTGCGTCCTTTGACCCCGAGCGGTGTCATCTCCGCCACTTCGACGACATCGTCGGCGACGAAGCGGTGGCCGCGAGCGATGAGGTCGAGGGCCGCCTCGCTCTTGCCGATACCGCTCTTGCCCACGATGAGCACGCCGAGGCCGAACACGCGCAAGAGCACGCCGTGCACGGTCACGCGCGGGGCGAGCTTCTCGTCCAGCCAGGTGGTCACGGCGCGGATGAGGACGGCGCTCTTGAGAGGCGTGCGCAGCAGCGGGACGCGGTACCTTTCAGCGGAACGGCGGAGGACGGTGGGAACGTCCGCGCCATTGCTGACGATGAAGCAGGCGACCTCTTCGGCACAGACCCGTTCGACGGCGCGACGGGCGGCCAAGGGTCCCATGCTCTGCAGGTAGGACAGCTCGGGCGTGCCGATCACCTGCACACGGCCGGGATGGATCTGGCGGACGTAGCCCGCCAGCGCCAGGCCGGGTTTCTGGATCCGCGGTGCCAGGATCCGCCGGTGCACACCGGTCTTGCCGGCGACGAGCTCGAGGTTCCAGCGGGTGCCCTCCTCGGCGAGCAGCGCTCGCACCGACACCCCGAGTCCTCGATCGCCCTCAGTATTTTTCATCTTCCTCGCAGATGCAGCGATACAGGTCGTGTTGGTCCGTCGCCGTCATCAGTTGGGCGCGGAAGGATTCATCCTTGAGCAAGCGTGACACGCGCGCCAGCGCCTTGAGATGGAGACCGACGGAGTCCTCCGGTGCGACGAGCAGAAAGAACAGCTTTGTCGGGTTGCCGTCGAGCGACTGGAAGTCGACGCCTTCGGGGTGACGACCGAAGGCGCCGAGGACGGTCTTGAGGCCGGCGAGCTTGCCGTGTGGAATGGCGATGCCGTCACCGATGGCGGTGCTGCCGAGCCGTTCACGCTCCCACAGCACCTCGACCAGGCGGTTGCCGTCGATCTCGGGGTAGTTCGCCGCCAGGTGCTCCGCGAGCTCGCGCAGCACCGTTTCCTTGGTGCGCCCTTTGAGCGCGGGAATGACCAGCGCCGCGGGGAGGATGTCAGTGATTTTCATGGTTCACGCAATCGCAGTGGAGCCGAACCGCGCGGCGCCGCGACGGTGCCGTCGCAACGCTCAGGACGGCTCCGGCTCGATCAATCCGTAGTTGCCGTCCTTGCGGCGATAGATGACGTTCAGGGTTTCATTGGCGGCGTTCTTGAAGAGCAGGAAGTCGTTCTTGAGCAGCTTCAACTGCATCAGCGCCTCGTCGACCGACATCGGCTTCACGGCAACCCGCTGGGTGCGCAGGATGCCGCCGGCGCGGCGTGGTTCCCTGGCTGCGGTGACCACGGCCGGACCGCTGCCCTTGTGATCCTTGTACTTGGCGACGTGCCGCTGCACCTGGCGCTCGATCTTGGCCATCGCCAGGTCGATGGCGGAGTACAGATCGTCGGTCTCGTCGGTGGCGGTGATGTTCAGATGATTCGCCGTCACCTGGACCTCGGCGATGTGTCGGTGCTTGATCACCGACAGCGTGACGTGTGCCTCGATGGGGCGCCGCAAGTACTTGTGGATGCGCTGCACCTTCTCCTCGGCGTGGTGGCGGAGGCCGTCACTCGGCTCGACGTGCCGGAAGGTCACCATGACCTGCATGCCCCTCTCCCTTCTGGCGTTCAGAACGCCTGGCGCCGTTTCGACGACGGGAGGACGCCCATCATGCCGCGGTACTTGGCGACGGTGCGCCGGGCGATGCCGACGCTCTCGCCGCCCAGCAGCTTGGCGATGTGTTGGTCGCTCAGGGGACGCCGCGGATCCTCTTTGGCGATGATGTCGCGGATGCGGTCCTTGACGCTTTCCGCCGACACCTCTTCGCCGTCGGCGCCCTGCAGGCCCGAGGTGAAGAAGAACTTCAGCTCGAAGGTCCCTTGCGGCGTATGGACGTACTTGTTGGCGGTGGCGCGGCTCACGGTGGACTCGTGCATGCCGATGTCCATGGCGACGTCCTTCAACACCAGTGGCTTCAGTCGCGAGATGCCGTGTTCGAAGAACTCGTGTTGGAAGCGCACGATGCTCTGGGTCACCAGGTAGAGCGTGCGTTGGCGTTGCTGGATGCTCTTGATGAGCCAGGCGGCGGCGCGCATCTTTTCCTGGATGTAGCGTTTGGCGTCGCCGCTGCCGGCCTCGCCCAGCACCTGTCGATAGAAGTTGCTCACCCGCAGGCGGGGCAAGCCCTCATCGTTGAGCGTGACGACCAGATCCTCGCCGATCTTCTGGACGAAGACGTCCGGCGTGATGTAGCGGATGTCACCCTCGCCGAAGTTTCGACCCGGCTTCGGTTCCAGTGTCGCGATATAGTGCGCCGCCTCGTCGACGTCCTCGAGCGTGCATCCCAGTTCTTTGGCGATCTTGTCGTAACGCTTGCTCTCCAGCAGCCCCAGGTGGTCGCGGACGATGCGTGCGGCGATCGAATCTGCCTTGCCGTGGGCGCGGATCTGCAGCAGCAGGCACTCGCACAGGTCGCGGGCGCCGACCCCCGGGGGATCGAGCTCCTGGATGCGACACAGGGCCCGTTCGACCACGTCGAAGTCCTGGCCGCACTGGAAGGCGATGTCTTCGATATCGACCTGGAGGTACCCGTCCTTGTCCATGTTGCCGATCATGAGCGCGGCCACCGACTCCTCGATCGGATTGATGCCGGTCATGCGCAGCTGCCAGATGAGGTGCTCGGTGAGGGACGGTGCCTGGACCAAGGTGTTTTCGATCGCCGGGCGTTTGTCCTCGTCGTAGTCGGCGGGCGTCGCCGACGAGCCGTGCCAGTCGTTGCGGTAATTGTCGAGGTATTCTTTCCAGTCGATCTCGCCCAAGCGTTCGTTGGGTTCCACCTCGTTGGTGGTTTCCCGTTGCTCGCGGACTTCGGGCCATTCCTCGCTGGTGTTGGTCTCCGCCGCTGCCGACTCATCGGTGCGGGGGCGCTCCTCCTGCTCCTCGGTCGGCTCGAGGCCTTCTTCGAGCACCGGGTTTTCGGCCAGCTCCTCGTCGATCAGGGTTTCCAGCTCGGTCCGCGACACCTGCAGGATCTTGATTGCCTGGCGCAGCTGGGGTGTCATCACCAGCTGCTGACTGAGTCTCTGATAGAGCTTCGTTTCGAGTGCCATGGCCGCTACAGTGTGAACCGCTCTCCCAAGTACAGATCGCGCGCGCGTTGGCTGCCGGCGATCTCCTGCGGGGTGCCTTCTTCGAGGACGGCGCCCTCATTCAGAATGTACGCCCGGTCGCAAATGCCCAGCGTCTCGCGCACGTTGTGATCCGTGATCAGTATGCCGATGCCCCGTTCTTTCAATTGTGCCACGATCCCTTGGATATCCAAAATAGCAAGCGGATCGATACCTGCAAAAGGTTCGTCTAGCAACATGAATGTCGGTTCGGTCACCAGCGCGCGGGTGATTTCGACGCGGCGGCGCTCGCCCCCGGAGAGCGCGTACGCCATGCTCTTGGCAAGGTGTGCGATGCTGAGCTCCTCGAGCAGCTCGGCGAGACGCTGGCGGCGCTCCTCGCGGGTCAACCGCAAGGTCTCGAGAATCGCCAGAATGTTCTCCTCGACGGTGAGCTTGCGGAACACCGACGGCTCCTGCGGCAGGTAGCTGATCCCTTTGCGCGCCCGCACGTACATCGGATCGGCCGTCAGGTCGACCCCGTCGAGCTGGACGCTGCCGCGGTCGGGGCGAATCAGTCCGACGATGGCGTAAAACGTGGTCGTTTTTCCGGCACCGTTGGGGCCGAGCAGCCCGACCACCTCGCCGGCGCCGATCTCGAGCGACACTGAGCGCAGGATGTCACGGCCGCCGAGACGCTTCCACAACCCGTCGGCGCGCAGCCGGCTGACGGACTGAGCGCCACCGCGGCTCATCGTCCCTCGCTCAGGTGCTCGCCGGCCAACTCGCCGCCGCCTTGGGGAGGATGGAGGACGGCTTTGACGCGTCCGCTGCCGCCTTCCACGACGCTGCGGTTCTCCGCGAGATACACGACGACGCGATCGCCGCTCACTTCATTCGGGCCGTCGTGGAGCACTGCGTTCTGGCTGAGAATGACGGTGTTGGTGGTTTGATCGAACACCGCGCGGCCGCCGGTCGCCCAGCGCTCTCCTTGCGAGAGGCGCACGTTACCGGCGGCGATCACCTCTTTGACGCGGTTCTTCGCCTGGTCGTCGAGCGTGACGGTCAACGTATCGCTCTGCACCTTCATGTCGCCTTGGGTGGCTTCGACGCCACCCCGGTACGTCAGGACCCGGGTGCGGTAGTCGAACTCCAACGCGTCCGCGGTGACCGAGATCGGCTCGCGGCTGGAGGAGAACGACAGCGACCCTAGAAGCGAGTCGCGGTTGGCATCGCCCGGCTTCGCATCGGGGGTGGCGGCGGCCGCGGCCGCCGGCGCGCTCCAGCAACGCGTCGGCAGTAGTCCGACCGAAAGCAGCACCAGCGCAGCCGCGATTGCACTACAACGGTGCGTCGCGCCCTCCTTCTTTGAGCCGGTTCGGTTGCAGGCGCGTCGCGACGTGGTCGCGCAGCCGCAAACGCTGCGTCTCGACGTCGACCTCCATCCGATCGCCCCGCAGATGCATGGCTTGCCCGGCGATCTCCACCACCCCGGGCGCCGAGATGCGTTGCCGGGCGTGCTCGTAGGTCGCCCGATCGGTGTGCATGGTGTACTCCGCCATGCTGACCTCGATGGCGCCGCTCAGGTCGACCTGGGTGATGTCGCGGCCGTCGAGTTGGATGCGCCCTTCGTCGGCCTTCAGGCCCACCGTCCGGCCATCCTTCGTATAGAGCAGCATGTTGGCGTCATGCACGATAATGGCTTTGTCGTCGTCGACGTAACGGGCATCCTCGGCGTTCACTTCCCAAACCTTGCGGCCATCCTGTTCCTTAACCCGATGGAAGTCGCGAATGTGCTGCGACACCCCTGGAATGAACTCCAAGCCGGCTTGCGCAACGTCCTGCTGGCGCTGCTTCCAGACGCTGCGCCCCACCAGGAACCCCACGGCAAGGAGCAACACCGTCACTAGGGCAACGACGGCACGACGTATGCTCTTTTTCATCGGAACGACCAGGGTCCGCCGCGCGGGCACTGAACTTACCATCGGCTCTGAGCCGAGTAAAGGTAAGGTCCGCCGCAAGCGAATCCGCGTCGCGATTTTTGTTGCACAGCCGCGCGCACCCGTGCTATGAGGGCGCCCGGGTTTCGAGGAGAAAGGCTTCGACGAGTCAAGGTACAGCAAGGGTCGGCGGCGGCTCCCACGCTCCAGCTTGAACCGGACGTCCTTTACTATCGGCTTTCCCTGAAACACACAGTGCACGAAAGGGGGTACTAGCAGTATGGTTCAAGGGACCGTCAAGTGGTTTAACGGCCAGAAGGGCTACGGCTTCATCACCAAGGACGACGGGCAGGACGTGTTCGTCCACTATTCCGCCATCGTCGGCCAAGGCTTTCGGTCGCTGGAGGAAGGCCAACGCGTGGAGTTCGAGATCACGCAAGGGCCAAAGGGGTTGCAGGCCGCAAACGTCTCCAAGATCTGACACACTCGACGCCAAGCCACGAAAGCCTTGGTTCCGCGACGTGGGGCCAAGGCTTTCGTTTATCGACCCATCGGCGCGCCGGTCTTCCACCGGGCGGCGCGCTGCGCGTACCGTTCTGACGCCATGACCCTGCCGATCCCCACGCGTGGCTTGCGCCATGTCGCCCTGCGAGTCCGCGACCTGCCGCGGGCCCGCACCTTCTACGTCGAGCTGTTCGGCATGCAGCCCGTGTGGGAGCCCGACGCGCACAACAGCTACCTCTCGAGCGGCTGCGACAACCTCGCCTTGCACGAGGTTGTCGACAGTGAGCTCGCGCCGCCGGGCGCGCAGTCCCTCGACCACATCGGCTTCATCGTCCCGACCCGCGAGGCCGTGTGGGCCGCCGCCGACGCGCTGCGCGCCCGCCAGGTGCCGATCCTCAAAGCCCCACGGCAACATCGCGATGGGAGCTGCTCACTGTACTGCAGCGACCCGGACGGCAACGTCATTCAGATCCTCTTCGAACCAACGATCAGCCCCCAGACCCTCCGATGACCAATCGGGTTCTCGCGGCCTGGGGGGTCCACCTGTATACCGGGTTCGGCGCGGTGCTCGGCTTCTTCGCCTTGGAAGCCACCGCCAGCGGACACTACGGCGCGGCGTTCGTCTGGCTGACCATCGCCACGTTCATCGACTCGACCGACGGGACCTTGGCGCGGCGCGTGCGCGTCAAGGAAGTGCTGCCCAACTTCGATGGCGCGCGGCTCGACGACATCGTCGACTATCTCAACTACGTCGTCGTGCCGATCGTCCTCGCCTACCACGCCGGCCTCATCCCGAACGAGACGCTCGGCCTGCTGGTCGGCGCGGCGCCGCTGCTCGCCAGCGGCTACGGCTTCTGTCAGCTCGACGCCAAGACCGAGGACCACTTCTTCAAGGGGTTCCCGTCGTACTGGAACGTGGTGGTCTTCTACTTCTACACGCTCGGCACCCCGACGTGGTTCAACGTCGCCGCGCTGACGATCCTCTCCGTCCTCGTGTTCGTCCCCATCCGCTACCTCTACCCGAGCAAGAACAAGACGGCGCAGCGGACGACGTATGCCCTCGGGGCCGTGTGGGGGGTGTGCTTCGCCGTTCTGCTGCTGCAGTTTCCGCAGCCGTCGCGTCGATTGGCGTGGCTCTCGCTCTTCTTCCCGATCTACTACTTCGCCATCTCGCTGCACCTGCACTTCCGCGACAACCGGCGGCGCCGCGCGTAACCACTCGACGCTCCAGAGTCGCGAGCGCCATCAAGAAGAAATCTTCGGCAGCTCGGTGACCGAGACGCCCGGGTCGGCCTTGAAATAGCGCATCGCCTCCGGCATCCACGACTCGATGTTGCGCTCGCGTGTCCCGTAGCTCGGATGCGTCGACAAGAACTCCGCCGGCGATGACTTCTCCACCTTCTCGAAGCGCTGCCACAGCTGTAACGCGGCGTGCGGGTCATAGCCCGCCTGCGCCATGAGGATGAGCCCGATGTGATCCGCCTCCGCCTCCTGCGCGCGGCCGAACGGCAGCAGGACACCCACCTGGGTGCCGAGACCGAACGCTTGCATGATAGCGCGCTGCGTAACCGGACTCTGCGCGCCCAGCGCCACTGACAGGCCGGTGCCGAGGACTTGGAACACCAGCCCCTGGCTCATCCGCTCCGCGGCGTGGTGCGCCAGCGCGTGCCCGACCTCGTGACCGAGCACCGCGGCCAGCCCGGCACTATCGTGCGCCACCGGAAAGAGCCCCGTGTACACCGCCACCTTGCCGCCCGGTAGCGCGAACGCGTTGATCGTCTTGGGGTCGTCGATGACGGTGAACTCCCACCGGTACGAGGGCTTGTTGGCCACCCGGGCGATGCGTTCGCCGACCTCGCGCACGGGGTCGATGATGCGCGGATCATGATCGATATGCTCCTTCTTGAGCACCTCTTTGTACGCATCCGCACCCAGCGTGCTCTCCTCCGCTTCCGACAGGATGATGAACTGCGATCGATTCGTGTACGGTGCGGTGGCGCACCCCACAACGAGAATCAGCACCAGCGCGGCTGCGGGCAATGCCCAACGTACAGGATGCGGCATGTCGGCGCATTCTACGAAAGCGGTCGCCGCAGCGCTACCGCCGCGCGCGACGCCGATTGACCCACCAGAGCACGGTGCTAAACGAAGGACGACACGATCCGCAACACGGCTCGCACGAGCCAATACCACGACAACGGGAGGAACATATGAAGTTGGACAATGCAGTGGCGCTGGTGACCGGCGGTGCCTCCGGGCTCGGCGAGGCCACGGTGCGCGCCTTCAACGCCAAGGGGACGCGCGTGGCGATCATGGATCGGCCGAACTCCAACGGCGCGCAGCTCGCCGCTGAACTGGGTGCCGACAAGACGATCTTCGTCGCCGCCGACGTCACCAACACCGACCAGGTCACCGACGCGGTCCAGAAGACGATGGCCACGTTCGGCGCCATTCACATCAACGTCAACTGCGCCGGCGTCGGCACGGCGATGAAGACCACCGGCAAGCAAGGGCCGATGCCGCTCGAGATGTTCGAGCTGTGCATCAAGGTCAACCTGATCGGCACCTTCAACGTCATCCGCCTGGCGGCTACCGAGATGCTCAAGAACAAGCCGACCGACGACAACGAACGCGGCGTGATCATCAACACCGCCTCGGTGGCGGCGTTCGACGGGCAGATCGGCCAGGCGGCTTACTCGGCGTCGAAAGGCGGCGTCGTCGGCATGACCCTGCCGATCGCGCGCGACCTGTCGCGCGACGGCATCCGTTGTTTGACCATCGCACCGGGCACCTTCGACACGCCGATGCTCGCCATGCTGCCCGAACCGCAGCGTCAGGCCTTGGCGGCACAGATCCCCTTCCCGTCCCGTCTGGGCCAGCCGCGCGAGTACGCCGCCCTCGCCGTGCACATCGTCGAGAACACGTATCTCAATGGCGAAACCATCCGCCTCGACGGCGCCATCCGCATGCCGCCGAAGTAGTCGCTTGGCGTCAACGCCGGTCGGGGCAGAGACAACTCTCTGCCCCGACGTTCACCCTACGGCGTGCGCGCCGGAGTTTGGCTCCCAGGCCGGGTCGCATCACCGACCGCGGCGAGGGCCAACTCCACCCACGCCGCGTACATCTTCCCTGAGGGATGCAACCCATCGCGCGCCAGCAACCCCCGCTCCGCCGCGGCGCGCTGCGAGGTCGCCGTGATGTCGACGTAGCGCACCCCAGCCTGCGTCGATTCTTCGCGGCACACGCGGTTGAAGCGCTCGAGGTCCGCCGCGATGCGCACCCGATCATTCCCGGCCGCAAACGGGGTGACGCTCCAATCGGGGATCGACAGCACCAGCACACGCGACGCGTCGTCGCCCGCGAAGCCGATCGCGCGCTGCAGCAGCACGCGCAGCTCGCGCCGATACTCTTCGAGATCCCGCCCCTGGAACTGATTGTTCACGCCGATCAGCAGCGAGACCAAGGTAAACGGTCCGTACGGCCGCGCTGCATCGATGCCGGCAAGCAGATCCGCCGTCGTCCAGCCGGTCTGCGCAACGATCTCCGGGTCCGCCATCTCGACCCCGCGCTGGCGCAGGCGCGCCACGAGTTGCACCGGCCAGCGCTCCCGCTCCGCGACGCTCTGGCCGATGGTGTAGGAGTCACCGAGCGCCAGATATCGTTGCCGCTCCGCCGCGTCCACCTGCCGAACACGCCCGACCAGCATCAGGCCGAACGCGGCGATGATGGACACCAGCGCCGCTTGACGCCGGCGCCGCTTCACGCCATGAAGGCCAGCCATGCACCGTCCTCGACGCGGCACCCAATGAACGACTCCTGCATCTTCTGCGGCATCGTGCGCGGCAGCGCCCCGGCTTTCAAGGTTTACGAAGACGATCACACTCTCGCCTTCATGGACATCTTCCCGGTCACCGACGGGCATACGCTGGTCATCACCAAGGAGCACTGCGCCGATCTCTTCGCGGCGAGCGACATCGCCCTGCAGGGGGTGATGGCAACCGCCCAGCGGGTCGCCCGTGCCCTGCGGCGCGTCCTCGCGCCGGACGGTCTGATGGTCTTTCAGCTCAACGGCGCCGCCGCCGGGCAGACCGTGTACCACTACCACATGCATCTGATGCCGCGCACCGCCGGCGAGCCGCTAGCGTTGCACACCCGCGTGCCCGGCGATCCGGCGCGCTTGCGCGAGTTGGCCACCGCCCTCACTGCAGCTCTGTGAGCGATGACTCCGAACGGTGCGCGCAAAGACACTCGCTCAAGCTCCCTGCAACTCCGCCGTCAACTGCCGCACGCGCGCCAGGTATTCATCGACAACGGTTTGCGTGAACGCCGCACGCGCCGCCGCTGGTTGGGTGGTGATGCGCGTCGCATCCATGTGCGCGGCCAGGTCGGCCTCGAGGCGATCGACGACATCGCGGACGCGCAGCGCCCGGCGCTCCCAATCGCGTTCCACCTGGGTGAGCAACCGCTTGCACAGCCACCATGCCGAATCGTCGCTGTCGTACTCGCCGCCGCGGCTGAGTATCGCCGGCACCTCGCCATCGAGGAAAAGTGGCAGGAACATCCCCAGGCACGGTGAACCGAGGCTGGCCCAGTAGAGGAGCGGCTCCTCGTCCGGTGGCGCCAGGCGCGCAATCAGGCTCGCCGTCGTCGTGCCGACCGGCTCGGCATGCATGCAGACGGTGAAGTACCGCGCGTCGGCCGGCGTCAGGTCGCGCCGCGGAGTGCGGCTGCCGTAGTGATCCCGCAAGGCGCTGCGCAACGACGCCACGGTCGCCTGTCCCTTGTGGCGCTCCAGCAGCGTGCACGTCCGCTGGTGGCGCCCGCTGGAGACGACCTCCGGCATGCCGGTGTCACGATAGGCGGCCGCGAAGTCGAAGCGCGCATCGCTCGCCTCGCTCCACCAGCCGGCGCCGATGGCATGCTCGATCGTGCCGTCGGCGAGGGTGTCCCAGTCGTCGCCGATGGTGAGATGGTTCGACACGCTGCCGATCTCGTGGACGCGACGCACGGCCCAGTGGCGGTCCGACGTTTCGAGCACGAAGGCGTTGGACGGATCGGCGACCAGGAACGAGTTGTGGTAGGCCCAGTCCTTGTCGTGATAGCCGGAGCCGCCTTGCCCGTACTGCTCGACGAGCGTCGTGATGACGGCGATGGCTTGCTCGGCGCTGCGGCCGCGTTCCAGCCCCAGCCGCACCAGGTCCATGCCGATGAGGCCCACACCGCTGAGCGCGTCCTTGGTGAACACCGTATGGTTGCCGATGGCGACGCCGTGCTCATTGAGGCCGTGCTCGAAGCCCCAGCACCAGAACGGCCGCGAGCCGAGCACCCGTGCGGTCTCCGTCGCCTGCGGGATCTCGATGTACGTGCAGCGCAGACGCGCGCCGGCAGGATGCGAGCCGCGCACCGCTTGGACGAGGGGCTGGCACTCAGCGGCAGGCCGGTCGCTGTTCTTGGCGAACAACACCCGTCCGTCGGCGGTGGCCGGGGCAAGCGCCACGAGCGAATCGCAGGCGACGCGAATCTGCCGTTCACTGAGCTGAGCGCTCCGCATGGCCACCCTCCATACCGCGGTCACCCCACCAAGGCCAGCGAGGCAGAGCCACCGACCGTAAGTCCGCCGGGCCGCTCCCGTTGGGTCGCTTGCGGGCGACTTCGAACGGGAAACCTGACTCACGTGCAACGGCCTCTGGACCCCGAGTGACGTAGCCGCGAGTTGACCCTGCCATTGCGCCTTCAGTAAGGTCGCGGCGCACGCAGGAGGAGGCGCAGCCGATGGCATACGAGACGATTACGCTCGAGAAGCGCGACGCGATGGGCATCATCACCTTGAACCGGCCGCAGCGGCTGAACGCGTGGACGCCGGTGATGGGCGCGGAGCTGGCGCAGGCCTTCCGTGACGTCGACGCCGATCCGGCGGTGCGCGTCGCGGTGCTCACCGGCGCCGGGCGGGCCTTCTGCGCCGGCGCCGACATGGACTTCTTCGCCGCGCAAGTGGCGGCGGGTGGCGGGGCGCAGGGCGGATCGGGCGTGCCGGGCCCATCGCGCGTCGAGGAGTTCCCGGCCCTCATGCGCCATCTCACCAAGCCGACGATCGCGGCGATCAACGGCTATGCCCTCGGCGTCGGCTGCACGATGACGTTGCTCTGTGACATCCGTCTGGCCGCCGAGGAAGCCAAGCTCGGATTCCTGTTCCCGCGCATGGGGGTGATGGCGGAACTGGGTTCGACCTTCCTGCTGCCGCGCTTGGTCGGGCTCGGGCGCGCTTGTGAGCTGATGTTCACCGGCAAGCAGTACACGGCGACAGAGTGCGAGCGCATCGGCCTGCTCAATCGCGTCGTGCCCGCACCCGAGTTGCTGCAGGCGGCCGGCGAGCTAGCGCGCGAGATCAGTCAGTGCGCGCCACTCTCCGTCCTGCTGACGCGTCAGGCGTTGTATCAAGGGCTCAGCGAGAGCTTCGATGCGCAGGTGCGTTACGAGGGCTTCACCCTCGACTACTTGTACCGCACGCGCGATCACGCCGAAGCGATTCGCGCCTTCAAGGAGAAGCGCCCACCCGTGTTCGAGGGGCGCTGATCGTCTCCCCCAACTCCGCGGTCAGAATCAGCTCCGTCCTCATGTGGGGAGGTGGGGAGGCCGCGCAGGCGGCCTTGGGTGCTCTTCGTAGCCGCGGCTTCAGCCGCCGGGCCAAGGAGCAACCGAACCGCCCTTACTGGTTGGTGTCGAGGATCTCGATCTTCGCCTTCTTGCGGAGCTGCGCGGCCAGGTCGGCTTGCCGCCGCTGGCGCTCGCTCTTGAGGAGGACCTCGCGGATGCGATCCTGCACTTCGCTGAGCGAGTCGTAGCCCGCATCGCGGCGCGCCGTGACCAGGATGATGTGGAAGCCGTACGGCGTGGTGACCACGTCGCTGAGCTTGCCCGGCGCCAACGCCAGCGCCGCCTTCTCGAAGGCCGGATCCATTTCCCCCGGATCGACGTACCCGAGATCGCCGCCGAGCGCCTTGGTGACCGGGTCCTCCGAGCTCTCCCGCGCCAGCTGCGCGAAGTCGGCGCCCGCCTTGAGCTTGGCCAGCAGCCCTTCCGCCCTCTGCCGCGCCGCGCTGCGCTCCGCCGGTCGCGCCCCGTCGGGGACACGGATGAGGATGTGGCTGGCGCGCACGTCGGCCGGGTGCTTGAACTCGTCCTTGTTCTTCTCGTAGAAGTCGCGGATCTGTTCCGGGGTGACTTGCACGTCCTTGAGCACCCCGCCTTCGAGCAGGCGATTGACGGCCATGGTCTTGCGCGTGTCGCGCCGCAGGTCGACCTCCGTCATGCCCTTGGCCTTCATCACGGCGGCGAAGGTTTGTGGATCGGGAAAGTTGCTCTTGCTCTGCGCGATCTCCTGATCGACGGCGGCGTCACTCACCGTGATGCCCTTCGCTTGGCTCTCCTGATAGAGCAGCTCGAGCTCGATCAGCGAGTCGAGGGCATCGCTGGCCAGCTTGCCGACGTGTGCCGGGTCGGGCGGGGTGTCCTGCGCCATGAGGTAGCCTTGAACCAGCTCGCGAACCGCCTTGCGCTGGATGGCGGTGCCGTTCACCCGCGCGACGACGTCGGAGTCTTGTAGCGGCTTGACCACCGACTCGGCGTACACCGGGAACGCGACGAGCCACAGGGCGGCGACGACGGCAAGCTGTCGATGACGCATGGCGCACCCCTACCGGAGACCCCGCACGCGGTCAAATCGTGTTCGTGCTCGTGGGCAAGAAAAGGACGTGCCCGTGTTCGTGCTCGTGAAGCGAAGAAAGAGCATCTCCTATCTTCTTTCCTTACGAGCACGAGTCACGAGCACGAACACGACCTCACGAACACGAGCACGTCTTTCTCTTGCCCACGACTCACGTTCCTTGCATCGCCGGCACATCCGACGTATCGAACGTGGTGCGATGACGGCGGCGAAATCGAACACGGTCAGCGTCGGTCTGGTGCAGATGCGCTGCACGCCAGATCCGGCGGAGAACCTGCAGGTCGCGATTGATCGCATTGCCGACGCCGCCAGGCAGGGCGCGCAGATCGTGTGCCTGCAGGAGCTGTTTCGTTCGCAGTACTTCTGTCAGACGGAAGACGTGGCATTGTTCGATCTGGCGGAGCCGATCCCCGGGCCGAGCACCGACGCGCTCGGGCGCGCCGCGGCCGCCCACGGGGTGGCGATCGTCGGGTCGCTCTTCGAGCGCCGCGCCCCCGGGCTGTTCCACAACACGGCGGTACTCATCGACGCCGACGGATCGCTGCGCGGCCGCTACCGCAAGATGCACATCCCCGACGATCCGCTCTACTACGAGAAGTTCTACTTCACCCCGGGCGACCTCGGTTTCCAGAGCTTCACCTTGCGCGACACGCCGGTCGGGGCGCTGGTGTGCTGGGATCAGTGGTTCCCCGAGGCGGCACGGCTCACGGCGCTGGCCGGCGCGCAGATCATCTTCTACCCGACGGCGATCGGCTGGCACCCCAAGGAGAAGGCCGAGTTCGGCGCCGCACAGCACGAAGCGTGGGAGGTGATGCAACGCAGTCACGCCGTGGCCAACGGCGTCTTCGTCGTGGTGACCAACCGCGTCGGCTTGGAAGGCAACCTCGAGTTCTGGGGTGCCTCGTTCGTCGCCGACCCGTTCGGCCGGGTGCTGGCGCGCGCCAGCCACGATCGCGAAGAGGTGCTGGTGGTAGCCTGCGATCTCGGGCTCATCGACGTGACGCGGCGCCACTGGCCGTTCCTACGCGACCGGCGCATCGACGCCTACGACGGGCTGGTGCGTCGCTTCCTCGATCGGCCGCGCGAGTGACCTGGCCCGCATGACCTCGCCGATGCGCCCCGGCGCCGCGGGCTTCCGCATGCCGGCGGAGTGGGAGCCGCACGCCGCCACCTGGCTGGCGTGGCCGCACAAGCAGGAGTCGTGGCCCGGCAACTTCGAGCCGATCCCCGGCGTGTGGGTGGAGATGGTGCGCGCCCTCGCACCGCACGAGCACGTCAACATCCTGGTGAACGACGCCGACGCCGCCGCCGAGGTCTCCACCCGGTTGCGCGCCGCAAGCGTTGCGGACGCTGCGGTGACGTTGCACCACATCGTCACCGACGACGCGTGGGCCCGCGATCACGGGCCAACCTTCATCACGCGTCGCACCGACGACGCCACGGAACTGGCGGCGATCGATTGGATCTACAATGCGTGGGGCGGCAAGTATCCGCCCTGGGACCACGACGATGCCGTGCCGCGACAGGTGGCGGAGCGGCTTGGCATCCGCCGCTTCGAGCCAGGCATCGTGCTGGAGGGCGGCTCCATCGACGTCAACGGCTGCGGCACGCTGCTGACCACCGAAGCGTGCCTGCTCAACCCCAACCGCAACCCGCGGCTGACCGGCCAGCAGATCGAGACCATCCTGCGCGACTACCTCGGGGTACGACATATCCTCTGGCTCGGCGATGGCATCGTCGGCGACGATACCGACGGACACATCGACGACCTGGCGCGCTTCGTCGATCCCGGCACCGTCGTGACGGTGCTGGAGCGCGACCCGGCCGACGAGAACTACGAACGGCTGCGGGAGAACCACGCGCGGTTGCAGCGCATGACCGATCAGGACGGCCGCCCGCTGCGCGTGCTGACGCTGCCGATGCCGGCGCCGGTCTACTACGAGGGCCAGCGCTTGCCCGCGAGCTACGCCAACTTCTACATCGCCAACGGCGTCGTGCTGGTGCCGATCTTCGGCGAACCCAACGATGCGCCGGCGTTGCACACGTTGCAGGAAGTGTTTCCGCGGCGCCGCATCGTCGGCATCAACGCCCGCGCCATGGTGTGGGGGCTGGGCGCGTTCCACTGTGTGACCCAACAGCAACCGGCAACGTAAAGGGAGACGAACATGCCTGAGGCGACGATCGGCGACGTGCGCATTCACTACAACGACGTGGGCAAGGGCGACCCGCTGCTGCTGATCATGGGCTACGGTATGCCCGGCGACGCGTGGCTGGGGTCGCTGCCGTTCCTGCAAGGCTTCCGCGCCATCTACTACGACAACCGCGGCACCGGGCTGAGCGACAAGCCGGCTGGGCCGTACACCATCGTGCAGATGGCCGACGATGCCGCCGGGCTGCTCGATCATCTCGGCATCGCGCGCGCCCACGTCTACGGCGTCTCCATGGGCGGCATGATCGCGCAGGAGCTGGTGCTCCGGCATTCGAGCAAGGTGCGCGCGCTGGTGCTCGGCTGCACGCTGTGTGGCGGCGAGCATTCGAAGATGGGCGAGCCGGAGGTCATCGAGACCTTGATCGACGTGGTGCGCAGCATGGGCCGGGGCGATCCCGCCGCCTGGGTGGATCGGCAACTGCCGTTGCTGTTCACCCCCGAATGGATCGCCGCCAACCCGGCGATCCGCGACATGTTGATCATGATGGCGCCGATGCTGCCGCCAACGCCGCCGGAAACGGCACAGAACGCCATGGCCGGCCTCTTCGGTTGGACGACCTACGACCGCCTGCCGCAGATCACGGCGCCGACGCTGATCCTGCACGGCGACCGCGATGTCATCATCCCGGTCGAGAACGCACAGGTCCTCGGGACGCGCATCCCAGGCGCCGAGGTGCACATCGTGCCGGGCGCCGGGCACGGTTACCCGGCGCAAGACCCGGTGGGCGTGCACCAGCTGGTGACCGACTTCTTGCATCGCCACTAGGGTCCGGTCTTAGGGATTCGCTGCATAAGGGCCCCCACCTAACCTCCCCCGTTCGAGTGCGTCGATAAACGGATGCGCCCCTCGATACGCCGCCAAGAGAAGGCGGCTACTCGGGGTGAGCGGTTCAACATCGGCCGAAGAAGATCTGGAAATCCGTTCGCCCCGAGTAGGCCCCCTTTTTTTCAGGAGCCGTATCGAGGGGCTGCCTCGGAGAAAATCGACAGTCCCGTTCGCGGAGGTGCTCACGGGGGGAGGAAGCTCCTCTGAAGCTTTGGCAGCAGGTGGCCCCTCCCCTGTGGCCACTTCCGGCCACGGGGGAGGGTTCGGGAGGGGGCAGCCGTTCACACCGCCGGCAGCTGCGCCCGCGTGTCCGGGCCGATCTCGTCGAGCCGCACTTCGCGCGCCTCGCACGCCGACACGTGCGCCGCGATGGCGAAGCGTAAGGTGTCGGCGGCGTCGGCCGCATCCTGTGCCGGCTGACGGCCTTCGATCAGGGCGTCGATGAAATCGTGCGCCCCAAGGCGGAAGCTCTCGGCCCAGTCGCTGGGAATATCGTGCCAGGCACGGGTCTCGCCGTCGCGATACAGCACCAACACCGGCTCGTCGAGCAGGAATCCGGTGCAGCGGTTGACCCAGATGATGCCCTCGCTGCCGTGCAGCTCCATGCGGTCGTCGCTGGCGTAGTACTTCGAGCGTACCCGCATCCCGACGGACGCGACCACTTCCCAGCTACCAAACTTGGGCACGCCGGCGTACTTCCAGCTGATGAAGGCCGGGCCGTCGTAGAGGGCGTCGGCACCGAAGCGGTTGACGTGAATCCACGCGTGCACGCGCTCCACCGGCTCGGCGACGAAGAAGCGCGCCATGTTGTAGGCGTGGTAGCCGTGGTCGAAGCAGGTCGGCCCGCCGCCGCAGGTCTCCGGGTTCATGCGCCACGCCTGCGACGCCGCCGGCACCTGCCAGCCGTCATCGAAGCGGCCCGCTGCCGTCTTGATGCGCACCGACAACGGCTCGCCGATGGCGCCGCCCTGCACCAGCTCGCGCGCCTTCACGTGCGGCGGGTAGTGCATGAAGTTCTCGAACACCCGCAGCCGCTTACCGGCGTCCTTGGCCGCCTCGTCGATGTAGTCCAAGTCGCGCAGCGTCAAGGTCGGCGGCTTCTGCAGCGACACATGCTTTCCCGCTTGCAGGGCCGCCACCGCGACCTCGCGGTGCAAGTGATGCGGCAGCAGGATCTCCACGGCGTTGACGCCGGGATCGGCGAGGAGTTGGTGATAGTCCGTGTACGCCTTCCGGGCCTGCCACTCCGCCTGCCGTTGGCGCACGACCGCGGCGTCGTGGTCGCACACCGCCGTCAGTTCGGCGCGCGGGTGATCGAGGTAGCCGAGCACCTGCAGACTGGCAATGCGGCCGCAACCGATGAGGCCGACGTGGACCCGTTCGAGTGGTGTCATGGAGCGCTTATAGCACGCCCCCGGCAGCGCCGGCGCTGCCTCTTGTGCTCTTCGCCGGTTGCGCCATAATCGGACACCATGGTGCGGGGCACGGTGGGAGGTTCCTCAGATGGGTGAATTCTGGGACCTAGTCGAATATCTCCATGCACATCCCGCCACGGGGTTGTTCTTTGCCGCGGTGCTGGCGTGGATTTATTTCCTCCTGAACCGTAAATCGAGGCTGACCAAGGAACTGGACGAGCGCCTGCGCCAGCTGCGCGAGGAGCGCGGCGATCATTACGGCCAGGTGCGGCCACCCAAGTAGGTCCGTCTCGATTATCGGGAGCGCTCCGGCGTAACGGCACGCCAGCCCGAGTGACAGCGCTCCTCTCGAGCCGGGCTGTCCTGAGCCCAGGCGCGATCGGAATGGCGAGGCCGCGCGCGCGTGGGTCCCTTCCCCTGTGAGCACCTCCGCGAACGGAGAGTGTCGATTTTCGCGGGACCGCTGTTGCCGCTGCCGAATCGGCTCGCCGTCCGGGAATGAATTCCCCGGCTGAGTCGTCGAAAAGTCCCCTGAAGGGGACTCCCGTGCCTCTGGTGGCAGTCGGCTTCAGCCGACTTTGGGCGACTCAGCCGGGGAATTCATTCCCCGGCGTTTGCGACGGCGCGTCCGTTCCGGATTTATCGACACTCTCAACGGGGGAAGGTCAGGATGGAGGCATCTTCCCAGAGCAGGCGCTTCAGGGCTGGTGCATGTCGACGCCATTGGGATAGAACGCCCGGCGGGAAGGGTGCGGGTGCTGGAAACGGTATTGCGTCGTTTGTGGCGCAGTCGTGTATCGCGCGACAGCTTCTGGCTGCTGGCGGCCGAGGTGTTCTTCATGGCCAGCCGCCTGCTGCTGCTCTTCGTGCTGTCGCGCACCCTGGCGGCTGACCAAATCGGCATCTACTTCTTCGCGCGATCGTTCGCCGAGACCTTTGCGGTGCTGGCCAGCTTCCGCCTCGGGTCGCCGTTGCTGCGTCGGGTGGCGGCCGACCCGGCGCAAGCCGCCACCCATTTCGCCCCGCTCCTGGGCTTCCGCGTGGTGAGCACCCCGATCTACCTGGTGTGCGTCACCCTGGTCGCAGTGGCGCTGAAGGGAGAGATCTGGGGGGTGATCGTCATCGTCGCCGTCGCCGTGTTGCTGGAGAACATCTCCTATCCCTTCAGCAGCGTCTTCCTGGCCTTGGGGAAGGTGGAGTACGGCGTGGTCATCGGCGTGGCCGCGCAGACGCTCTTCCTGACGATTCTGTTGATCGGCCTCTGGTGGGCACCGTCGCTGGGCGTCTTGCTGACTGCCAATCTGCTGCGTTGCTTGTGCCTGACCGGCGCGGCGGCGCTGGTGACGCAGCGTTGGCTGTTTCCGTTGCGTATCGGCTGGGACACGAGCCTGCTGAAGGAGGGCATCCCCTTCATGCTGCTCGCCGGCCTGGCGGTGTTGCGCGACAAGGCGGACACCTTGCTGCTCGGCGCGCTGGGCACCTACGACACGGTCGGGCACTATCAGCTCGCGCTGCGCGCCGTAAACGCCACCCTCTTCGTGCCCGGCGCGGTCGGCACGGCGTTCTTTGCTCAGTTGGCGGCGCGTGGTCTCGATGGGGAAAACCGTCGGGCGCTCGCCGCCGGCGGCGGCTTCATCGCGCTGCTCGGGCTGTCGGCCACCGCGGTGGTGACGTTCGCCGCGCCGCAGCTGTCGCGCTTCCTGTACGGCTCGATGGGTGCCGCCGTGGCGCCGCTGCTGCACGCGCTGGCGTGGCTGTTTCCGCTCAGCTTCCTCCATTTCTTCCTGTCGTCGGCCCTGCAGGCGTTGCGGCAAGAAACCAAGACTTTGTGGGCCTTGGCGATCGGCACGAGCGTCAGCCTGGCAACCAACTGCGTGTTGATCCCTCACTATGGCGCCTATGGTGCGATTTGCGCTCAGCTCTTGTCGGCCATCACGCAGCTTGCCGTGCTGGCCTGGTACTTGTCGGGGCTATTGTTGGGACCGAAGCCGCGCGCCGCATTGACGGCGTGACCGGTCAGCGTGCGATTTGGCTTTACCGTCATTAGCGAGTATGAGCAACGCGACTGCGTGTGACCCATGAGCCTGCTCGCGGACCTGAAGATGTATGCGCGCTTCGCCGGTGGCCTGCGTGGCTTCCTGCGGCAGCAGATCACGCTCGCGGAGGCCGGGGAGATGTTGCGACGCCGCGTCGCCGAGCGTGAAGCCAACTTTTTGCGTTTGATCGAGCGCGGGGTCTTCGGCTACGGCCGCAGCCCATATCGGCCGCTGCTGCAGCTCGCGGGCTGCGAGCTCAGCGACATCACCGCCATGGTGCGAGCCAAGGGCATCGAGGCCACCCTGGAGGCGCTGCACGCCGCCGGGGTGTACTTCACCTTCGAGGAGTTCAAAGGCCGCCAACCGGTGGTGCGCCAGGGGCGCGAGATCGCCGTGCGTCCGGAAGATTTCGACAACCCGTACCTCAGCCACTACTACTACGCCGCGAGCAGCGGCTCGACCGGCGCCGGCACGCGCATTCCCATCGACCTCGCAAATCTGGCGGAACGGGCGGCGTATGCGCTGGTCGCATCCGACGCCTACGGTCTGACCGGCGCCCCGACGGCGCAGTGGCGCGGCGTCATGCCGAGCGCCGCCAGCATCAACGGTCTGTTGACATCGGCGCGTACCGGCAACGTGATGCGCAAATGGTTCACGCCGGTGCTGCATCGCGACCTGCGGCCGTCGCTGACCTATCGCCTCGCCACCCAATACATCATCACGGTGGGGCGTCTGAGCGGTGTCCCCTTGCCGCGGCCCGAACCGGTGCCGCTGGACCGCGCCGAGGTGATCGCCCGCTGGGCCGCCGACATGGTGCGCATCCACGGGCGCTGCAGCGTCAAGACGTTCGCCAGCATGGCCTTGCGCATCTGCTTGAGCGCCACCGAGGCAGGCATCGACCTCACCGGCGTCACCCTCTCGGGCGGTGGGGAACCGATGACCCAGACGAAGATGGCACACATCCGGCGCGCCGGAGCCAGGGCCTTCCCCACGTACCATTTCAGCGAAGCCGGCGCCGTCGGCATGAGCTGCGCGCAGCCGATCGACGAAAACGACCAACACTTCTTCAAGGATGGACTGGCGCTTATCCAGTACCCGCGTGAAGTACCCGGCGTCTCCGGCGTCACGGTCGATGCGTTCTGCTTCACTTCGCTGTTGCCGACGACGCCCAAGCTGCTGCTCAACGTCGAAAGCGACGACTACGGCGTGATGGAAGCCCGCACCTGCGGATGCCCGTTCGAAGCCTACGGCTTCACCCAGCACATCCGGCATATCCGCAGCTTCCGCAAGCTGAGCGGAGAGGGCATGACATTGGTCGGCAGCGAGATGATCCAGATCCTCGAGGATGTGTTGCCGGCCCGTTTCGGGGGCACCGCGCAGGACTATCAACTGCGCGAAGAGGAAGACGCGCGGGGCTTTACGCGTTTGAGCCTGCTGGTGCATCCACGCGTGGCCGTCGCGGACGAGAACGCGCTGATCGGCACGATCCTCACGGAGTTGGGCAAGGGGCGGCCGTCGGCCGATATGGCGCGGGCGATTTGGGGTCAAGCACGGACGCTGCAGGTTAAACGCGAAGCGCCGGTGTGGACGGCGGCGGGCAAGCTGATGCCGCTCCACCTCATGCGACGCACCGCGCCGGTGCAACGCGGCGCGTCCGACGGCTGACCCCGTCCACAGCACCAACGAATCTGCCGCATGGATGAGGACGGACGTGTAACGAGGATGAGATGACGAGTCGGCTACGAACGCGGGCATCGATCCTCGGGCTCGGGCTGCTCGCCCTCTGTCGAGCGCTCGCGGCTCGTGCCGACGACACCGGAGCTCCACGCATCCATGTGAAGGCCGTTGTGCTGCCGACGTTGACGTTCGCGCCCCTCTACGTTGCGCGAGCCGAAGGGTTCTTCGCCCAGCAAGGTCTCGACGTCGATCTCGAGGAGATCGGCGGCTCCGCGCCGTCCATTCCGTTACTGGTACGCGGCGAAGTCGATGTGTTGACCGGCTGGCTGAGCAGCGGCTTGCTCAATGTGATGGCGCGTGGCGCGCACGTGCGGCTGGTGGCAGACCGCGGCCACGTGGCGCCCAGCGGATGTACCTTCCTCGCGATCCTGGCCCGGCGCGATCTTGCCGAGAAGACCGATCTCGACAGCCCGGAGCAACTGCGTGGGCGGCGCATCTCGGTGCAGACGACGGTGGCGCCCGAGTACTACTTCGAGAAAATTCTCAAGGCGAAGGGTCTCACGACCACGGACGTGCAAGCCATCACCATCCCCAACGCGGCCCGGCCGGGCGCCCTGCAGAATGGCGCCTTGGATCTGCTCTACTCCGAGGATCCCGAGATCACCCGGTTGCTGCACGCCAATGCGGTCGTCGTGTGGAACCGCGCCGAACAGATCGTGCCTGACTTCGAGTGGGGAATCGTTGCATACGGTCCGACCTTGCTCGATCAGAACCGCGACGCCGGAAGGCGCTTCATGGTGGCGTACCTCAAGGCCGTTCGGCAGCTCGCACAGGGAAAGACCGAGCGCAACCTGGACATCATCCAACAGGCCACCACCATTGACCGAGCGCTGCTGCGCGATGCCTGCTGGCCCGCGATCAATCTCAACGGACACATCAACGTCAACAGCGTGCGTGACTTCACCGCCTGGGCACAATCGAAGGGCTACCTCGACGCCGCGGTGTCGGAAGCGCAATTCTGGGACCCCAGCTTCGCCGACTACGCCAGCCAGGTTCTCGATGCGTCGCACTGACGCAGAGCGCCACCATGGGGTTCGAATGCCGACATCTGTCGAAGCTCTATCCGACCCGTCAAGGGCCGGTGACCGCCGTCGATGACGTCGACTTCCGGGTCGCGCACGAAGAGTTCGTCTGCATCGTCGGCCCCAGCGGCTGCGGCAAGACCACCTTGTTGAAGTTGATTGCCGGCCTGGTGGCACCGTCGTCCGGGCAGGTGGTGTTCGACCTGCAGGCGGGCAACGGCCAGCTGCGCAGCGCACTCGTGTTTCAGGACCATGGCTTGTTTCCCTGGATGACCGTGCTCGACAACGTCGCCTTCGGCCTGGAGATGCGCGGCATGGCACGGGTGGAACGCCACGAGCGCGCCCGCGCTTTCATCGCGCAGGTAGGCTTGGCGGCCTGCGCCGACCGCTACCCGCACCAACTGTCGATCGGCATGCGCCAGCGCGTCAGCATCGCGCGGGCGTTCGTCGCCGACCCGCAGATTCTCCTCATGGACGAGCCGTTCGGCTCCCTCGATGCGCTCACCAAGCTGGTGTTGCAGGAGGAGCTGCTGCGCATCTGGCGCAAGCACCGCAAGGTAATCGTGTACGTGACGCACGACATCGAGGAAGCCGTGCTGCTCGGCGATCGCGTCCTGGTGATGACCGGACGGCACGGACGGATCCGTGAGCAGATTGCGATCAACCTGCCACGACCACGCGACCTACTGAATCGGGGGCAACCGCATGTCACGGAGATTACATGGCACATCTGGAAACTGCTGGAAGACGAAGTGCGCCAGCGCGTATCACCAGCGAGCTGACGGACGGCCTGCACCCCGGCGAGGTGCCGCCGGCGCGCTGGCTGTCGCTCGCCGTCGCGGCGACGGTGCTGACGACCTGGGAGCTGTTGGCGCGGATGGGAGCGATCTCGACGCTGTTCTTCCCGGCGCCGTCGACGATCCTCGCCACGCTGCTGCACCTGCTCGTCCAAGGCGAGCTGCTGCACAACGGCGCCGCCACCCTGTCACGGCTGTGCTTCGGTCTGCTCCTCGGTGGCTTGCCGGCCTTGCTGCTCGGGTGGGTCATGGGTTGGTCGCCGCGGCTGCGCGCGCTGGTCGATCCCTTCGTGGCGGCGGCGCATCCAATCCCGAAGATCGCCGTGCTGCCGCTCGTGATGGTGCTGTTCGGCATCGGCGAAGCGCCGAAGTTGATCGTCGTCGCGGTGGCGGCGTTCTTTCCGATGTTGCTCAACGTGGTCGCCGGCGTGCGGCACATCAGCCCGGTGTGCTTCGAGGTGGCCGACAACTACGGAGCGGGAACCCTGAAGCTGTTTACGCGGGTGATCGTGCCGGGCAGCTTGCCACTGGTGCTGGTCGGTGCGCGCATCGCCTTCAACGTCGCCCTGCTGCTGACGATCAGCGTCGAGCTGGTGGCGGCGCCGAACGGCTTGGGGAAGATGGTGTGGATGGCGTGGCAGACGCTGCGCACGGAGGAGCTGTACGCCTGCCTGGCGGTCACGGCGAGCATCGGCATCGGGTTCAATTTCCTCCTCGACCGGCTCGTCGCCGCCCTGGTGCCGTGGCATACCGAGCGCGCCACGTGAGGCGCCGCCTCATCCCGCTGCTGGCCGGGCTCATCGGCTCGGTCGGATCGTTGGCTGCGGCCCAGGAGCAGCCCTCCGAGGTGTTTCCGATGGACGAGGTGGTGGTGACCGCCACCCGCAACGCGACCGAGGTCAAAGACATTCCGGCCAACGTCTCGGTGATCACCAAGGAAGACATCAAGCAGTCGGCGGCGTTGACCGTCGACGACGTGCTGAAACAGATCCCGGGGTTCAGCCTGCTGCGGCAAACCAGCAGCTCGGCGCTGTCGCCGACGACGCAGGGCGTGTCGCTGCGCGGCTTGGGGGGCTCATCGTCGAGTCGCACGCTGGTGCTCTTGGATGGGGTGCCGCTCAACGATGCCTTCGGCGGCTGGGTGTACTGGGATCGGGTGCCGCTGGAGTCGATCGAGCGCATCGAAGTGGTGCGGGGCGGCGCCTCGACCACCTGGGGCAACCTGGCGCTCGGCGGCGTCATCAACATCATCACCGCGCGCCCCGACAAGCAGGCGGTGCGGGCCCGCGCCGAAGGCGGCAATCACAGCACCGTCGATCTGTCGCTGTTCGGCAGCGACGTCGTCGACGGGCTCGGGCTGTCGGTCACCGGCGAGTACTTCAACACCGACGGCTGGGTGGACGTCCAGCGAAACCAACGCGGCCCCATCGATACCGGCGTCAACTCGGCGCACAAGACCGCCGGCGGCAAGCTCGAATACGCACTCTCCCCCGACGCGCTCGTTTATCTGCACGGCAGCTACTACGCCGAGGACCGTGACGACGGCACGCCATTGGCCCACGACTCGACCGACATCGGCTACGTGCGCGCCGGCGGCAACCTCAACACCGACGACGGCAGTACCTGGCAAGCGACGTCGTTCGCCAACCTCGAAACGTTCAAGAGCTTCACGACGTCGGTCTCGGCGGATCGGACCTCGGAGACACCGTCGCTCGACCAGTTCAACGTCCCGGCGACCACGGTTGGAGCCAGTCTCCAGTGGTCGCGTGTGTTTTACACCGCGCACCAGGCGACCGCCGGCACCGACTTCCTGTACATCGACGGCGAGACCAACGAGCGATCGCGGTTCCAGTCGGGCCAGTTCACCTTGCAGCGCAAGGCCGGCGGGCACCAGGTGCTCGATGGAATCTATCTGCAAGATGTTTTCACGCCGGCCCCGCAGTGGGTGGTGATCGCAGCGGGGCGGGTGGATCTGTGGCGCAACTACGACGGCACGCGCGTCGATCACAACTTGCAAACCGGGGCGGTGACCGCTGATGAAACCTTTCCGAATCGGACGCGAGCGACCTTCGACCCGAGCCTGAGCCTCCTCTATCACGCCACCGACGACCTGGCGGTGCGCGGGGCTGCATATCAGGGTGTGCGCGATCCCAATCTCAACGAGCTGTATCGGCCGTTCCGTTCGCGCGGCTTCGTCACCGAGGCCAACGCCAAGCTCGATCCGGAGCGGCTCAATGGCGTCGAGGCGGGTTTCGACTATACCGTCGAGCGCAGCTTCCTGGCGCGGATCACGGGGTTCTGGAACGAGGTGGAGGACCCGATCTTCAACGTCACGATCGCGACGGCCGGGAAGACGACGCAAACCATCCAGCCGTGCGGCAGCGTCTCCGCCAACACCACATGCCGGCAGCGCCAGAACAGCGGGCGCTTCCGCTCCGCCGGCACCGAGGTCGAGGGGTTGTATCGGTTCGCCGACTACTGGAACGCGTCGATCAGCTACATGTACGACAACACCGACGTGCTGAGCGCGCCGCAAGCGCAGCTGGTCGGCAACCAGGTGCGCGGCGCGCCGGAGAACCAGTTCGTGTTGCGCGGCGAATACAACAATCCGGCCCTGCTCTACGCCTCGGTGTTGGGGCGTTACATCGGCGGACGCTACGACGATGACCTGAACAACTTCCACCTCGACGCCGCGTTCACCGTCGACGTCCTGCTCGAGCGGCAGCTAGTCAGGGGATGCGACTTGTTCATCGGCGTGCAGAATCTCTTCGACAAGACGGTGCAGGTCGGCAAAGGCCCCGACGGCATCGTCGGCACCGGCACGCCGGTGCTGGTGCACGGTGGGCTGCGGGTGACGTTCTAGCGCACGATGGCGATCGGCGCGCGCCCGAGGGTAGCTTCAGCGAGAACACCCCTGCCGTAGCCGAACCTCCATACAGCGAACGCCGCGAGCTCGCATATTGCTGTAGAGCGTGAATCGGGTATCGGACCGGGTCAGGCCCAGGTTGAATGAGGCCATCATTGAGTGCTTGCCAACTACCTCCGCCATCGGTACTCATGTAGACCCCAGCGGGGCTGCCCCTGGCGGGTCGGACCTGCGCAACACCTTGAATACTCGCAGTGAATCAGCGTGACAACCTTGCCCTCAGAGCTTGGAGCGTCGTTTTCCGATCCGGACTGAGCCCTCCAACATCACTGGCGGAGCAAGCGATCCGTTGTGCGAGTGGGTTGGGACGTTGGCGGGCGGCCTAGCGCTGCACATCGACCAGCTATGCCGCCTTCGAGAAGCTGATCCTCGCGCGATATCCAAGCCGCGCCAGGATACGGAGCATGAGGTCCGTGGAAACATCCTGCGTATTCCGATTCATGATCGCTGTCACACGCGTGCGCGACGTCTTCTAGACCTTCGCGACCTGTGCATGCGAGAGCTCGCGCCGCTTCACGATCTCAATGAGCTTGTCATTGAGCGTGCTCCGGACTTCCATCTCCACCGCATCTGCCGGTGTCAATCCAAGCGCCTCCGCCAGCTCACGAGCATCACGCGCAACGACCGACT